>ERZ808051.2158-NODE-2158-length-10610-cov-4.923004_pt1 | contig 10610 bp, 15 predicted proteins | sample MGYA00380199_ERZ808051 | MGnify/ENA primary metagenome ERZ808051 (study PRJEB31490, sample SAMN06133391) | mouse gut metagenome | isolation source: J11 | host: mice | place: China: Chengdu | collected 2015-05 ...
CTACAGGCGGCACAGTACATGAGGTAGATTTTGATGATTAAGTCATGGTCAGATGCGGCATGGGAAGATTTTGAATACTGGATGAAGCAAGATAAGAAAACGTTAAGGCGTATTCTTCAGTTATTGAAAGATATTGATCGGAACGGATATGATGGAATAGGTAAGCCGGAAAGGTTAAGCGGTGATTTAGCAAGAAAGAACTTTGCAGAGAGCGAAATAGATTGTATGAGAAGCAGAATGACTTGAAAGGACAGAAACAGCAGATTGAGAAGTCGTTGGAACGATAATAAATGTGGGGCATGGCGGTTGCTATGCTCTATATTTTTGTGGTAAAAAGAAGCAGGAAGTGGTACAATCAAACTAATTAGGAGAATGTAAAACTTTTTCGAATTTGGATATTAGTAAGATGAACATAGGAACTATGTATAAATTAGAGGTGCCTAAAGTCCTAAAAAGGGGTGACACGATTGCTTTGATATCTATTTCTGGTGGTAGAGCAGGTGATGGGGATATGCTTTATAGATATGAAGTAGGCAAAAAGCGATTGGAGGAAATATGGGGCATTCATGTTATCCCAACACCGAACGCATTAGCGGGAAGTAATTTTTTATATGAACATCCAGAGGCGCGAGCGGAAGATTTAATGTGGGCGATGCAGGATAAAAAAAGGTTATGCGAGGTAAGAACTTATGAAAAGAAGTCGGTTATCATATGATGAGTGGAAATGTATTATTTCTAAAGACATATTTGGGAAAACGGTAAATACGGAATTACTTAATGGCTATATTGGTCTTATAGATATTAAAGAGGTAAGTAAAATACAGACTTGGAAATTTAATGGAGAAGATATTGTAGTCTGTGATAAAGGAAGAAAATGGCTGTCGATCCTGCCACAGAATGATTGGTACTGTATAACAGCTATGATGGATGAAAATGAAAAGGTTCTACTGTGGTATATAGACATGATAGCAAAACAAGGTATTGATGTAGATGGAGTGCCATATTTTGATGATTTATATTTAGATTTGGTAGTTTATCCAGATGGGACAATTATAGTTGATGATATGGACGAACTGGAGGAAGCACTGTCAAAGAAAGATATTACACAAGAGCAATTTAATCTTGCAATCAAAACAAGTCACAGATTACAACAAGGAATGTTAAGGAATGTTTCTTCCTTTATAGAATATACAAGAAAGTGCTATGAAATGATTAAGCAGCTGCAGAAACGATAAATGGAAGTGGTACAATTATATTTGCAAATTGAGCAATGGAGGATATTCAGAGATGATCGATTATAGTATTCAAAATAAGAAAGCGTGGGAATATAATGCATATGAGTTTTGGGTGAAACAATCAGGTACACCAGATGATAGAGCAAAAATGGACTTGGAAAATCCTATAGGAATGTTGAGAAGATATTCTGGCTATTTTGATACTTATAATGGTATTAAAGTGGCAAACATATGCGGTTCTTGCGGAAAGAAAGCCGTTCCCTTAGCCATTTTAGGAGCAGAAGTTACCGTCTTTGATATTTCAGAAGATAATAAGAAATATGCGCTTGAAGTCGCAACTGCCGCAAAAGTTGAATTGAATTTTGAAGTATGTGATATATTGGAAATTGATATAGAGAAGTACGGGAATTATTTTGACGTGGTGTTTATGGAAGGAGGAGTGTTACATTACTTTCATGATATTGATGAATTTATGCGCATTATGTATTCGTTATTGAAAGACAATGGAAAAATGATATGTAGTGATTTTCATCCATTTACAAAAATATCAGATATATTGAATTTTGAACAACCAACTATGAGCTATTTTTCAGAGGAGGTTTTCGAAGGAGAAATGGCACATGCCCGTTTTTTTGAAGAAAACATTCGCACGCAGATGCCTAAATGCAGTTATAGAAAGTATACAATTAGTGAGATTATCAATTCAGTCATAGATAGTGGTTTTACATTAAGAAAGTTTGATGAACATCCTGCGTGGACAAATGAAAAGATACCAGGAGAGTTTACTATTGTAGCGAGTAAATAATTAATTTCAGATTGTACGTGTAGAGTGAATAATTTGCTGAATTTTTCACAGTAATAGGTATGTATCTGCATAAAACTGAAACAAATACGGTTAAGAGCAACAAAAAACACGCCGAGTTCGAGTGAGTATTTTATCTATAGAAAAGAGGGGTTAGATGTACAGTAAGATTTTATCGGAATTAGACCAAAATTATTATAAAGAGAATTTTCCAAACGATGGCCAGCGCTTTGTAGCTTGGTATCTTCGTAACATCCACAATCTCGATACATTTGAGACAAAAGACTGCATTACAGATGGGGCGGGAGATAAACAAATTGACGCTGTTTACATTGACAATCAAGCATGCACAATTTACATAATTCAAGGGAAATTTTACGGTGGGGACACTGTAGGTGCGGAGCCTCTGCGGGAAATTCTTTCTTCATGGATTCAAATTCAGAATTTGGCGCACCTCCAAGACGGGGCAAATCACAATCTGCAAGTTAAAATTAGTGAAATTGCAACAGCTCTCGAAGATGATTATGAAGTCTGCTTTGAACTAATTATGACATCGACTTTAACAGACTCTGCGAAGCATGATCTCGAAGTATTCCAAAAGAATTTATCGGATAACGAAGCTATATCGGCAAACCTTACTGTGGTGGACAATGAAACGCTGAAATTCAAATACGATGAAGCATTAAATAAAAGCCGTCCTTATATCAACCACGAGTTTAACCTTGAAGTTGGAAAGTATATGGAGCTAACAATTGACGAGACAAAAGCAGTTATTGTTGCACTTCCATTAAGAGATTGTATTAAGATTCCTGGAATTAAAGATGGCAGCTTGTTCAGAAAAAATGTGCGTCAATCATTGGGAACAAGCAATAAAGTCAACAAGGGAATTGCGCGAACAATTAAGAATAATGCGGGTGATTTCTTCTTCCTACATAATGGAATTACGGCAATCTGTTCTCAAATGTCAATTCACGAAGGAATTCTCTCTGTTAAAGAATTGAATGTTGTAAATGGATGTCAGTCATTAAGTACTATATTTAGTTGTAGTGAATTAGCCAAAAAAGCTGATAATGCATACATTATGTTCCGATTTTATGAGATCAGCGACGCTGGAAGAGCTGACAATATTAGTACCTCCACAAATAGTCAAAGTGCAGTTAAGGCTCGTGATTTGCGCAGCAATGATAAAGCAGTTCTGGCAATGAAGAAAGCGTACGAGCAGTTTTACCCAGATGGCTACTTTGTGACTAAGCGTGGTGAAAAAGTTGATAATTTTAGGTACAATACGGCTCATTTAGTAAATTTAACCGACCTTGGAAAGCAACTGATAGCATGGCATTCTCAAAGACCGAACCTTTCTTATGGGGAAACAAAAATTTTTGACAAATACTTTGATCAGTTGTTTCGCCGCGAATATTCACCTGAAAATGTACAGGCATTGAATGTGCTATTCCGTACATTGTATGCAAAGTGGGATAAAGATAATCCAATGGGGTTAAATGAAGCGTTGCTGGCTATGAAAGCTTATGCACCTTACCATCAGTTGTATGGAATTTCAGTAATTTTTTGCGAAATTAATAAGATGAATGATTCTGTCCCAAATCCATCTATGGTATTGCAAAAATTGAATGATGCGGAATTGTTAGATACAGTTATTGAAACAGCTGGCAGCTGCTTAAATATGGCATTGGAAACGGCGTCTTCAGAGGCAGCCGATAACGGCAAGATGTTTGTACCGCAAAACTGGATAAAATCAAAAACATCTTTGAAAGATTTGCGGACAGCTATTAAGCAGTATCTGGCATCTTTAAAAATGATGCCAGGAGGAAAACAGGTTTTGAGTCAGTTAAACTCTAATCTGGAGATGTGTAAAGAAGATTTTGATTCCAGATGGACGGCTGATTAAAGCTGTGGTAATAAAAATCGGATAGCGTATGCTTTTCCGAGCGGCGTTCCGGCGTTTGCTTCCGGCCTCGGTCTGCTCGGTCAACAGCTTCATAAACCGGGATTGTGAACAGCCGCCCAACGGTCATATCCTATGCCCTCGGCTCGCTTGCCTTCCCGGTCTACCATGCGCTGTACGCTGTCTTGTTTCGGTGCGTTTATAGCGGCTTTGCCACGCTGTAAGCGGTCTTTTATGCTACGGGGGTATTCCTGCATGGGTAGGGACTTTTCGGTGGCTCTGTGCATTCTAGTATGATTCAGATCATACAGCAAGAAAAACTTCTCAGTAATACGAAATTTAATACTGAACAGTCTACGGATTTTGAGGGGAAAGCAGGTTTAAAAGGGATGTGTTTCTATCTACAAATGAACCGGAAAGGCGAAAAGGATGTATAAGATAAAGTTGCATTTTTACAAAGGAGATGATATGCTTAAGAAAATACTTTAATAAAGTATTGGTGATGAATACGGATAAGAAAATAACCAATTACAGTGTGAAAAAGAGGCCTCGGAAAAGAGGCTTTTAAAAGAGATGGAGGAAGCAATCATGGAAGGAAAAATGAAAGTAGCGGTAATGCTGGAAATCGGCAAGATTGGATTTGAAGAGAGAGATATCCCGAAAGCAAAAGACAATGAGGTGCTTGTAAAGCTGGAGTATGTGGGGATCTGCGGCAGCGACCTGCATTACTACGAGACAGGAGCCATCGGCGACTATGTGGTAAAGCCGCCTTTTGTGCTTGGCCATGAGCCGGGCGGAACCGTGGTGGAAGTGGGAAAGGACGTGAAGCATCTGAAAGTCGGCGACAGGGTTGCACTGGAGCCGGGCAAGACCTGCGGCCACTGTGAGTTCTGCAGAACAGGGAATTACAACCTCTGCCCGGATGTGGTCTTTTTCGCAACGCCTCCGGTGGACGGGGTATTTCAGGAATATGTGGCCCACGAGGCAGACCTTTGCTTTAAGCTGCCGGATCATGTAAGCACCATGGAGGGCGCATTGATCGAGCCTCTGGCGGTGGGATTCCATGCGGCCATGCAGGGAGGCGCAAGGGCAGGACAGACTGCGGTGGTCATGGGGGCAGGCTGTATCGGCCTGGTGACAATGATGGCGCTAAAGGCAATGGGCGTTTCAAAGGTGTATGTGGTGGATATCATGGAAAAACGTCTCCAGAAAGCGTTGGAACTGGGAGCAGACGGCGTCATTAACGGAGCCCAGGCAGACGCAGTGGAAGAGGTAAGGAAGCTGACGGACGGGAGGGGCTGCGACCTGGCAGTGGAGACCGCCGGCACACAGATAACCACAGCGCAGACCATACATATGACCAAGAAAGGCGCGACGATCGTGCTGGTAGGTTACAGCAAGAGCGGGGAAATGACGCTGCCCATGAGCATTGCGCTGAACAAGGAGCTGACGTTCAAGACAGTGTTCCGTTACCGCCATATCTATCCCATGGCGATAGAGGCTGTTGCGGCAGGCAAGGTAAACCTGAAAGGTATCGTGACGGATGTCTTCGGGCTTGACGAGGTGCAGAAAGCCATGGACTACAGTATAAATAATAAAGCCGATATTGTAAAAGCAGTGATACGAATTGCCGAATAGCCAGAGAGCTGCGCCAGTTAAGAGACTGCCGTACGACACAGAAAGCGGGATGAGTCTCATTATGAGCAAGCTACAAAAAGCGACTATTTTAGCATTGCTGAAAGAGGATAAAGCACTTTTTTGTATCGCTTTTAGACAGGTTTGAAAAATGAAAGGCAAAAAATGACATACGAACAAATATATGATCCTGGCATGAAAGAAAATGTTGCACGGAAAATATTGGAGGCACTGCCTGACTGGTTTGGAATTGAGGAAAGCAGAGAAGGGTATATCAAAGAGAGTGCAGGCCAGATATGTATTTGCGCGACAGAATGTGGGGAACATGTAGGATTTCTGTGTTTAAAGGAGACGGGGAAAGCAACCGTAGAACTTGCTGTGACGGGCGTTTTGAAAGAATACCACAGACAGGGAATCGGAAGAGAAATGTTTACGATAGCAAGGGATATTGCCCGTGAACAAGGCTATTCTTTTATGCAAGTAAAGACAGTGCAGATGGGCAGATATGAAAATTATGATAATACAAACCGATTTTATATCAGTTTGGGATTTCAGGAATTTGAAGTATTTTCCACGTTGTGGGATGAGGCAAACCCGTGTCAGATATACGTGATGTGGATAGAATAAAGGGATGGGTAATATCTGCCCAGAGATTTTTGACAAAGTTTTATGCAATATCGTGTTTGCTGAAGAAACTGCTTGAAGATATAAAAAATCAATTTTGATTCCGGCATATAGGACAATGGGAATGGCATATTAGTGAAAAGTCAGAAAAGAAAGTTCGGAAAGTACTCCGGACGAAGCCGCTGGCAGAGCGCATAAGCGCCGTGCCGGCTCCCGAGAGGCGGGCGGAAGACAAAGCATGACCATGCGGAAGTACTTATGCCAGGTGCCCGGATTCTCATGCAGTCAAGGCAATCGAAGCGATTGTCTGGGTGAACCGATATCAGCTATTGCTTTTTGACAAAATCTATGATAAAGTAAAGGCATTATAAAAATATTTAGCTGAAAACTGTGAGATGAGATAAATGGGACAATTTCCGGAATGCTTTCCAGAGAAGTTTGAAACAGATATATTACCACAAGGGGCAAAAAAAGAGAACAAATCTGTATATAGAGTTATAAAGTATGGAACAATTAACAGGGACAGTTTTATTGGAACTTATGAGGAAATACAGAGAGGATTAATTCCGCGTAAAAAGAGGATGAACTTAGATGATCCAGGCCTTTATTCCACTTCCTGCAATATAGAGTATTCCGAGGCGCAATATGCCATGAATATATTTATGAGACATCATCCGAAAGTTTTTATTGCCAAAGGTCAGACAGAAGGAAGCTGCGGGCCGTGTCAGCTGACTTCCGAAAGAGAAGAAAGAAATGATACACATGTAGATTGGTGGATATACCAAGAAGCTGAGCCGCAAAATTATTTTAATGAGGTGGCAGAGAATGAATAATGTATATTTTGAAAATGTGGTCCAAGTTGGAAAATTGTATTTAGAGCATGTCTTCTATGAATTTGAGTCAGAGCCGATTCTTTTTTCATGTGCAGACGAGAAAAAGAATTTATATCTTTGCCTTTGCGCTGAGATTCGGTATGGCCAAAGATGGATAGTCGCTCAATGCAGTGTAGAGACAGTAAATGCGGTTATTGAGGAGCAAATTGATATTGCGTCAGCTTTTTTGAGGACATCCCGTGTAATAGCGATCGACATGGATATGCAGGGACATGAAGAAAGTCGTTTCATTGAAACAGATCAAATTGACAGACTGGACCTGCCCAAAGAGGGAACCTATCTCAGATGCGACAAGGATAAGGCGAGAGATTATTTGGGGAATAGGCAAAGGGAGTTTATAGTCAAGGAATCAAAACCGATGACAGAGGCAGGGCCGTTTAGATCGTATAGTTCTGTTGTCAACAAGATTGATATATGTATGGGGACGAATAACCATGGTATGATAAGCGCTGCATATTTGAACAAATTTGATGAAACAGTGAATTTGACCATGGCAATCAAGGCCGAGTATTCTATACATCCGAAAGAAAGATATAATAAAACGACTGAGAACAATGCTATAGCCAAGGCTGACAATGATAATTATTTGCAGGCAGCTTAGTGATTTGGAAGAGGTAAGTATAATAATGAAAGATAGTAACTTTCAGTTTGTAAATCCATACCTAGAGGAGGTTAATTTTTCGGCCAATCCTGATTTTCATTTGAATACAGATGCCGGTGAAGTGGAAATCCGAAATAATTTTGAGATAAACATAGAGAGAGAACAAGATGAAAACAGGGCAAAGGTTGAATTGATGTTATCGATTAACGCAGAAGATGAAAAGGCTCCGTTTCAGCTGCGGATAAAGATAGCCTCTGATTTTATGTGGGAAGGGTTGGGGGAAGAGGCGGTAAAATCGATGCTGAATCTGAATGCCCCAGCGTTATTGCTGGGATATATGAGACCTATAGTTGCAAATATTACAAATTCGTCGATTTTTCCGGCCTACAATATACCATTTATCAACTTTAAAGAGTCACCAAGTTTTGAGGATAATCAGGAATAGGTACCTATATCAGGCTTAAGAAAAAGCAATACCGGATACACTTTAACCCGCTTTCATGGGATATGGGTATCCGGTATTATTTTGCGCTCCCGCCCGCCACATATCGACACCGAAACAGGAAAAATGTCGACATCACAAAGAATTTGTAGACAAAAACAGATTGCTCTCTCTCCTCCCGGACAGTTACAATAGAGTCATACTGCGGAAGGCCGATCTATGTTCCGCGCACATGGAGGAGAAAAGGATATGGAGAAACTGATTGAGATGATCACAGGTTTGGGTATGGAGCAATTTGCGGAGAATACCAGGCAGGAGATTGTTCTGTCCGACGAGGTGATTCTGAAAGATCTTGAGGACGAAAAAAATCTGGAGAGATATTACGAGGAAATTGCCCTGCCCAAAGAGCAGCGCATGTTTTTAAATGACTACATTGCATGCATGAAGACCGCAGACAGGAGATATGCGGACATTTCCTATGTGGCAGGAATCAAAGACACGATTCGGATGCTCTCCTGTATGGGGCTGCTGAAAGAGCCGGAGATAGCCAAACAATAAAATAGATATATTGATTTGAAAGCTTTGAGCCGATAAATGTATGAGGGAAGAGAAAAACAGAAATGCGCATGTGAAAAGGAAAAGAGGAGAAGATGAGAGAAATCCGGAAAATAAGGGAGCACCCGGACATGGCCCAGGCCGCTGCCGGGTGGTTTCATGAGAAATGGGGCATTCCTCTCAAGGCCTACCGGGAGAGCATAGAGGCATGCCTGAGGCGAGAGAATCCTGTTCCCCAGTGGTATCTTGCCGTGGAGGGGGACCGGATCGTGGGCGGCCTGGGCGTAATTGAGAATGATTATCACAACAGGCCTGACCTGGCGCCCAATGTATGCGCAGTCTTCGTGGAGGAAGCATACCGCTGCAGGGGCATAGCGGGAGAGCTGTTGGAGACTGTGTGCAGCGATATGGCTGCGCAGGGGGTGGAGCCTCTGTACCTGCTTACGGACCACGATTCGTTTTACGAGAGATACGGCTGGGAATTCCACTGTATGGTGCAGGGAGACGGAGAGACGGACATGTCCAGGATGTATATTCACAGGCAGGATACCGGGAAATAAAGGACCAGGAGCGGATACGAGGTCTTCACGCAAGAGAGAGAGGGGAAACCGATCCCCGCAGAGGAGAGAGCATGATAACAATCCTAAAAGAAACCACCAGGAGCCCCATCACCCTTATGGGGGAGCGCGCAGGCGTCTGCTGGGGAGCGGATATTCACAATGAAGAAAAGAACTACAAGCGCGGTCTGGAATGTATCCGGTCCGGCCATCACCGCGTCATGGAATATGTCAATGTGGAGATGATCATAGACGGTTACTCCGCGCGGGTGGTCAGGGAGTGGTACACCCATATCGGCGGCGCTCCCACCAGGCTCCAGGCCAGCACCCGCTACATCAATTACAAGGACTTTTCCTATACCACGCCGCCTCTTGTGGCACAGAACGAAGAGGCGGAAAAAATATATCGCCAGACCATGGAAGAGATCGCCCGGGCCTGCAGCCGCCTGGAGACCGAGTGCGGTATCCCCAGGGAGGACGCAGCCATGCTGCTGCCGCTGGGCATGACCACCAGGATCGTGGACAAGCGCAATGTCCGCAATCTCATCGAGATGTCCCATCAGCGCCTCTGCACCAGAGCCTATTGGGAATACCGCCGCCTGATGGGGGATATCTGCGCCGCGCTTCGGGAATACTCAGAGGAGTGGCGCTATCTGGTGGAACGCTATTTTGTGCCGAAATGTGAAGTGGCCGGATACTGCACGGAAAAAAAGAGCTGTGGAAGGGCTAAAGTATTTTCAGCCGCAGCCGATATTCTTAATAAGCAAACAACCGGGCAGGAAAACTAAAGCGCCCTGTTAGTGAAGGAAGAAATGGCACATAGACGGGAAGGGAGGAATCCGACATGCGCGTTGAAGGATACAATCAAATACAGCAGCTGTACCAGACCAGCAAGGTGAGCAAGAAATGCCAGACCGGCAGCACGTCCCGCGTGGATCAGCTGCAGTTCAGCAGCCTTGGAAAAGATATTCGTGCAGCGCAGGCCGCGGTTGCGGGAGCTCCCGGCATCAGAGAAGAGCTGACAGCCTCTATCAAGGCGCGGATGCAGAACGGTACCTACAGTGTGGACAACACATCTTTTGCAAACAAGCTTTTGCAGAAGAGAGCCGAAATGGATGCGGCATACGAAGAAACGAGGTAAGGAACCCCGTGGCGAGTTTAATGGAGAACCTGATTGAGGTGCTCAATCAGGAAGGAGATGAGTATGAGGAGCTTCTGACCTTATCTCAGAAGAAAATGCGTATTATTGCAAGTGCGAACCTGGAAGACCTACAGAGAATCACGGAGGATGAACAAGAGGTGGTGGGCAGGCTGAGCCGTCTGGAGAAAAAGCGGATGGAAGTGACTGCCGACATCGCCAACG
>ERZ808051.2161-NODE-2161-length-10602-cov-2.836580_pt1 | contig 10602 bp, 9 predicted proteins | sample MGYA00380199_ERZ808051 | MGnify/ENA primary metagenome ERZ808051 (study PRJEB31490, sample SAMN06133391) | mouse gut metagenome | isolation source: J11 | host: mice | place: China: Chengdu | collected 2015-05 ...
TGTAATCCGGATGTGTCTTTTCATCTTGATTATTTAGGTACAGAATTCCACAATCCTGCGACAACAGAATGCGTTGATAAATCACAAAATATATCATTGGCTTATTATGATTTTGATACATTCAAGCAGTTCATAACAAAAACCCAGGATGGAAATACTACCTATAAAAAATTTCTGGAAGAATATTTTGGTACAAGGATAAAGAATAAAAGTAGGATCAAATCAAAAATTAAAGATATAGATTTTAGTGATCAGGAATTTATCAATGATTTTCTTATGCTAAAAGAGGATCAACAGACTAAAAAATATACATTATTAAAAAAACAACTAATAGGATTAAGTAATGTATTGAATACATCTATTGAGATAGAGGACAGTAATTCTCTGATAGGTAAAAACGATATGATTATTCCATGTATTGTAGAGTTTTCCGTAAGGAAAGATACATTTAAAGGAGATGCAAATAGAAAAGAAGCAGATATTGAATGCTACATCAATAATTCCATTACATACAACAATAGTTGGAGCATAGGATTTGATGGTGGGTGGTACAAAATAGGAAACAAGTCTGTATATGCAAGGGATTTAGATGATCTATTAAAAGATATGTCCAATTTTTCATTTGTGTTCCATATTGTTTCGCCATATCTTAAATTTACAGATGCAGGGAAAACAAGGATTGACATAACATGCTTTTTTAATGAATTACTAGAAAAGCTCAATAAGGCCATAGCAAAGGAAAACCGTATTTTTAGTTCTGATAATAAGAGGACTAATAACAGAGCCGTTATGAGGGATTATATAACGGATGCTTTCAATATGGCAAGTGACAATGGAAGATATGCGATTACTGCACGACAAATATGGTATAAAATGCGTGAGATTTCAGGCGTAGAAGAGAAGAAACATACATATGCAGACTTTACACAAGAAATCTTAACAGAATGGATTGACGATAATCCAGAATATGAAGATAAGGTCAATTTTAGTGATAGGGGGAACTTTTTTGTGAATGGTTCTCAAAATGGCTTAGGGACTGCAAATGTAAGAAGTTTTATTAATTCGATTGGAACATCCCAAAATATCTTTAGATGCTATGGAGGAATTAGCAGTAATATCCATATAGATCCAGATTTTGACTTGATTTATAAATATGACAAAGTGCTGTATATTGAAAAAACAGGTTTTGATGCAATCTTTAAAGCTGAGAAGATTGGCGAAAAATATAATATGATTATTGTATCTGGACAGGGGTTCTCTACAAGGGCGGCCAAAATGTTATTATATAATTTTCAGCAAATGGGGTTGAAGTTATATTGTTTACATGATTTGGATATATCAGGAATATATATTTTAGAATCTTTTGGTACTCCAAACAAAAAATTTAAAGAGTTCATTTACATGGAAGAGCTTGGTGTTACTTTGTCTGATGTAGAAAAGTACCATATCGAGCCTGAAAAAGTGGAAATCAAAAAGGAAGACAAGAAAAAATTGAATAATTTATCTTATGGATACAGAAGATTTTTTGATGCAGGTACATTTTATAGGCGTGTAGAACTTAATGCGTTCACGACAGGACAGATATTGGAAATGCTGGAAGATAAATTATCATGTGTTAATAATTTGCCTACCATAAATTTAGAAGACTCACTGAATATAGATCATAAGGCGGTTAGAGAAACGGCATTTATGCGGATAATGGCAGATAAATACAGGGAACAACTGGAGAAGATCCATATACCGATTGATTTATCTTCTTTTAAAGGTAAATATACGGTAGATATGGCAAAGAAAGAGATTCCTAATATTGAGGAACAATTAATAGAACGATATGAAAGGGAGATTATGCAAAAACTTAACATTTCATAAAAGTTAGAACTTGTTAGACAAATATTTTAAAATGTTAAGTTTTTTCAAAAGATAATAATAATTGGAGGGGAACGGATATTAACAATACAAAAATCAAATATTTAAAAGTAATTGATAAAATTTATGAGATAACAAGAATCTCATTTTTCTATATGGAAATCGAAGCTTCAGAAACGGATCTGACTATTGATGATGTGCCAGAGTGTGAGGTGTGGGATTTGGAAGAATTTAAGAATTATAAAGTGAAGTTGATTAATGGTAGTGGTAAGGCTGAGATTGTGGATTTTGAAAAATTCAGAAAGGGAAAAAACGGTAGAAAAGATGTCAGATAATTTTTTGGATCATGCTATTGATTCATGGTTAGAATATAATAAAAGGTTTCAAACTAAGGAAGAAATGAATAATCATTTAAGAGATAGGATGATAAGGTTTATAAAAGAAACCAAAACAACACAAAGAGAGATTGCAAGACGAACAAGAATTAATGAAAGTGTAATATCACAATGGAAACATAATAAAGATATAGGATTTAATGATAACAATAAATTACTACATGGAGTAGATGTAGGAAGTTTAAATATGTATTTGATGAATAAGGGGTTTTAGTATTTGTCTCTGCAATGGTTTTCCCCAATGAAACTGTACTTTCAAGTCATAGAAAAACTGTCATATGTGTTAGGGGTATTTTGCATAATGAAGATTATATTCTGAAAAAATATGATTGGAAGGTAAATTTATCCATGTGCATGATTTCAATGTGTCCTGTGATTGGCTTTGGGGAATAGAGTATAAGGAATGGGATTAGAGTGGGATTTTTTGAATGGATATGAAAAAATGGATTACTGTTTATGTCGTTTGAATAGTTGATTTTGTGGAATGAGTGGACTTTGATAATTGAATATAGATGGATGGTATGATATGATATAAAATAAAAAAAGTATTTTTACAAAGGAATAATAATATGGATTGGAAAGAAGAATTTAGAAATGCATTGTTGGATATGACACAAAATCCGCCAGATGTAAGAAAAATAGTGAAACCTCATATACCGAAAAAACTTTTTAAATATGGTAGTTTTCAAAGCGAATATTGGAAACAGACTATATACAAAGCAGAAATCTTTCTTTCTCCAGCAAAGGTATTTAATGATCCATTTGATTGTAGAGCGAATTTTAATTATGAGAAGGCTATTGCGGTAGGAAAATTTAGAGATGAGTTGATTAAACAATATGGAAAAAGTTGGACTGAAAAATTACCTGAAGACATCGTAGAAAAAGTAATAGAAGGAATGCGTGAAGATGTATTTGTATTCTGCTTTTCAGAAGTTTGGAATTCACTTTTAATGTGGGCGCACTATGCTAATAACTATAATGGATATTGTATAGAATATGATATGGGACAAGTAAGAGATTATTTAATACATAATTTGTATCCAGTATTATATGAAAAAGACTATATAGATATAACTAATAATTTGATTAATACTAATCAAAATACAGGTCTTATATGTAATTTAGCAAAAGCAGAAGAATGGAGTTATGAAAAAGAATGGAGAATAGTAGAATATCAAAAAAATAAATATTACTTTCGGAAGGCATTGAAGGTTATATATTTAGGCATGAATTGTGTGAAGAAGGATAGAGATGATGTTATAAAATGGGCAGAAGCAAATAAAAAGGAAGTGTATTTGATAAAAACAGCAAAATTAAAGTATGAATTAGAAGCAGAAAGAATAGTATAATTTATAAATACCAGCCATCAGAGAAAAATAAAACGATGGTTGGTATTTTTTATTATAACAAATGAATATTGAATATAAAAGCTCATCATATCTAATGGTATGGTGATTTTTATGTTAGAAGAAGTCAGGCTAAGTTTTTTAGTTGTAGCTTTATTGAACATATAATGGTATATTTTGATACATTTTATGATATTAAAAGTGAATAAATAAGTACAAGCACATATTCAGAGCCGATAGATCAGATTCTATTCTATTTGGCTCTGAAAGTTGCTGGGAAGAAATAGAGAGGGAATGGAGGGATTGTTATAAATAAGCGATTATGCAATATCAGAAGTATTAATTTGAGTGAATTAACGCCAGAAAAGAAAGGTAATCTGCTAAGGCATAGTATAACAAAAGATAATGAGTCAAAAGTCATGGTGACAGAGAGTGAATTGTTAAGGATACTGAAACATCTGGAAGGGAAACAAATAACTGATAAAGAAGTTGATTCTATTATTTCCCTTAAAGTCGGCAAAAATATGAAGAAATATGATTACCTGATAGATAGGAACGGATACATAAAATTAGCAAAATATGAATGCAGATATGAAAAGCACTATGATAAGAAATCTGGAAATATTAAAAATGTAAAAAATGGGAAAATAACACATAAAGAAGATAAAGAAGTTGAAGTGTTCAAAAGTATGTTGACGGGCGCAGGACATAGCCGTAACTGTAAGTCATTATTTATCAGAACTGACATAGTGAACAGGATGAACAAGATCCTATTATGCGGTATCCCCCATAATATTTGTTATAAGAATCCTGCAAAATGGAATTCTTACTATGCTATGTGTACAACGGACAGTGAGCCAGTAAAAGAACTGCCGAATATTATAGTAATAGATGATTTTGAAAAGTATGTGACGGAATACATAGATGAAGTAGAAGAATATTTAGATTCTGATGGAAAGAAGAAATATAGAGTGAACAATAATGTCAAACAAAAAGTCAAAATAAAGCCATTTGACGGTGCAGGTCTTGTTACTCCGCAATGTGCAGCAAAATGGGCATTGGAACTAAATATTCGTAATAAGAAGGGGAAAAGATATATCCCAGCGGCATTTCAGTTTCGGGCGATACCAGGGATTAAAGGTGAGCTGTTTGTTGTTGATATTTACAAATTTATTGAAGAAAATAATGTCCGATTTGTACGTGATATTTGGGGTAAAATTTGGGACTTAAAGAAATACAGAGTAGATTGCATTTTGACGAAATCACAGTTTAAATTCTATGATTTGTATAATAGTTTTGAACATTGGAGAAAAGAATTTCAAAAGGAACTTTATGGATATAGAAGAACATTTAATATCTCGTCTTATGCAGAACATCCAGACGATTTGAAGAATATCACAATGCTTTCATATCAGCCTTTACAGACAGTATGCTTTACGGATGATGAAATACAGAGATTGACGAAATATGGAATTGAATTATATAGAAATATATGTACGGATATCAATGAGTTTATCAAGTATAGAGGAATTTTGATTGATGAAGAAGAACAAGTGAACCAGATATCAGAAGCAGTACCAAGTTATTATAAAGCTCTGCGCAAATGTCCTGAACTGTTTAATGACAAATATATATATGGAAAAGTCGAAGAAGACATTAAAAGATTGAAAAATGATTTGCTAGTTGGAAAGATAATTGTAAAAGGGAATTATCAGACTTTGACCCCAGATATCATAGGTCTATTACAATATGCGTTTAATATGCCTGTAAATGGATTGCTTAGAAAAGGGCAAATTTATTCATCTTATTGGACTATGAAGGGAGAAAAACAAGTTGATGTAATACGTTCCCCGCATATTACCCATGAGCATAGGATTGGATATATACGGGAGTCTGAGAAAATGAATAAGTGGTATAAATACCAAACGACAGGTATTATTACCAGTATGTATGATACATATTTATTAGCACTTGGAGGGGCGGATACAGATGGAGCTCATGTTTGTTGTACTCCAAATAAAGATATTATTAATGCAGTCAGACGTGAATTAGATAATGGGCATGGGAGGACAGTAGTATTTAAGCAATGTGCTAAAAAAGGCAAAGATAGGAGTCTGCGGGTAAATGATACGGCTGGAATAATGAAAGTAAATAAAGATTCTTTTTCAAATGATATAGGGACTGTGATCAATGAAATATCAAAATTGTGGGCAATGGAACTGAGTGATAAAATCAGGGATTCGATAAAGATTTGCAGTTGTATCGGAGGTCTTGTGATTGACTTCGCAAAAACGGGAGAACGTGCGGAAATTCCACAGGATATCCAAGAAATTGTAAGTAATCTAAAGAAGCCTTATTTTATGAAATATCTTCCACAGAATTTAGAGCTTGCCGTACAGGAAGAAAATGCAATCAAAAAAGCCTATTTGAAATTTAATGAAAGTAGTGAAAATATAAAAAGCCTGTATAGATTTAGTCCTTTAGGGGACGGGAATATGGATAGGTTGTGCAAATATATGGAACATGAACTAAATTCCATTGGGAATCTCAATATCCAAATGAACAAAGAATTTGATTTCCATATGCTATTACATAATGTCCCTAAAATAAGCCGCAAGGTAAAAAAGATGTTATATGGATTACAGCAAATGTATCAATATATAGGACAGGAGAAAAATCAAGAGAAGGTCAAAGGCCGTGAGCTGGCAAGGGAATATAGGTCACGATATAGATATTTTTTTGAATATTGTAAATCTGAACTTCTTTCATTAGATATAGATGTCAATGATCTAATTGATATGCTTATCATCATATATTATACGGATAAAGGATTTGTTGCAGAATCTAAGCAGAAGGATATCTTGTGGAATACATTTGGAGAAGAACTTATTAAGCGTTGCACAGATGATTATAAAGTGGATGAAGAAAAGATACAATCTTTGAAAAACAGACAATATAAAAATCGTAGATTGTACCAGAAGCATGTTCTGAAAAAGCAGAAAGCTAAACAGATTATCGTTGGTACATTAGATGATTATTTTGATTCTGTTATAACAATAACTGAGGGAGATAGAAAAATAATTAATCAGTGTATAAAGTTAAGTCCAAATATAAAAGGAACAAATAAGATTGATGCATGTAGGTTGTTTGCAGTTCTGTTAATGATAGTTAGAAAGACAGGAAATATGAAAATCACTAAATATTATAACAGACCAAATGATGTCACAGATTTATCATTATCAAAGCTGTCAGGAGTTGATAGAAGGAAGATAGAAACACTATTGCAATGGTATAGACAACAAGGACTGATTGAACTTTCTGTAATGCCAAATAGTAATGTTAATATGAAATTAGACTTTGTAGAATACGGTGGAAAGATTTGGTTACAGGGTAGTAATTATAATCACATTTGTGCAGGAATTAGAGATTACTATAGAAAATAAAAATCGTAATATTGAAGTGCTGGAATCCCTTGTAAATAGGGCGTTTCAACACTTTTTTATTTGATTTTTGCGTAATAGGATATTGGGGATAGAGTGGCTTTTGATGGTGGAAAAATGATAAATCTATATGATTGGAACGAAGAAATGAGTTTGAAGTTATGTTGAAGTAATTTGTAATTTATAGGAAGGAGATGATGAGATGGAAACGCTAAGTCAAGTTGTTCAAAAGTATCTTGAAGCAAACGGTATTGAGGATAGATTTTTTGCAGACTTTATTGGATGTGGAAGAACGAAATGCAGTTTATGGTTCAAGGGAAAGAAAAGATTGACACCAGAACAATTACAGAAAACGCATGAATTTCTTGCGGGCAAACATTTAAAGAGTCTGGAAGAAATCATGAAATAGTAAAGGAGAGATAATTATAGTTACGATGGAATTAGATGAAGCATTACAAGCATATTTGATACAAATTTTAAATGAGAAATTCTATACCACAACAGATCTTGAAGAATTAACAAAAATTAATCAGCTTTATCAATTATTAGGTCATAAAACAGAGTCTTGGTTATCGGCAATTCAGCCAAAGGATTCCAAACAAAAAATTTAGACAACTGAATATGGAAAAATACAAGAAAATAAATTTAAAAAGGAGAATATTATATTTGGAGAACGAAAATAGTGCAGCAGAGAAAGAATTGGAACTCAAGAAATTTTATATGGTCAGCTTAGAAGCTGGTACTGTAATTTCGGGTATGTTGATAGCAAAAAACGAACAGCTTATTGATGGGGAATCAAAGAGAAGTTATAGGTTTTTATTTGGCAAAGAAAAATATGCAGATTTATATGAAAATGAGATCACATCTATCCAGTTGATAGATCCTAATATACGAAAAGAATTTTTCGCTGGTATTCAGGCTCAATATGACGTTCAATGCCTTGATGATGAAGACAATGTGTTGCCAAGCGACAGGATCATAGGTAATTTTCTGTTTGATAAAGAGGCTTGGGATAACCTTCATGAGGAAGAGAAAAAGGATTTGGTTTTTATGTTACAGTTGAGTCCTGATGAGATTGTAGAGTTTTTAAATATTCTTCTTGATTATAAAAACGAGAATAAAAAATTATATGATCAAAGGAAATCTACATTAGATGCTGTATTAGATTTTATGAATAACTTTGATGAAATTAAAGATACAATCCCTTTATTTAGCGGCGTTGCAGGATATTTGTATAAGAAATCTGGAATTGATACACTGATTAATACGATAACAAGATAGATAGTAACAATGTAGAAAATAGTACAGAAAATATGTTCTGTTTGTATTGCTAAATGAAGTAATGTGTGATAAGATATAGGTAATTAATTTGAGGGCTAGGAGGTGCTGGTATGGGGCGTAAAATATTATGTGAGGCGTGTGGAAGTGTTCTAAATGAAGAAATTTTGAAACAGAAGAACTCTCTAAGTACATGTCTCGTATGTGGGGCAAGCCTTGATATGGAAGAAGCCGAAACAGCACCGGAAGAAGTGGATTGGTATTATTATTCTCTTCCTAAAGCAGGTTATTATATAAGTGATGAACCTTTAGATAATAAGGAGTTTTATCATTTAGAATATAAGTTTAAAGCACCAAAAGATTTAGAAAAAGCGAAGGAAATTCTCAGAAAAGAATATGATCCAACAGCTTTTGCAACTCCTTCTGTAAGTACCAAACCAGAACCCATAGTACGTTGCCCTCGGTGCGGATGCACTTCAGTACAACTTATTCCTAAGAAATGGTCAATTTTAACAGGCTACCGTACAAATTCTGTAAATAGAGTCTGTGTTAATTGCAAGCATAAGTGGTAAAAAGAATACTTAATATAAAAATGAAACTAAGAGAGATTATTTCACAGTAGTCTCTCTTTTATTATGCAAAAAGAAAGGAAATGATAAATAGTATATGAGCGAATTTGAAGCAAGAATTAAAGCGACTTTAGATACGTCAGAAGCAGAAAAACAACTGAAAGATTTAACTGGCAAGGAACATGAAGTAAAATTAAAAACAGATATAGAAATTGATAATAAAGCAACACAAAAAGGTATAGATCAAACATTAGAGCAAACTCAGAAGAGGACGAAGAAGAATCCAATTCAAGTAGATATTGATTATAAAGAAGGCAAGTCATCAAGCCTATCACAATTAGCAGACAAAGCAAATCATTTATTCTCCTTGTTTTCTAATGCAAATGCAATAGACTGGGGATCTGACAAGGTGCGTGATGCAGTAAGTGATTTGAAAGAGATGGACTCAATTCTCACAGAGATTTCAAAAACATCAGATAGTACGGCATCAGAATTAAAGGCATTGAGCAACGAGTCCTTCAAGACGGCATCTGAACATGGTCGTATATTTACAGATTATTTAACTGCCGTCCAAGAAATGAGCCGAAGCGGTTTTTATGGCGAACAAGGTGAAGCAATGGCAGATTTATCCATGTTAGGGCAAGCAGCCGGTGATATGAGTTCTGATGTGAGTAATTCATATTTATTGGCAACTAATGCAGCTTATGATTACGCTGGTTCAGTTGAAAAACTCGGTACTGTGCTTGATGGACAGAACGCTATCACGAATTCCTTTTCCGTCAACATGACAGACATGGGACAGGCAACTTCAAAAGCTGCTTCTATGGCTGCACAAACAGGAGTGGAAATTAATGAATTATCTGCAATTATTGGGACAGCAGTAGCCAGAACAAAGCAAAACGGTAATGTGATTGGAACTTCATTGAAGAGCCTTTTTGTAAATCTACAAGATACCTCTAATGAGAAAATAGTAGACACATTTAAGGCATTAAACATTTCACAAACAAAATTTGTAAATGGTTCTGAGCAGTTAAAAACGCCTATTGAGTTGTTGAAGGAACTTTCCGTAGCATATGACAGACTTCCAGAGGGAGATGTCCTTAAATCAGATATTTTGAGAAATATAGGGCAGAAACGACAAGCAAATGTATTAGCGGCAATTCTTAGTGGGATATCTTCTGGTGACTACCAAAAAATGACGGATACTTACTCTCATGGAAAAGGCTCTGCTATGGCTGAGGCTGAGAAATCAGCAGAAAATCTTGAGGGAAGGTTAAATAGACTCTCAAATAGTTGGACAGAACTTATTGGTAAATTTGCCCAAACAGACACGCTGAAGGGTGGAGTATCTTTTCTTGATGGAATTGTTTCTAGCATGACTAATCTACAAGATAAACAGCTACTTTTACCGACTATGATATCTTCATTTATGGCATTGCGGAATGTATTTACTGGAAAAGGAATTGATATTGGACGTGATAAGAATGGGAAAACGAGTATTGACGGGGATCTGTTTGGTATTAATTTTTCGGCAATAAAAAATACAAAAAATTGGAAGGAACATTTTTCAGAATGCAGCAGTTTACTATCAAACTGGAATAATATGTGTTTAGATGGCAAAAATGATTTGACTTCCTTTCAAACTGGTTTGAGTAAAAATGATGATGAATTTAGAAAATATATTTCCACAGTTAAAGATGGCTCCGCT
>ERZ808051.2163-NODE-2163-length-10594-cov-6.894171_pt1 | contig 10594 bp, 6 predicted proteins | sample MGYA00380199_ERZ808051 | MGnify/ENA primary metagenome ERZ808051 (study PRJEB31490, sample SAMN06133391) | mouse gut metagenome | isolation source: J11 | host: mice | place: China: Chengdu | collected 2015-05 ...
GAAATACAAATGTGAATGAGATCACCTACAAAGAGGACTATTTATCTTCCGATGAGAACACGGTCACGGTGCTTGCCCTGCCCGGCGTGAAAAAGCAGGACTATATACGCATCAGCAGAGGGGATGAGGAGTATGCCGGAATCGTTACGGAGATCGGCTATGGAACAGATAAATCAAAGAAGCTACAGACCATTTCCTATAAGCCGCTGATGGAACTGCTGAATACGGATGTGCTTTTCGATGTAGACCAGCAGGGGCAGGGGAGCATGAAACAGTCAGCCAGATAATGCGTCAGGTATTTGAGGGCATGGACGGTGCGCCGGAAGAAGAAAAGTACAAGGAAATCTTGAAAAAACAGCAGGCGGCACATACCGCCAGCAGACGGAAAACCGTGTTTGAACTGGACAAAGATAAAAAGCAGTTGGAAGTCTTGCAGCGTGAGATTGGAAAAACACTGTTGGGAGAAAGCCTATATTCACCGGAAGATTTGAAAGAGGCAATCAATGTGGTAAAGATAAGAATTGCAGACAGTGAAGAACGTCTGGAAAAGCTGGACAGCGATATGAACCAGAAGAAAGAGATGGTAGAAGCCATCCTGCCAGCCTACCGCCGCTTTAAGAGCTGGGCAGAGGAATTTGACACGGCGGACTTAGAGCAGAAAAAGATGATTGCCTGCCAGTTGTTCGACCGGATTGAGCTGGGGAAAGATTATAACATTATCATGCACATGAATGTTACCTACCAGCAGTTTGGTTCAGAGTGGAAATCGAAAAACAGCAATCAGGTTACAGCTTGATGATGATATAAAAGTATGCTTTTCATTGAGCAGAGGCATTATGAGTGTATCCTTGTTGCATATATACAAAATGCAAGTTGATATGGAAAGCACAATACACAAAATTTCCAAAAAATCAAAAAAACTGCTTACAAAAGTTACGAAATCATGATAACATAAACAAGTCGTGAGAACGACATTGAGAAAGAATATTTCTCCCACTCTTATCGGTGTGCGAGCGCTCCCGTTGGTAGAGCATTCGGCTGTTAACCGAGTTGTTGTAGGTTCGAGCCCTACTCGGGGAGTTGATAAAACCCGTAAACATCAGCGTTGGCGGGTTTTCTCTGCTTAAATGTCAAGCCTTGAAAGAGGCACAATAGATCGCATGGCTGCAAAAACAGGCATGTGAGTGTTAACCGAAAAATGAACCGGGATCGCGCTGTATTTCGTATTCCGGCTGTAACTGCCTGATAGTAAACAATACTTTTACTGTCAGGCTTTTTTTGTTGCCATTTTTTAGCCACGGTATAATGCTGTGGCTTTTTTTGTCTATTAGGGTGCGCCCAGCTAAGGGCTTGGAATTCGGTGGGTGAAAGTCCTACGGTGTAAGGTACAAGCTATACCGCACCAAGCGAGTCTTGGGTAGACAGCAGAGATGTTGTCTGCTAAGCGTAGACAGCGAGATTGCAGGGCATAACTGCACATAGCTTCGATATGAAAATGAAAGTGGGAAGGCAGAGGTGCTCCTATACACTGAAAGCAACATAACTGTAGTCACTAAGAGCGAGAATACAGTTGCTTCCCCGGAGTTTTGAGGTTGGTCATGCAATCAAGGATTTCAAGTCAACTGGAGGAGGTCTGTCTGGTTCCAGATGAGTTGCGTACATGTGGTATGCGGAACAACTGTCGAAGGGAGAACCGCAAATGGCCAGCAGAAGTCGGATGGCCGAATAGTACACGGTAAAACATACAGTGGAAGTCGAGAAATGCCTGTCCTCGCAGGCTAGCCATGCAAAGTCATATCAAAGAGGAAACATAGACTGTACGCAGAGACAGGAGGAGCTATGGAAACGAAATTGGCGAGAATATCACAACTATCAGGCGAACATCCAGACATGGTATTTACGTCCATAGGGCATTTGATAAATAAGGAATTATTAAAAGAGTGCCACAAGGAAATGGACGGAAAGAAAGCAGTAGGAACCGATGGGATAACCAAAGAGGAATACGGGGCAAGGCTGGAGGAAAATCTGGAAGAATTAGAGGAAAAGCTTAAGAAGAAAGCGTACAAGCCCAAGCCAGCAAAAAGAGTGGAGATACCGAAAGAAAACGGAAAGACACGGCCGCTCAGTATCTATTGCTATGAAGACAAACTGGTGCAGGAAGCATTGAGACGAGTACTGGAAGCAGTGTTCGAGCCGCATTTCTATGATGAAATGATGGGATTCCGACCAGGGAGAAGCTGTCATAAGGCATTAAGAAAGCTGAACGGAATGCTGGAAAAAGAAAAGACAAACTGGGTATTGGATGCGGATGTAAAAGGATTTTTCGACCACTTGGACCATGAATGGATAATAAAGTTCATAGAATCAAGAATAAAAGACCCAAATATCATCAGGCTGGTACGCCGGATGTTAAAAGCCGGAATCATGGAAGATTACAGATATGAAGAGACAGAGGAAGGAGCCGGACAGGGTTCGGTCTGCTCACCAGTAATCGCAAACATATATATGCACTATGTACTGGTGTGGTGGTTCAAGGAGAAAATGCAGCCGATCATGAAAGGGTACGCAGGGCTGGTGGTATATGCGGATGATTTTGTAGTCTGCTTTCAATACAAAACAGACGCAGAGATGTTCTATGAATATTTAAAGCGCAGAATGATGCACTTTGGACTGGAAATGGAGGAGAAAAAGACGAGGCTGATAGAATTCGGCCGATTTGCAGAAAGGAACCGGAAAGAACGTGGAGACGGGAAACCGGAGACCTTTACATTCCTCGGATTCACGCATTACTGTTCGCATGGAAGAACGGGAAAGTTCAGAGTGAAGAGGAAGACCAGTAAGAAAAAGCTAGCAAAGAAAAGCAAGGAAATAAATGCTACGATAAGAGATATGAGATTTCTACGCATAAACCAGATAGTAAAGAAGCTGAATGAAATCTTAACTGGTTACTATCATTACTACGGAATTACTGACAATTCAAGAAGCCTGAACTCATTCTATAATGTAGTATGGTTCAGGTTATTCTACTGGCTGAATAGAAGAAGCCAGAGAAGAAGCTATACAAAGGAAGGATATAAGGAATTGATGAGACAATTCCCACTCGTCCGACCACGTATCTATGTAAGTATATACGGATAGTTGTAGATGTATTAGCTTTGCAGGGAGCCGGATGCGGGAAAGCTGCACGTCCGGTTCTGAGAGGGGTAAGCCCCGTAAGGGACTTACCTACTTACCAAACTTCTCCAAATTTTCCTATAGAACAAAAACCCTCCGGGGGATTCCGACTTTATAATTTGTCACCAGTTTTCGCAAGAAAATTGGTGGCCTGCCGGTACTTCTGCGTAATTCCTATTATAGCAGAGAATCAAGATTCTCACATCAAATTTTTTTCACCTGGATGTGCGTACAGGTGGAATTTTTTCCTACCAACAAAAAATATCAATAGACTTCATCTGCGCCCTGTGCTATACTTTCATAAGAGGATCGGTCTGTCATGGACAAGCGGACGGCTGATCAGAAAAGGCTATACGTAACAATGCAGGCGGAAATGGAATTGCTCGAAGGGAGGGGCATCATGACTGAGAATGAATTGTTGTTGGCTATATCTGATATGATGGACCATAAGTTAAAATCTGAATTGCAGCCTATAAAAAATGATCTCCAGACAGTAAAGAATGAAGTCCAGTTAGTAAAAAATGAAGTCCAACTGGTAAAGGAAGATCTGCAGGCAGTGAAGGATGAAGTACAGCTGGTGAAGAAAGATCTGCAGACAGTAAAGGATGAAGTGCAGCTGATGAAGGAAGATCTGCAGGAAGTAAAGGATGAAGTCCAACTGGTAAAGGAAGATCTGCAGGCAGTAAAGGAAGATCTGCAGACAGTGAAGGATAAAGTCCAGACCGTAGAAAACGATCTGCAGGCAGTAAAGAATGAAGTTCAGACAGTAAAGAATGAAGTTCAGGCAGTAAAGGATGACGTGCATCACATGAAGCTGTACCAGGAAAATATCATCATGCCGCGGCTGAATACGATCGAATCCTGTTATACGGATACATACGGCAGATACCGAAATTATTCCGATAAAATGGAAGCTGCCTTTGAGGACATTGAACTGCTGAAAAGGGTAGTATCGGAGCACAGCATGAAACTGCAGGCATTGGGATGAAAGACATTATGACCGGTATGGATCAAGCTCTTACCGTATATATACTTGCGGTCAGCCTTCTGACATGGATCCTGTTCGGATTGGACAAGTGGAAGGCCATTCACGGAAAATGGCGGATCAGGGAATCGACCCTGTTGGGGCTGTCGTTCATCGGCGGGGCAGCAGGCGGGCTGGCAGGGATGTATCTGTTCCGGCATAAGATCCGGAAAATGCGTTTCCGGATCGGAGTCCCATTGATGTTTCTTGTACAGGCAGCGCTTTGGCTGTATTTTAAAAGTGCTTAGGAAGTGTAGGAAAATAACTTGCCTTTTTGTACAGTTCGTTAGACAGCTGAAAATAGAAAAATGAATAAAGCTTTGTAAAGAGCGCAAAAATCAACATCCCATTTTTGCGCTCTTTTTTACTATAATGAAAAGTCACGTTCTCTCCATCATAGGAATCAATTCTGGAAGAGGCGACTGCGGGTCGGGCAAAACTTGGAATGGCAGCGGAAAGGATCTGCACAGGCTGCTGCTCCTGCATGGCGGGACCGATGATGGGAAAGGGCCGGGGACACTGCATCCACAAGGATGATACTATACTGATATCGTAGGTCTGACCGCATCGGCGATCCCGCTGTTCTGGTATAAGCTGGATAAGAAGACGATGGACCAGATCCGCAAAGAGCTGGCGAAAGAAATGCGGCAAAAGCAAAATAAATGAGGAGAAAAATGTCCAGTCTGGCCGCCGGATCAGATGGTAGGATCAGGAAATATCTGTACCATCCGCACAGCGGGAATCATTAAAATGTAAAAAAGGTTAAAATAGATATAGCCATGCGGACAGGATTCCGTTACAATTGACAACATGCAGTCTGGCAGTGCGTCGCATTGCGAAAAAGCAGCAGACGCTATTTATTTTGGAATTCATGCAATGCTGTACTAGAGCATCCCCGGGCACTCAGCCGCAAAGATGGGGCAAGGAGTTTCCAGAAGTGCTCACAGATGTCAGGAGGGAAGAACAGATGCCGCATGAGATTATCAGATGCCAGTTTTCTACAAAGAAGGAACAGGGGATGCACCTGCATCAGGATATTGAGATCCTATACGTGTTGGACGGTTGGCTGGAGATCGAGTACGAGGAGGAGACCTATACTCTGGGCACCGATCAATTCATGCTGATCAATTCCAATGTGCGCCATGGGTATCATGTCGTGCTGAAAGGCGGGAGCGGACCGGACGGGAATGGAACGGGCGGGAGCGGCGGCGATATCCTGCTGGGCAGCCTGTTTATCGACAATAAGCTGCTGACGGAGATGTTCGGTGGAGAGCAGCAGTTTTTCTGGTGCAATTCGGCACAGGAACGGTCGGAGAGCTACGAAAAAATGCGCTACTTTATCCGGCAGGTCTTCAACTATAATCAGACCACGGAGGGACAGGGGATCGCCCTGAAAAACAGCATTTACTACCAGCTGATCTATCTGATCACCACGGATTTTATCGTGAAAAGGGGGATGCGCAAATACGAATCCCTGCGGGGGATCCGGGATGAACGGATGAATGAGATCCTAAGCTTCCTTATGATGAATTACCGGGAGCCGATTACCTTGAAGGAGCTGGCGGACCGCCTGTTTTTGTCCCATACCTATCTGTCCAAATATATCAAAAATAACTTCGGAATGAGTTTTTTAAAGCTTTTGAATAATATCCGGCTGGATCATGCGGTCAGCGACCTGCTGCATACAGATAAGACCATACTGAAGATCGCCATGGACAACGGATTTCCGAATCAGGCCGGCTTGAACCATGCGTTCCGGGAATGTTACCATACCACGCCGGCGGAATACCGGGAGCAGATGGCGGAAAAGCTGGACCGGGGAGAGCAGGAGGACAGCAGCCAGGTGCAGGAAAAGGTGGAGCAGTATCTGACCTCCAACCTGGTCAGAACCTCGGAAGCAGCCGACTCCATTGTGCAGGAGATGGAGATCGACACCTCACGGAAGGAAGAGGTGAAAAGAAACTGGTGCCGGATCATCAATATCGGCCCGGCTTCCGACCTGCTCAGGTTTGACGTGAGGGAACAGCTCCGTTATATCAAGGAAAGGCTTCACTTTGAATATGTGCGCTTTTGGAACCTCCTCACCGACGACGTGATGATCGAGCTGAAAGAAAAAAATTCCCGGTATAATTTTAAGCTGATCGACCAGATCTTTGATTTTTTGATGGAGATCGGTGTGAAGCCCCATATTGAGCTGGGATTTAAAGGACGGGAGCTGTTTGTGGAAAAGGTGGGGCTGAATATGCTCAGCCAGGATCTGAAAAATCAGATCAGCCTGCTGGAAAAAAATAAAGTCCTCCTGGAGGAACTGATCCGGCATCTGACAAAACGGTATGGGATCAGTAAGGTGGAAGAATGGTATTTTGAGCTGGAACAGAACGCGGTGGTCCAGAAAAAGGTGCCCATCGAGCATTATTTTGAAGCCTTTGATCTGATCGCGGGCATTTTCCGCAACTACGCCCCCGGCGTGAAGCTGGGAGGGGCAGGGTTCAGCATGAATTATATCGGGGAGGAATTTCCCGAGATCATTGCAAAGTGGGCGAAAAGGGAGCAGCGCCCGGATTTTATTTCCATTTATTCCTATCCTTATCTGGTCAAAGAGCATCTGCTGGACACGGGAAGAAATCCCTTTTCCCCGGATGAGGACTACCTGTATCACCAGATCCGGGCGGCGAAGCAGGTACTGGAAGAGGCGGATTTCCATATTCCGGAATTTTTGGTGACGGAGTGGAGCTCTACGCTTTCCAACCGAAACTGCCTCAATGATGGCTGCTATAAGAGCGCCTATGTTATGAAGAACCTGATCCAGAACTACGATGAGGCGGACGCGGTGGCATACTGGATCGCCACCGACATATTCGCCGAAAGGATCGACTCGGAAGATCTCTTGTTCGGAGGCTGCGGGCTGATCAGCAGGGACGGGATCCGCAAGCCGGCTTTTTTTGCCTTTGATCATCTGAACCATCTGGAAAAATATTTCATGGGAAAAAGCAGGAATGCCATTGTCTCCGGCGACGGAAAGGGCCTTTTCTATATATGCTGCCACAATTACAAGCATTTTAATTTCCGGTATTATTCTCAGGATGAAAACCAGATTGAGGTCGAGCAGCAGTCCCGCCTGTTTGCGGACCGTGAAGCCATCCAGATGAATTTTAAGCTGCATCCGGTCAATAACGGGATATATCAGGTGAAGATATTTTCCGTGAGTCAGGAACATGGAAATGTACAGGATGAGTGGCGGAAGCTGGCCTATTTTAATTCCCTTTCCGTGATCGAGATCCAATATCTTCAGACCGCCTGCCAGCCCGCGCTGACGATCCATAAGGCAGAAGCCTACGACCATACGCTGGTGGTGGAGACCCGGCTGAGCGCGCAGGAGATCCAGGGGATCGTGATCGCGGAGATATAAGTTCCCGGGAGGTCCGGGATCGTGACCGGAGAGTTCCTTAGCAGCGGTATGATCAAAACTGCCCTTAATCCGTTACTGTTCACGGTGCCTTGCGCCCTGCTGCAAGGCATCCGGCCAGGACAATAATCAGATATCATTTTTTAACCTTTGCTCGTTGAAAAAGGGAAATACAGCGGCAAAGGTTATTTTTTTAACTATAAATCATTAAAAATAGACAGGTTTTATTCCTTTGAATTCCTTAAAATAAAATTATGTATTCCCGCTCAAAACAGCAGGCCGCAGATCCGCCTGCTGTTCTGAGCGGGAACAGGGATCCAAAAAGAGAGGAGCAGGTGAGAGATGAAATTAACAGAGCAGCAGAAAAACCGGGTAGAGGAGTTATTATCCCGGATGACACTGGAGGAGAAGATCGGGCAGATGAATCTGGAATCCCCGTCCATTGTGGGCGGCTTCGATGTGCCCTTTGAGGAACTGATCGAAATGATGACAGACGGAAGGATTTCCCAGGAGGAATTCCAGAAGATCATGTCCACGGCTACCCGGGATTTCCACGAGGAGGATATCCGTGCCGGGCTGGTTGGGGCCATGATGGGGGACGACCCGGTGAAGGCCAACGAGCTGCAGAAAATCGCGGTGGAGGAGAGCCGGCTTGGAATCCCGCTGATCATAGGCTTCGACGTGATCCACGGGCTTCGTACCGTGTATCCCATCGCGATCGCGGAGGCAGGGGCATTTGACGAGGACTTGTTTGAGCGGACTGCCCGGATCGCGGCCAGGGAATCCAGGGCCCACGGGATCGGGTGGAATTTCGCCCCCATGATCGACGTGGCAAGGGACTGCCGCTGGGGACGGGTTTCGGAAGGCCCGGGGGAGGATCCGTTCCTGGCATCCAGCTTTGCGAAGGCAAAGATCCGCGGCCTGCAGAATGACCGGACTTCTCCGGAAAACTACGTGGCGGCCTGCTTAAAGCACTATGTGGCGTACAGCGCCTGCGAGTCCGGGAGGGACTACAACACCACCAGCATGTCCATTTCTCAATTGCACAATGTGTATCTTCCTCCCTTTAAAGCGGCGGTGGAGGAGGGAGCGGCAAGCGCCATGGCGTCCTTCAACGACCTGAACGGCGTGCCCTGTACAGTGAATCCCTATACCCTTCGGGAACTCTTAAAGGGAGCATACGGTATGGACGGCTTTGTAGTCAGCGACGCCAACGGGATCAAGGAATGTGTGACCCACGGGATCGCAGAGGACGACAGGAACGCGGGGATCCAGTCGGCCAATGCGGGGCTGGACATGGACATGGGTACCCACATTTACAAAGATCATCTGAAAGAAGCAGTTGAAAGCGGCGCGGTTTCCATGGAGGTACTGGATGACGCGGCGCGCAGGATTCTTTCCGTGAAAATGTGGCTGGGCCTGTTTGAGAATCCCTACGTATCGGAGGAAGCCATTGCCAGATATGCGGGCAGGATCCCGGCGGAGCATGCGGAGACGGCCCTGGAAGCGGCGAAGAAGTCCATCGTCCTTTTGAAAAATGAGGGAAATGTGCTTCCGCTCTCGAAAAAGCAGAAGATCAGCCTGGTGGGTACGCTGGCCGCAAAGGAAGAGGAAGTGATCGGCGCCTGGGCCATGAGCTGGAAGAACGAGGACTGTGTGTCCATCCTGGACGGACTGAAAAACTGCGGCGCGGATGTGACATATTATCCCTGCGGCGGGCCGGAGGATGAAGTGGATCCGGACGAGATCAAAAAAGCCTGTGAGGAGGGAGACGTAGTGGTCGCAGTCGCGGGCGAGCTGGTGAACATGTCCGGGGAGGCTTCCTCCAAGGCGAATGTAGAGCTTCCCGGAAAGCAGAAAAAAATGCTCTCCCTCCTGCTGGAACAGACTGCGGCGGCAGGAAAGCAGCTTGTTACGGTGCTGATGAATGGCCGGCCGCTGGCTCTGGGCTGGGAGGCGGAGCATCTTCCGGTGCTGGTGGAGGCATGGCATCTGGGCGTACAGATGGGAAACGCTGTGGCAGCGGTGCTCACCGGCGAGGAGAACCCCAGCGGGAAGCTGGCATCCTCTTTCCCCTCCGTAAACGGCCAGTGCCCCATTTACTACAACCATCCCAATACCGGAAGGCCGGGCAGCAAGAGCAAGTTTACCTCCCGCTATCTGGACGCGCCTTTTGACGCTCTGTTCCCCTTCGGCTATGGGCTGAGCTATACGACATTTGCATATTCGGACCTGAACGTGGAGGAAGAGGAGGAAAAGCTCCTCGTCTCTGTCCGTGTGAAAAATACGGGGGACAGGAAGGGCACGGAGGTTGTCCAGCTGTATATGCAGGATGTGACCGCCAGCCTGGTACGCCCGGTGAAGGAATTGAGAGGATTCCGGCGAGTGGAATTGGAAGCGGGAGAAACGCGGACGGTGGAACTGGAATTGAAGAAGCAGGATATGGGATTCTACAACAACCAGGGCAAATATGTGCTGGAGGACGGACTATTCCGGATCTATGCGGGCGGAAATTCCCGGGACTGTCTTTGTGAGGAAGTAAGGGTGGCTTTTTGAGACAAAATGAAAATTTTTCAGGTCTGTCCTGGAACCTCTTTGGACGGACTGTACTTTTTATATCAGGAGGAATTAACGATGAAGAAAAAATTGATCAATCCAATCATCCCGGGCTTTTACCCGGACCCGTCCATCTGCAGGGTGGGTGGTGACTATTATCTGGCGTGCTCCAGCTTTGAACTCTGCCCCGGCGTGCCGATTTTTCACAGCCGGGATCTGGCCCACTGGGAGCAGATCTGCTATGCCATGACCCCGGAAAATGGATTCCATATGGAGCGGGACAGCGGTGTGGGCGGCGTCATGGCTCCTACGCTCCGCTATCATGACGGACTGTTTTATATTATCAATGCCAATTTCAGCGATAAAGGCAATTATATTGTAACAGCGGAAGATCCCGCAGGCCCCTGGTCAGAGCCCCACTGGCTGGACGATGT
>ERZ808051.2165-NODE-2165-length-10576-cov-7.093914_pt1 | contig 10576 bp, 10 predicted proteins | sample MGYA00380199_ERZ808051 | MGnify/ENA primary metagenome ERZ808051 (study PRJEB31490, sample SAMN06133391) | mouse gut metagenome | isolation source: J11 | host: mice | place: China: Chengdu | collected 2015-05 ...
GGAACGAATCGCCGCATTTTTTAGGCGGTTTGTCAATAGCTTTTTGAAAAAAGTGGGGGAATTTATAAAAATGGGGGCTGGAAAGCTGCATAAAATAAGGCTTAGAGATTCCGAGAGTATATAATTACTTGTACGGGAGGCTCCGCTTCCATCATAGAGCAGCCTGCCCTTTCCGCCGTCCACAGCCACTGTCAGGAGAGCTCACGCTTGGTTCCCTTTTTCATCCATAAAACCTACTGTAATATTGCCTGTCCGGGAGCGAATGTTTATCATTTTACCACCACGACGGATTACAGAAGGCAAAGAACATTTACCGTGCTCCGTATGACAATCCAATAAATAAGCGCTCGCATCTTCTACGCAAAAACAGTCAATATTTCCATTGTTCGTGGATACCCGGATACCATTTCCGCTTTTCACACTATGCATGGTAACGGCTCCACTCTGACTGTTCAAATCATAATGCTGAATATCTGTTGCAGAAATATCTATTGCACCAACAGTAGTTTTTACCCGCAAGGAACAGGAACCTGTTACCCCAATTACCCTCACGTTTTCATCCGTACTTTCAATCTGTATATTTCCCCTGAATTCAGATGGCAGTTCCAAAGTAAGCTCTTTATCTGCTTTTAGTTGAATCAAACCAATTATGCCATACAAAGTTATCGCACCATGATCCTTTACTGACAATTTTTTACTATCCAAAGCAGCCTCTGTTGTCCGGCGTTTCGTATCTGTCCAGCGCAATACAATATCCGTGCCGCTTCCAGCTGTCACATTCACTTGGGACAGACTACTTTTAATCTGAATTTCCAACACCTCATCAACAGGAAATTTCTTAACTGTTTCCATAATCATACTCCTTCCCATTCTTTCAAAAATTATTTTTCATGCCGGATGCGCCATACAATCCGGCAATCGTTTCCCCAATAACTCAGCTCGCCGTTCAGTATTTCCCGCATACCAGAATCGTATATTCACTTTATTCATTGTACAATACCCGAACATTTCTGTCTCATTCAATTACTGTTATTATGATTGACAACCTAACGTTGTGTTTGATAGACTAACATATATTTACAAATTGATTGAACAAGGGAGAATTATCATGGATAAAAACACACCTACATACCGAAGAATGGACAAAGTTATTCTGAATGCATTTATAGAAATTTCTCAAGAGATGCCATTTGAAAGCATTACTGTGCAGAAAATCACTGATGCCGCTTTAATCAGCAGATATACCTTTTATATGCATTTTCACGATAAATACGAAGTGGCTGAAAGAATCCAGGATGACTTGTATCAGGAATTCATTCATCTTATCCAAAAGGAAATACCTGCTATTGATGCCACAAAATCTGTTGCGCCAAATTACCAGCAAACGCTGGATGTTGCCATTTTTGAATTCTACAGAAAGCACGCCGCCCAGACACAATCCATTATCAATATCCACACAGACACAATTGATTTTTCCGGACGCATGAAAACCTTTTTAGCACAGAATTATAAATCCAGATTTCCGAACCATGTGAACTTGGATTTAGAAGCCATGCTGTATGCCAATATGTCAATGACGCTTGCCGAATATTATATCAGCAACGCAAACTCATCCATTACAAATAAAACAATGATATCTTCTTATATTTATGCATTTTTGTATGCAATCGGCGTACAGGATGAACAGGTGATCCAAAAAGAATATAACAGATTCCTGCAGATGAAATTCCCAAAATGATTCTTTCCTGAAATCGTGCGAGGCTGCCGCACTGAGAACCAGTGAGGCAGCCCCTTTTTCCATGCAAAAAATAACTGCCAGACCATATTTTTTCCGCGATACTTTCGTATTTCCACGAATCGTCCCGATGTTTTAGTATGTCAAGTATTATGATACAACATCAAAAATGTATCGTGGGTACGCCAATACATAGGGCAGAGTTCTAAAAGAGCGTTTTAGCACGAAAAAGAACTGTTTTGGGGAGAGAACTCGCCCATTTTAGGAGAGAACTGAGGATTTACGCCCCGAAAAAAGCGGTGAAACAATAGAATCCAAAGGCAGGATTCTATTGCCATGAAAAAAGCCCACAAGCGGCAAACCCGCTTGTGGACGTAGATTTCTGGCGGAGAGTGTGGGATTCGAACCCACGTGCCCAGTAAAGGACAACTGCATTTCGAGTGCAGCTCGTTATGACCGCTTCGATAACTCTCCGTGTCATATCTGCAACATCAGCCCCAAAAAGACCTCTGGAAAAAGGAGAGAACTGATGGAGAGAACTAAAGTAAATTCAGTTGTAAATAATACCGCAAAAGCCCCGAAAAATCAAGGGTTTCTGGAGAAGTGGTTCCAAAGCGGTCACTCGTTTTCGAGTGCAGCTCGTTATGACCGCTTCGATAACTCTCCAACAACAAATCCTATTCTATAGCATCCGGCGCTATTTTGCAAGTGCCGGATACGTTTTTTTCTCTAAAGGTTGCAAATTTATTCCAAAAAGGGTAATATTTTAATATGGTTGTGGAGAGGCGGCGCGGCGTTGGGGCATATGCGCCGGGTACGTCTTCCCGGATAAAAATCAGAGAAGGAGGATTTACACATGAGGAGAATTGGCATGTTGACCAGCGGCGGGGACTGTCAGGCCCTGAATGCGGCTATGAGGGGGGTTGTGAAGACGCTGTACAACAGCGGGGAGCAGCTGGAGATCTACGGTTTTCTGGACGGATATAGAGGGCTGATCTACAGCAAGTTCCAGATGCTGACGGGCAAGGACTTCTCCGGCATCCTGACCAAGGGCGGCACTATGCTGGGAACCTCTCGGACTCCCTTCAAGACCATCAAAGATCCGGACGAGAACGGCCTCAACAAGGTGGAGGCCATGAAGCAGAACTATTACAAGCTGCAGCTGGACTGTCTGGTGATCCTTGGGGGCAACGGCACCCACAAGACGGCCAATCTGCTGCGTCAGGAAGGACTGAATGTGATCACTTTGCCCAAGACCATCGACAATGACCTCTGGGGAACGGACATGACCTTCGGCTTCCAGAGCGCCGTGGATATCGCCACGGACGCCATCGACTATATCCATACTACGGCAGCATCCCACGGCAGGGTGTTCATTGTGGAGGTCATGGGACATAAGGTGGGATGGCTGACCTTGAACGCAGGCATGGCCAGCGGGGCAGACATCATTCTGATCCCGGAGATTCCCTATGACATAAAGAAGGTGGTCTCCAAAATCGAGGAGAGGGACAAGAAGGGCAGCGGCTTTACCATCATTGCGGTGGCGGAGGGCGCCATTTCCAAGGACGATGCAAAGCTTTCCAAGAAGGAATACAAGAAAAAGCTGGCCAAGAGACCTCATCCTTCCGTGTCCTACGAGCTTGCGGCTGCCATTCAGGAGAAGAGCGGCAGAGAGGTTCGCGTGACGATTCCCGGTCATATGCAGAGAGGCGGCAGCCCCTGCCCTTATGACAGAGTGTTTGCAAGCCGTCTGGGAGCAGAGGCGGGCAAGCTGATTCTGGACAACCAGTATGGTTTCATGGTAGGATATAAGAACCGCGAAGTGGTGCGGGTTCCGCTGGAGGAAGTGGCGGGCAAGCTGAAGGCCGTCTCGCCGGATGCCTCCATCGTGCAGGAGGCCAAGCTTCTGGGAATCTGCTTCGGAGACTAAGCTTAGGGGAGACATCCGATTGGGGGTAAAAAATCGGATGTCTCCGGAAACATAGAGGTGCAAGACATGTCATATACGGCACTATACCGGAAATTCCGCCCGGATACCTTTCAGACGGTAAAGGGGCAGGATCATATCGTGACCACCCTGAAGAATCAGCTGGCGGCAAACAGGATCGGACACGCCTATCTGTTCACCGGAACCAGAGGCACGGGCAAGACCACAGTGGCCAAGATTTTTGCCCGTGCCGTGAACTGTGAGAATCCGGGTTCGGAGGGGCCCTGCGGTGAGTGCCGTATCTGCCGTGCCATCGCCACCGGCGCCAGCATGAACGTCATCGAAATCGATGCCGCATCCAACAATGGCGTAGACAACATCCGGGAGATCGTGGAGGAGGTGTCCTATTCCCCTGCGGAAGGAAAATACAAGGTTTATATCATTGATGAGGTGCATATGCTTTCTACGGGGGCATTCAATGCGCTGCTGAAGACTCTGGAGGAGCCGCCCTCATATGTCATATTCATTCTGGCCACCACGGAGGTACACAAGCTGCCGATCACCATTCTCTCCCGGTGCCAGAGGTATGATTTCAAGCGGATATCCATAGATACCATCGCGGACAGGCTGCGGGAGGTCACCGAGGCCGAAGGGGTGCAGGTGGAGGAGAAGGCCCTGCGGTATATCGCAAAGACTGCGGACGGCTCCATGCGAGACTCCTTGAGCCTTTTGGATCAGTGCGTGGCCTTTCATCTTGGAAGTCAGCTCACTTATGATAAAGTGCTGGACGTGCTGGGGGCGGTGGACACGGAAGTGTTCAGCAGGCTGCTGCGCCATGTTCTGGACGGGGATGTGTCAGGCTGCGTGGGGTTGCTGGAGGAGATTGTGATGCTGGGCAGGGAGCTGACTCAGTTCGTGACGGACTTTACGTGGTATCTGCGGAATCTGATGCTGGTACAGGCCTCGGACAAGCTGGAGGACGTGATCGATATGTCTGCGGACAATTTGAAGCGGCTGAAGGAGGAATCCCGGCTGGCGGACATGGACAGGATCATTCGGTATATCAGGATCTTTTCGGAGCTTTCGGGCCAGATCCGTTACTCTGCCCAAAAACGCATTCTGGTGGAGATCGCTTTGATCAAGCTCTGCAGGCCTCAGATGGAGGTAGGGCAGGATGCCCTGCTGGACCGTATCAGGCAAGTGGAGGAGCGTCTGGAAAAGGGCGTGGTGATACAAGAAGCAGGGGGATCCGGGAATCGGGCCGCCGGGGAAGGGAGCTGCGGAGGCGGAAGCTTCGGGACCAACGCCGGAGGGAAGCCGGGAGAGGCTGCTATGACGGAGCTTGCAAAGGCTATTCCCGAGGACGTGCGGGGCATTGTGGCCAAATGGCCGGCCATAGTGGGGAATGCGGAGAATCCCATGCGGATTTATATGAAAGCAGCCAAGCTGTCGCTGGGAGCCGACGGCAGGCTGGTGATGGTGCTGGAGGACGGAATGGCCTCGGACTATTTCCTTCAGCATCCCGAAAATAAGGCCCGGCTGGAAAGCCTGCTGGCGGATTTTTCGGGAAAGCAAGTCCAGGTGGACATTCAGGCCGTCAAGGGGCGGCAGGACTTTGAAGAGAGCTATATAGACATATCTAAGATTGTGCAGATGGAGATAGAGGAGGAAGAGGAATAATGGCGAAGCGGGGAGGTTTTCCTGCGGGCGGGGTGCCCGGAAACATGGCCAATCTGATGAAGCAGGCCCAGAGGATGCAGCGTCAGATGGAGGAGGGACAAAAGGAGCTGGAGACGAAGGAGTTTACCGCCGCGGCAGGCGGCGGGGCAGCAGAAGTGACCGTAAACGGGAAGAAGGAGATTTTGAGCATTAAGCTGTCGGAGGAGATCGTGGATCCGGAGGACATAGAGATGCTTCAGGACCTGATTGTGGCGGCCGTCAATGAGGCGCTGAACAAGGCGGAGGAGGCCAGTGCAGAGCTGATGGGCAAGATGACGGGAGGCCTGGGAGGGCTGCCCTTCTGATGGAGCTGTACAGCGGTCATATCAACAAATTAATAGAGGAGCTGGCGGCGCTTCCGGGCATTGGGGGCAAATCCGCCCAGCGTCTGGCGTTCCATCTCATCAATATGCCCAAGGACAAGGTGAAGAGGCTGGCCGACACCATGCTGGAGGCCAGAGAGAACGTGCGTTACTGCAGGGAGTGCTATACGCTTACGGACAGAGAAGTCTGTCCGGTCTGCTCCAACGCAAAGAGAAACCACGGGCTTGTCATGGTTGTGGAGAATACCAGAGATCTGGCCGCGTATGAAAAGACGGGCAGATACGACGGGGTATACCATGTGCTCCACGGAGCCATTTCTCCCATGCTGGGCATCGGCCCAGGGGAGATCAGGCTGAAGGAGCTGATGGAACGTCTCCGGGGGGATGTTGAAGAAGTCATCATCGCCACCAATTCCAGTCTGGAGGGAGAGACGACTGCTATGTATATAGCTAAGCTGGTCAAGCCCGTAGGCGTCAAGGTGACTCGCATCGCCAGCGGCGTGCCCGTGGGCGGAGATCTGGAATATATCGATGAAGTCACGCTGCTTCGGGCTCTGGAAGGAAGGGTGGAGCTGTAGGCAGCTTTAGAACAGGAGGATGACATATATGTCAGTTTCAGTGAGTTCTTTTGGCACATATCCGGACGGCAGGGAGATAAAGCTGTACACCATCTCCAACAAGAAGGGCATGCAGGTATCGGTGACCAATATAGGCGCCGCCTTGGTGAAGGTCATGGCCCCTGATGGGGACGGCAGGATGGCCGATGTGGTGCTGGGCTTCGACAAGGGTGAGGATTACATGAAAAACCCCAGCTTCATGGGAGTGGTGGTAGGGCCCAGCGCAAATAGGATCGCCGGAGGGGCGTTTACTCTGGACGGAGTTGACTATAAGCTGGACGTTAATGACGGAGCCAACAATCTGCACAGCCACAAGGAAAAGGGATGGCATAAGCGGCTCTGGGAGTCTTCGGCGGAGGGAGACGGCGTCACATTCACATTGAAGGACGAAGAAGGGAACTTAGGATTTCCGGGGGAGAAGAAGATCAGCGTCACGTATCTTTTGGACGAGGAGAATGCTCTGACGGTTCACTACCATGGCGTCAGCGACAAGCGGACGATACTGAATCCCACGAACCATACCTATTTCAACTTGGAGGGACATGACAGCGGAAGCATAGAAGGGCATGAGCTGTGGCTGGGTGCTGCCCGCTATACTCCTGCGGACGGGGGATCCATCCCTACCGGAGAGATGGCAGAGGTACAAGGCACGCCTATGGATTTTACCGTATCCAAGAGAGTGGGAAGGGATATCGGAGCCGATTTTGAACAGCTGCAATTTGCGGGAGGATACGACCACAATTGGATCATTGACGGATGGGACGGGAAGCTGCGTCATTTTGCCACGCTGAAGTCTCCTGTCAGCGGCAGATCCATGGAGGTCTATACCACTTTGCCCGGTGTGCAGTTCTATGCGGGCAACTTTATCCAAAAGCAGACCGGCAAGGGAGGCACTGTGTACGATTACCGCTGCGGCATGTGTCTGGAAACGCAATATTTTCCCGACTCCATACATAAGCCGGAATTTCCCTCCTGTGTCTTCGGAGCGGAAAAGGAATATGACTCCGTGACAGTATTTCGTTTTTGCCAGTAATTGGGCCTTTGGGGGACAAAGGGCCTGTCCGCAAAGATTGTCGAACAGTTCTTGTCTGCCCGCGACAAAGATTGCTAAAATACCTCGCATACCAATGCTATGATTATGAAAAATGGTTTGGGAGGTGTTTTGCATGGAGCTGCCGAAAAATATTACGCAGATTGGGGAGACGAATCCCCATTGCAAGATATACGTGGAAGATTATGTGATTTCCTACATAAAGCAGCTGAACCAGCACGCTTGCGACAAGATGCTGGCAGTGGGTCTGTACGGTGAGCGAAAGGAGGAGGCTGGGATTACCTATCTGTTCCTCTATGGAGCGTGCAGGCTGAATTTCCTGCAGAAGGAATGCCGCCATCTGTCGCAGGCGGTCCAGCAGGAGGCGGAGAAGCAGAGAAAGAAGTATTTTTCGGAGTATGACTTTCTGGGCTACCGGCTCTTGGACGGGGAGATGGTGGAGGGCTTTCATGTCTGTCAGCAGGATGTATGCAGATACATAGAGGGATATGCCCAGTTTTATGTAAAGAACGAAAAAATGCTTGCGCTGATGTTGGACGAGCGTCAGGAGGAAGCCAAGCCGGAAGAGTTCAATCAGGAAAAATATGATGTGGTGAAAAAGCGTCAGGAAGAAAGGCGCGTCTTGTCGGGGAGGAAAGCCGGACATGCTTTTGGGGCCGGACGAAGCGATTCTCCCAACGCCAGTCTGAGAAATATGAAGTTCACGGCTGCCGCCGCATTCGGGCTGCTGTGTGTGGTAGGGCTTTCCACCATGCTTGGCGGTGAGGGTCTGGGGAATCTGCAGACAGCTGCCAGACAGTTTTTTGATGAAGTATCCCGGAGACAGCTTCCGGATTCGGACGTGATGGAGGTGGCCAACAATTCCGTGCAGGTGGGAACCATTGTGACAGAGGACAGGCTCACCGACGCGCTGCTGAAGGAAAATGCCGGCGCCGGTTTGGAGGCTGCGCCTACGCCCCAGCCTACCGGGGAACCCACTCCGGAGCCCACACCTGAACCTACTGCAGAGCCTACTCCGGAGCCTACGTCCGCACCTACTCCGGAGCCCACTGCAGAGCCTCCGGCGGAACCGGTTTCTTATACCGTGCAGAGAGGAGACACTCTGATAGGTATTTGTATCAAGAAATACGGGAGCGATGCCCGGGTGGCAGAGGTGTGTACGCTTAACCATATAGTCAATCCGGACAGCATCCAAGAGGGACAGAGGATCTTGCTACCACAGCCCTGAGCTTCAGTGGAGGTACCATGGCAGATATCAGAAGCTACATGAAGGAAAAAGAAAAGAAAGCACGGAAGCAGACGAACTATAAAGAAAAAATAGCTCAACACAAACTGGCTTCTGTATACCGTATTCTGCTGGTGGCAGCTGCCTTAGCTGCTTTGGTGGCCATTGTGGTGGTTCAGTATAGGCAACATGTCTACACGGAATATGATGTCATAGCCTCTGTGGAAAGGGAGATTGCCAGCGGTTCAGTGGATGTGAGGCTGGGCAATGCGATATTGACATATAGTAAAGACGGAGCCCATTGTACGGACGCGAAGGGGAACGTAAGGTGGAATCAGACCTTTGAGATGCAGGACGCCAGAGTTGCAGTCAGCGGAGACACGGTTGCCATAGGGGATTATAACGGGCGCAGCATCTATGTGGCCAACACCGATGAGATTCTGGGGGAGATTACCACTACCATGCCTATCCGGGATATTGCCGTGTCGGCAGGGGGATATGTTACGGCGGTGCTTTCCGATGCAAATCTTACATGGATCAATACATATGAATACAATGGAAATATGGTGTACGAGGGGCAGGCCCATATGGATGACTCCGGCTATCCTCTGGCCGTCGCCCTATCGCCGGGCGGAGAGCTGATGGGGGTAGTGTACGTATATGTAGATGCAGGAATCCTGAAGACAACGGTTGGGTTTTACAATTTGGGATCAGTAGGCGACAACGTCAGCGACAATTTTGTGAGCAGCTGGCTATATCCGGATATGCTGATTCCGTACATAGAGTTTCTGAACGACAGCACGGCCATAGTGGTAGGGGACGGTAAGTTCGATGTCTATTGGGGAAGCCATAAGCCTGTTCCGATGGCGGGGGATTTGTACAGCAGGGAGATACAGTCCGTGCATCATAGCGATAGATACGTGGGGCTGGTATATATGTCCGACAACGGAGAAAACAGATATGAGATGATTGTATATGATACTACAAACGATTTTGATATGGGCAAAAAGAGCTTCTACTTCGATATGGATTATAACGACATATTTTTTGGCAAGGACAATTTCGTGATATATAATGAAACAGAATGTCAGATCGTCACTTTGGGCGGGGTTGAAAAATATCATGGAAAGTTTTCTAAGGCGGTGAGGCTCATGCTCCCGATCGGTAATGCTTATAGGTATCAGCTTGTCACGGACAGTTCCATAGATACGATACAACTAAAATAGAAGAACAGGAGATGAAGGAAGATGGAAGGAATTTATGCGGTTAACATCATGCTGATTGTTTTTGTTTTGGCAGTCATAGGAAAAGCTGCGGATGGGTATAAGAAGGGGATGGTGAGCGAGGTCGTGGCCCTGATTACCATGATCGTGCTGTGTCTGACGGTAGCGCTGGTGGCCAATGGGGTAAACAGCTATCTGGATGGCAAGATACTCAATGTCATGATCATGATCATACTTTTTTCGGTTTTGGGGATTGCTCATCATTTCCTCAAGCTGGCGCTGTTTCCTGCTAAGCTTGCAGCGAAGCTTCCGCTGATCCGTTTTGTGGACAAGCTTCTGGGATTCGTATTCGGCGCTGCGGAGGTCATCCTGCTTCTGTGGACGATATATACCTTTGTAATGATGATGGACATGGGGGCTGTTGGTCAGGTGATTTTGTCATATACAGAGGACAGCGCTGTCCTTTCGTGGTTTTATGAGCATAATTATATCGCATATGGAATCGAGCGCATATTGAAAGAATTCAGCTTTATTCCGCTGGAGTTTTTGACGCAGTGAAGCTGTACAACAAAATGTGAAATAAATGAAAATTGGCATTGACAAATAAATTCGGATGGTGTTATAATGAATTTCGCCGCAAACGAATTGTGATCTGTAGTAGGCAACAACAAATTTCTGGAAAAAATTGAAAAAAGTTGTTGACAAAGCAAAGCAACTGTGATATCTTAATGAAGTTGCCGCTGATGACAGCAGAGC
>ERZ808051.2166-NODE-2166-length-10574-cov-7.337144_pt1 | contig 10574 bp, 8 predicted proteins | sample MGYA00380199_ERZ808051 | MGnify/ENA primary metagenome ERZ808051 (study PRJEB31490, sample SAMN06133391) | mouse gut metagenome | isolation source: J11 | host: mice | place: China: Chengdu | collected 2015-05 ...
GGGGAATAGATTGTATCGATACGTTATTCTTCTATTTTCTTTGGCTGTGTGACTGTTTTTAAGGGCTATGACTATAAGTCAGCCCGACTGGTTAGATTAGGCTGAAAAATCCATGCCGATATCTAGCGCCGTGGCACTGTGAGTCAAATAACCCATGGCGATAAAGTCGACGCCCGTCTCGGCAACAGATACCACGCTATCAGGCGTAATACCGCCAGATGCTTCAGTTTTTACACGTCCGCTTGGGTGATTCTTACACATGGCAACCGCTTCACGCAGGGTGTCTGGGTTCATATTATCAAGTAGCACCAGCTCAGCGCCTGCATCAATCGCTTGCTGTAGCTGTTCTAGTGTATCAACTTCAATCTCAATAGGAATCAAATGACCTGCCAGCTGCCTAGCCTGAGCAAGAGCGTTAGCAATATTGCCAGCGATGGCAATATGGTTGTCTTTAATCAAAATCGCATCGTCTAAACCCAAACGATGGTTACGACCACCGCCACAGCGTACGGCATATTTCTGCACGGTACGCAGACCAGGAATGGTTTTACGGGTACAGGTAATTTGGGCCGGATAATCAGCAACCAAATCCACTACTTTGCGAGTGGCAGTAGCAATACCGCTTAGGTGGGTCATAAAGTTGAGTGCGGTACGCTCAGCGGTCAATAGATTACGGGCATTTCCACTAATGGTGGCCAGAGTTTGGCCTGCTGTCACCCAAGCTCCATCGTGGGTATGAGCGGTGAATTCAATAGACGCATCCACTTGAGCGAAGGCCAGTCTCGCTAAATCTAAACCACATGCGACGCCCTCATCACGGACGGTCAAGGTCAACGTCGCCTGCTTATCAGCCGGTATGGTCGCTTGCGAAGTCACATCGCCACGACGACCCAAATCTTCTACTAAGGCATTTTCTACCAAGGGAGCCAATAGCACATCGTTTAATGGCGGTTCATGAATGGCGGCTGATTGAGAAGACTGCTGGGGGTTGGTGCTAGGCGTTGAAGACATAAAGGGTCCTTGATAGTTATATTTTCACAATGAAAAGGTTAAGGTATCTGCCTCAACCAATAATACTCATAATGAGCATAAATATAACTAAGAAAATCCGCTTTAGCAATAATTAATTATCAATCAACGATTGTTGCTTTTAGGCAACTTACTGTCCATTAGTAAGCTTTGTAAGCCTATGTCAAATCGGAAACGATATAACTTAGCAGGCCTTCCTCTGCCTGTTTGACTGCTATTACCAGTGGGCTCAACTAGATTCTGACTTTCTAGCAAGCGTCTAAAGTTTTGTTTGTGCAGTGGCACTCCTGATAGAGCTTCCACGCTTTGCTGCAATTGTAATAAAGTAAATTCTTCAGGCATCAGACCAAAGATAAGCGGCCGATATTCAATCTTCGCCCGCAGTCGGGATATGGCGGTGGCAATCACTCGGCGGTGATCATAATACATAGGCTCGCCGATCACTTGATGCCAGTTTTTAGGCAGTTTGCTGGAATTATAGTCCGGTGATTCAGGCAACAAGCCCGCCTCGTAAAGCATTTCATAACGCAATAGAGCGTGCTCAGCCACCCATTTGGTATACATCTCTTTGGCACTGCTACTGTGACTATCCCCACTGGCAACAACCTGCTCGAAATCTGAGTCTTGCTCCCAATCTCCACCCCAGCACAGATAAATACGCTGTAACCGTTTTAACCTTTCTGACTTGCTAGTGGCAGCCTCTGCCCATTGCTTAAGCTTTTCAGTAATTTGAGCGCTATTGGTCTCTGTTAAAAGACGATTTTCCCAAGGAAAATAATCATACCAATCTCGCCAGCGGGCACTGCTTTTAGAGCTAAAGGGCGCGACAGAGGATTCAGAATCTGGGTTATTACTCTGCCCCTCTCCCAGCACTCCCTCTTCCACCATGGCCTCTTGTATCATTGCTTCTTGCACCAAGCCCATATAACTGACGTAGACCAAAGCATGGCCGTCTTTATTGCGTCTGTTGGTATCGACAAACGTATATAACTGCTCGATATACCCTAAAGGCTGTTTTGTTTGCTCTTCCACCCACTGACGTACGCCAGCTTGCAACGAGCGGTGCAATGGCATAAGTGGCCCATTTGGCAGAAGCTTACCACCGTCTACCGTCAGTACTCGGGCACGGCTATCGGTAATAGCTATCAATACGGCAACCACCTCTGTGGTACCGCTACCTTCGCTATGGGCGTGAGAAAAAGACAAACTCATATTTACCATCAATGTTATTAAAGTTATGGCTTTAGTATATCTGTTAATCCGCTAAATTACACGAACCCCGCCTTAAGCTTAAACAATTAATATCAATTATTACAAAACATAAAAACCTACTGAAATCCGACCTAAGCCACTGAAAATAAAAGGTTTTATAGGTTATCTCACATAAGCTATTAATTTTAATTAAAAAAATTTCTTGTATTTATGCTCAAAACGAGCATAATTATATTCCTTCATACTAATTAACACTTTATTCATTAATAGTTTTTCAGTTACCAATTTCGTAATAGGGATTTTTATGACAACCTCACAGACCAGTCCAGTCGAATCAAACAAAAATAACACTTTAGAAAAAGAGGAACTTTTTGCTTATGACGCACCAACCTTAGTTCAAAGTAATCAGCAATCCGCCGTTAATAACATCGATATAGAGTATGCCAAAGCCAAAATCCCTGCTGAACTGTCTCGTAGCGAACGCCAGCAAGTGGTTGAGAACATCAAGCGTCTGCTAAAAGAGCACAATGCGGTGCTTGTGGCGCATTATTATGTCGACCCTTATATCCAAGACTTAGCGTTAGAAACTGGTGGCTGCGTTGGTGATTCACTTGAGATGGCCCGCTTCGGTAAAGAGCATGACGCACAAACTTTGGTCGTGGCCGGCGTAAGATTTATGGGTGAATCAGCCAAGATCTTAAGCATGGAAAAAACAGTACTTATGGCTGATTTGGAAGCCGAATGCTCGCTGGATTTGGGCTGCCCGATTGATGAATTCAGTGCGTTTTGTGATCAGCATCCTGACCGCACTGTGGTGGTCTACGCCAATACCAGTGCTGAAGTCAAAGCCCGTGCTGATTGGGTCGTGACCTCATCAGTGGGTCTTGAAATCGTTACCCATCTGCATGAGCAAGGCCAAAAAATCATTTGGGGCCCAGACCGTCATTTAGGTAAATACATCCAAAAAGAAACCGGTGCCGATATGCTGCTATGGCAAGGCTCATGCATCGTGCACAACGAGTTCAAGGCAAAAGAGCTAGAGCAATTAAAAGCTGAACATCCTGAAGCGGTTGTACTGGTTCACCCTGAATCGCCAGACAGCGTAGTGGCTTTGGCCGATGTGGTGGGCTCAACCAGTAAGCTGTTAAATGCTACCAAAGAGATGGATGCCAAAACCTTCATCGTTGGTACCGACCTTGGCATCTTGCATGAGATGCAAAAGCATTCTCCAAATAAGCTGTTTTTGGCCGCCCCAACAGCGGGCGAAAGTGCTACTTGCAAAAGCTGTGCTTTCTGCCCTTGGATGGCAATGAACGGCCTAAAAGGTATTGAACAGTGTTTAGAAAACGGAACCGGTGAGATCAAACTTGAGCCACAGCTTGCGACCGCTGCCTTAAAACCGTTACAGCGCATGCTTGACTTTGCTGCTGAGCAAAAGCGCCGTGTGGCTACCAGTGGTGACATCATCAAAGACCGTGCTTTATTTGCCAATGTTGGTCCAGCTTAAACACTAAAGCTAGCCAGCTTTAACACTATCGTTAACCCTTTAAAAGAGCCTGCTTATGCCAACGCCAAAAACCTCTGCCCCCTCTTGCTCATCAGCTGTCACTGACTCAAGGTTAGCCCATAAAACTGGCCCTGATTTTTTACAGGAAACCACAACGACGCAGTACTGTGATGTTCTCATTATTGGGGCAGGGTTAGCAGGATTGGCCACGGCATTATCACTGCCAAAGCAGCTGAAAGTTACGGTGCTCGCCAAAGAAGGGTTAATCGCTTGCTCAAGTTATTATGCTCAAGGTGGTATTGCTGCAGTCATTGATAGCCAAGATAAAGTATCAGACCATGTGAGCGATACCTTAATAGCCGGTGACGGCTTATGCAATGTAGAAGCGACTAGCCAAATCATAACTCAAGGTAGCAACGCCATAAGTTGGCTGTTATCGCATAACGTGCCTTTCACCACCAATGATGAGGGGCAATCCCTTAATGAGACTAAGATAGACACCCAACTTGCTAGCTTACACCTCACTCAAGAAGGTGGGCATGGCTGTCGCCGTGTGGCTCATGCCGATGATGCTACCGGTCGACATATTATGATCCGTTTGCAACAGCAAGCCTCACAAGCTGACAATATTAGCCTACTTCCCTTTCATGAGGCCCTAAGCCTAATCACTGAAGATGCAAAGCAGACAACGACCACTCGTCGCTGTATCGGCGCTAAGGTAATCGATACCCAGACCCATAATTTAATAACTTTCAATAGCAAAGCGGTAGTCCTTGCTAGCGGAGGATTGGGGCAATTATTTAGTCGAGCCACCGCCCCTAACGTCTGTGTCGGCGATGGCATTATGATGGCTTGGGAAGCTGGCTGTCGTTTGGCCAACTTAGAGTTCATCCAATTTCACCCCACAGGCTTGGTTTATAACGATGAAAATGGCAGCAGTAACTTTCTAATCTCTGAAGCGGTGCGCGGCGAAGGTGGATTACTGCGTTGCCCAATCAGCCACGAGCGCTTTATGCCAAACTATGATACACGTGAAGAGCTGGCACCACGTGACATCGTGGCCCGAGCCATTGCCAACGAGATTGCTAATAATGATGTGGGTTATGTGCATTTGGATATCTCTCACAAGCCCGCTGACTTCATTAAACAGCATTTCCCTGATATTTATGCTCACTGTTTAAGCCTAGGCATCGATATTACTCAGCAGCCAATTCCCGTTGCGCCCACTGCCCATTATACCTGTGGCGGGGTCGTCGCCAATGCATCAGGACAAACCGATGTAACCGGTCTATATGCTGCAGGAGAGGTGGCCAATACCGGGCTGCATGGCGCCAATCGCCTGGCCAGTAATTCACTTCTTGAGTGTGTGGTAGTAGGCCGAAAGATCGCTTCACAGTTAGCGAGACAGCTGACCAATGCAAGCCCGTTAGATACAGAAAGCTCAGATAACCCAGATGAAAGCACCCTTGCTGAGTCAGTTACTCATACTAAATCGCCTTCACTGACTCAATTCATCGTCCCTACTGAGCACCTAAATTCATCTGTTGAAATAACAGACCTCTCATTATCACCCGATGATTTTAATTTAGAGCAGCAGTTGACTTCATTAAAACAGCTAATGACTGATAACATGGGCATCAAACGCAATGAAGCTAGTTTAAAGCAGGCATTAGACCAATTTATTAGGTTAAAACAGCAGCTATCGCTACTACCAACAGATCCGGTAGCAGACCAAAACTCATCATTAAATAGATTCCGCTTTGATCGTTTATTGACCTTGGCTTCGCTGTTATTGCAATCAGCTCTGACCCGAACTGAAAGTCGAGGCGGTCATTATCGAGAGGATTATCCTAGCGTCACCCACTCACCTGCAACCAGTATTGTTACCCCTTTAAGCAGCCAAGTTGGCGAACTCTCAAGTAATGTAAAACAAACTGATAATATCGCTGAGCTTAAACTGAACAAACAAAGCAGTTCTAAACGGGCTGTTTTGGTAGCCAAAGCTTCCTAGCTCTTGTCTTGAATATTAGGAATGGGCAATCGAGACTCATTCCTTATCTTGTCCTCACTGCCGGTTATGATAGTGAGGTAAGCCCTACCTTTTCATACCAAACAACCCTCACCTCTCAAGCTATGGTAGAATCGCTATTTCTTCGCTATGGCTAACGGTAGACTTTTGTTTTTTTTCAAACTTTAGCACACACCGCAACCATGACTTGCCCTCACTAATCAGCCTGTGTGTCCTCTCATGCAAACACCACAAAACTTAGACAATCTCATCACCCTTATTTTAGTACTAGCCCCTCTATTTATTGGTTTTGCCCTGCCATTAAATAAAACCCTTGTCCAGCTATCTGAAAAGATGCTGGGTTATTTGGTGTATGTCATTTTGACGCTTATTGGCATTGAGTTGGCACAAGTCGAGGGGCTTGGTAGCCGAATTACTGACATTCTAATGTACGTCAGTGTGTTGTCTGTATTGACTATTGGTAGTGGTCTGGCCGCTCTCATGATGTTTGACCGTTTTTCACCTTGGACACCAGCAGGAAAAAACAGCAATGCGGCTCCCAAGGTCAGTATTCGTGGCAGCTTGTTACAGGTCAGCTGTGTGATTATCGGCTTTGTGATTGGTATGTTTTTGCCCGAGGGTTATAGACCGCCAGCAGATAGCATGACCGTCCTGTTGATGATACTTATTTTGTTGGTTGGTATTGGCCTTAAGGGTTCAGGCATCACCTTAAAAGAAGTACTGCTAAGCAAACGTGGTATGCAAACCAGTGTTATTTTCACCCTTGCGGTACTAATGGGCGGCGTTGTATTTTGGCTGATCTTTGATGAGGTGTCTTTGACTCAAAGCTTAGCTTTGGCTTCTGGCTTTGGTTGGTATTCGCTGTCGGCTATTGTAATGACTGATGCATATGGCGCGGTTTGGGGCAGCGTGGCACTGTTTAATGATTTGGTGCGTGAGTTCTTTGCGCTGTTGTTTATACCGTTTTTTATGCGCAAAACCCCTTCAGCAGCGGTGGGGCTTGGTGGTGCAACCAGTCTGGATTTCACCTTACCCATCATTCAACAATCAGGTGGACTTGGCGTGGTGCCTTTAGCCATTAGCTTTGGCTTTATTATTAACATTGTGGCACCAGTATTGATGGTAGTTTTCTCTTCTTTTGGATAATCAGTATTTAACTGCCCTCTAAGATGGTAATCACCCAAAAAAAATAACACCGCTCAAACGCAGATTACTCGCCCTAAAAACGCAAAAAGGTATGGTTTGTTGGTCAATATTAGATCTCGAAACCATACCCTTTTTTATGATGGAAATTAAAGGATTAAGACTTTAACTTTCTTTTATAAGTGACCTTGTTATTGATTGAGATCTTGATTCTTTTTTTCTTAACCATTCTCTCAATCACTTTTTCGACCAGCTTTTCATCATCGGTACGCAAGTGACTAAGCAAGAAGTTTCGTAACGCTTTTTTCTTAATAGGACGCTTGTTAGCCGGTTGTTTTTTTAGCAACTTAACGCCTTTATGGTACTGCTTTTTAACTTCTTTTTTTGCTGATTTTTCTTTTTTATCCTGCCTGTCCTTCTTGTGGTCTTTGTCCTTTTTACGGTCTTTATCTTTTTTATCCTTCTTGTGCTTTTTGTCTTTTTTGTGCTTTTTCTCCTTTTTTTCTTCTTTACGCTTCTTATCTTTTTTGTGATCCTTATCCTTGTCTTGTTTTTTATCTTTTTTACTAGATTTCTCTAACTTCTCTTCATTAAGTAATTTATCTTCATCTTTGTCACTCATGATGCACCTCTCCTGATCATATTAAGTTAATAACTCTGTAAAACAAATCACAACTAAATTCCGCTTTATCCCCTTTTACTACTGGGCTAGCGGACCGAACACTACAAATTATTTAAATGATTAAACGGCTATTTAAAATAACGACTGAAATTAGAGATAAAGGTTTTCATTTAGAGCCCACTCGCCTTTTGAGTGAAGAACCTCATCAACGGTTTAATCTTGCCCACTTGATACATACCCTCGCTGCGTATTTGCTGCACAGGGCGAAGTGCCGCAAAGTCACCCGCGAATAACCAGTTCATCAATGAGAAGCTGTGCATCATCACACTGTTATGCGGACGGCGAGCTCGCTCGTAACGGCGCAATGTGGCCAGCTCACCCCAGCATCTACCGCCACTACGCTCATAATCTGTCATCAACTCTTCCACCAATGCGGCCACATCAAGCATGCCTAAGTTCAGTCCTTGACCTGCTAGCGGATGTACGCCATGCGCCGCATCTCCGACTAACACTAAGTTTTCTTTGACATAGTGCTTGGCCTGCTGAGCGTTAAGCGGGAAGCTTGCAATAGACTCAAGCTGCTCAATATCACCTAACGCATACTGACTGGCAGCAGCAAGCTCTCTTCGCAAGGTGTCATCATCCTCTTCATTTAACTGCAGTAACTCAAGGGCTCTATTACGAGGCAGACTCCATACCACCGATTGCCAATGTTGCGGATTGGCCTTATCGTCTTCAGTGACATCGGCTAAAGGTAATAAAGCTAGCGTGCCCGTGGGTAGCATAAGTTGTCTTGCAGTGGCACGGTGTGGCTGCTGAGTCTTAATGGCACAGCAAATAGCGGTTTGATTGTAGTCTAAAGTATCCAATCCAATACCCGCCTCACGTCGCACCAGTGATCCACGACCATCAGCACCTATAAGCAACTTACCTTGAAGCTTATCGCCATTATCCAAGTGCACCTGATAGCCTTGTTGACTGCCTAGCCAATCAAGCAAAGTGACCTTATGGCCGGCTACCAAGGTCAGGTATTCACTGACATCCTCTGCCGCCATACGTTGATACAAAGCATGCTCAATAACGAAAGGCTCAACCATACTGCCCAGCAATTGCGGCACATACTCATCGCCGAAATTTAGCTCACCCTTACCGTCTTGCTGCCACACTTGCATCTGAGTGTAATCGGCCTTGCGCCCTGACTGAGCAATCAATTGCCACGCCCCCACTTGCTTTAACAGCTCAATACTAGCAATACTGAGAGCAAAGACTCGGGCATCACGCTGCAGTAACTTTTGTTGCCACTGCTCTTTGGTCAATTCAGGGCGGGCATCGATTAAAGTCACTTTTTGCTGTTGCTGTGCCAATTTCAATGCCAAAGTCGCACCGACTATGCCGCCGCCAATAATTAGGGTTTGTGTCGCAGTAGTTGTCGCCATAAAGCCGCCCAATGTTTCAAATAAAATCAGTTAAAATTAAAATTGCTACCATTCAAGTTTGCAAACTTTAGGACTTAAGACCCATCGCATAGTTGGCCACCAGTGGCTTCACGTTAGGTAGCTTATCAAAAGCAATCAGGGCCACGTTACGGGCCAGTTTCACCGCTGGATTGGGATGAGTAAAGCCATGCACCACCGCATCACAGAAGCGGATCACACGCTTTTGGTCTTTTTGACGGGCACGCTCATAAGCTTTTAGCATAGAGCTCTCGCCAATATCTTCCCCACGTAATACTTGATTACCCAGCATTTTTGCTAACACATGAGCATCCCGCATACACAGGTTAAAGCCTTGACCGGCAACTGGGTGCAAGGTGTGCGCCGCATTACCCATGATCACCACGCGCCCCTCAACCTGTTTGTTTGCCAATACACGAGTTAATGGATAAGCACCCCGTCTTCCCGCCTCAACAAAGGTCCCCGCTCGTTGGCCAAAGGCTTTTTGTAAGGTGGTCATAAACAGCGCATCATCCTCAAGATACTGCTGCTCTTCCCCACTTTTACAAACCCAAACCACAGAACGTCGGTAGCCGGCCTGTACCGGGTTATTGCCATCACCTTCTGCATCCGTTAACGGCAATACGGCTAAGGGACCTGCCGGGCTAAAGCGCTCAATAGCCACGTGTTCGTGAGGCTTATCGGTCTGCACAACCCCGACAATAGCAGTCTGTCCATAATCGTAATCCTTGGTTCCAATACCTAGTAAATTACGCACTGTAGAATCTCGACCATCACAAGCTACTAACAAATCAGCGCTCAAGGTTTGCTGTTGCTTAGTATCGGTATCATAAGTCAGGGTCACTGAAGTTGCTGACTGCTCAACATCAGTAACGTTTGCTCCATCAATTAAGTCAATTAATGGGCTTTGCTGCACTGCCAATAACAGTTTACGACCCAGCCAAGCGTTCTCCATAACCTGACCAAAAGACTCTACTTTCTCCTCTTCTTTATTCAGCTGAGCATAGCCAAAGCTGCCCTGCTCGCTAACCTGAACTGAGTCAATACGACAGGCCTGACTTTGTAACTGATCCCACAGATTAATCTCTTGGTAAATTTGTACTGTGCGACGCGACAAAGCGGTATTACGGCTGTCTAAATAATGGGTTCTTTTGGCATCTTCTTTGGGGCTAAGTTTGGGATATTTATTACGCTCCACTATGGTGCTAGCAATGCCCTGAGCGGCCAGTAATAAAGCAAAAGACAACCCCACATGACCCCCACCAGCAATGATAACATTTTGCTCGGTAATGGCATTTTGATTTGTCTGAGGATTTACATCATTTATTACAGGATTATTTTCAGTTTTATTTGTCATGGATTACTCTTATTCATTTGGCTTGACCTACTCCCACCACCAAACCTAGCGGTTATGGTTGGGGAACCTTTGCGACCCATAGTAACTTCAATCTAAGATTGTGTCACCACCTTTCGCCATGCCACCTACGCTGATAGGTATAGCCATGGAGGAACTCTTTACACAGTAGCAAGTCCTGCTACATCAGCTAACGCCTGTTGGCGTATATTATTGCTTGCATT
>ERZ808051.2168-NODE-2168-length-10571-cov-3.603297_pt1 | contig 10571 bp, 7 predicted proteins | sample MGYA00380199_ERZ808051 | MGnify/ENA primary metagenome ERZ808051 (study PRJEB31490, sample SAMN06133391) | mouse gut metagenome | isolation source: J11 | host: mice | place: China: Chengdu | collected 2015-05 ...
GTAATTTCCCTGCAAATTTCAAGGTCTACGGGCTGCTTTGTTGCAATATAAGTGATATATCCCATCAAAGCCGGAAGCTCTGCTTCGCCGCAGGCATTGCCGTCCTCAAAATACTCCGAGATGTAATCATAAAAGCTCTGATTGCCGGAAGCCCGGTACAGCTCGGCGGCGGCCGCCAATTTCCATCCGTGTTCTGACGGCGTCTGCGTTTGCTGCTCTGCGCTTAAATCCGCATACATCCAGGCTCTGTCCGCAGCCCTCAGGCATTGGGTTGCGAAATCCGTGTCGTAAGCCTGATAAAGGTAACTGAATTTGGCAAGCGCCATCGCAAAGGCTGCCTCCCATCCCTCCGCTCCGGTAATCCCTGCGCTGACGGATCCCGTTTCCTGATTCTGCTGTTTCAGCATCCATTCCGCGCCATGCCTCACCTCGTCCAAAAGATCCGGTATTTCGTTCCCACTCTCCGAGGTTCCCATATCGTCTGTAAAAACGCCGGTATTTAACTCATATGCCAAAAGCGCTACAGCCATATCGCCTGCGGCGGCCGGAAGGGATTGCGTTATCCTTTCCTCCTGACCATAGCCATAGCTTTTGCAGGCCTCTTCCAACACACCCTGGTACAGCTCATCCCCGATCCGAAATGAATAGGATTTTCCCAGTATGGGGGCTTCAATATAGTAGCTCCCGCTTTCCTGAACCTCCGAAAAATCCCCATAACCATTATATTCCCGCCCGGCCTCATTATATCCATTATCTCTGAGATAGCCTGCAAACACCACCTCCCCGCTGTCCGCCCTCACCACATGAAATTCCTGCGGCAGCTCTTGCGCGCTGAAAATGGCGACTTTATCCCTCTCTGTTATGTAGCCAAGCTGATTTACCGCAATATCCGGCACATCCTGCGCATCCTCCTGGGCGGCGGAGGGCTCTGTCTCCTCTTTCTTTGGGGCGCCCGCCTCCTGCCCGCCGCTTTGGCTGACCGGCTCCTGCGCCCCGTTCTCTGTCTCAGATTCTTTCAAGGCGGTTTTGCACCCTGTCAAAAGAAGCATCATTAAAAGTATGGCCAATATGTTTATTTTATTCTTACCCAATCCTGTCCCTCCCGGACTCTCAAAAAAGACATGTAAGAAGCCGCCCCAGGTGCGAGCCAGACCTTTCTTCTCACATGTCTTTTTGCACTGCCCATTACCTTTGCGTACAGTATACCTTTTTTTCACCGGAAGGTAAAGGGAAGTTTTCGTCCGCATAAACGATTTTGCCCTCTATTATCGTACACATGGTTTTTGCCTCCACCTTGAGAGGAAGCTCGTCAAAAATCGCAATATCCGCATCCTTTCCCACCTCCAGGGAGCCTACTCTGTTATCCACCCTGCAGATCCTGGCCGGATAGATGGTGATGGCTTTTAAAGCTTCCTCCTGGGTCAATCCCGCTTTCATTGCAAGCCCGGCACAAATGGGAAGGGACTGGATCAGGGAAACCGGGTGATCCGTAGTGATCGCCGTCATAATCCCGGCCTTATTCAGAATCCCAATGGTCTTAAATGCCATGTTCTGAACCTCAATCTTGCTGCGGCTGGCCAGATCCGGCCCGACAATTGCGGGAAAACCGGATTCCTTTATTTTCTCTGTTATCAAATGTCCCTCGCTACAGTGATCCAAGGTCATATCCAAACGAAATTCCCTGGCAATCCGGATCGCAGTCTGAATATCGTCCGCCCGGTGTACATGGGCTTTTAAGGGGATTTTCCTTTCAAATACCGGAATCCAGGCTTCATAATGAAAGTCCTCATCCTCTGCTTTCATGCCGCCGCATTTTTTCTCATAATAGCGCCGGGCCTTAAACAGCTCCTCCCTGAGCATCGCCGCAATTGCCATCCGGGTTGCAGGGGATTTCCCCAGTCCGGAGTAATTTACTTTGGGATTTTCTCCAAAGGCAACCTTCATAGCCGCCGGAGATAACACGGCAAGCTCATCGATACTCCTGCCGCAGGTTTTCACAAAGCAAAAGCTGCCGCCTACCACATTGGCGCTTCCGGGCCCTATCATTGCCGAGGTTATCCCTGCGCGCAGGGCATCGTCGAAGGCTGCGTCCATAGGGTTAACGGCATCTATGGCCCGCAGATAAGGGGTGATGGGATCTACCGTCTCATTGCAGTCATCCCCCTCCATTCCTTTCTTTTCCTCTGTAATCCCCATATGGCAGTGGGCTTCTATAAGCCCCGGCATGATCAGGCATCCCAGGGCATTGATGACCCGGACATGCTCTCCTTCCGGCAAAGGAAAAGGGGCTCCATCCTTCATAGGCCCCAATTCCCTTATCTTTCCGTCTTCAATACGCAGATAACCCTTTTCCCACACCTCTCCGGCCATGGTCAGTACTTTACCGCCGATAATATATAACATGTTACTCCCCTTCCGGTTGTCAGCTTAATCTGCTCAAAGGGTTCACCGGTTCTCCGTCCTTTGTCAGCCTGAAATAAACATTGGTTCCTTCCACGCTGAAATATTTGGTAGGCGCCGACACCTCTGCGATCACGTCGCCTGCCGCCACATAGCTTCCTTCTGAGACAAGAATGTTGGAGAGCTGCCCATAGGTCGCCTCATAGCCTCCTCCCAGTTCCATGGTGATTCCGTTCCCGATCTGCGGGTCTGTAAAAACGCGGATTACCTTGCCGGCAGAGGCGGCAGTAATCAAATCTCCCTCATTTGCCTGGATGATAACCGCCGGGTTATACTTATACTGCTGAAGGGTCGGGAAATAAACCGTCTTGTCCATGCTGTAGTTTACCAGAATATTTCCTACCACCGGCCAAAGCAGCATATCAGAATCGCTGAAGGTAAGGGCCGGCTGCATGGCCGTGGAAAGGGCCTGTGCGCCTTCCTCCTCAAGGGCTGCCGTCTCCTGCTGCTCCTGATCCTTTGGGGCTTCTTTTTCCTCCTCTTTTCCGGACTTTACTTTGGCGCTTTCCTTTGTTTCCTTCGTATCGCTTTCCTGAGAGCCCCCGCCTTTTTCTGCGGCATCCTCCGACATGCTCTTACTCTCTGACTGATCCGGGTTTTCTACCTTCTGGGAGTTTGTCTCCTGAAAATAAGGATCATAATCCAAATCGTCAGAGGGCACATTCTGTGCCAGATTCTCTGCAAGCGTTCCCTCCTGATCATCGGAGCGTCCCGTCACAGCGTTATTTTCAATCTCACTTAAATCAACCACATACCCCTCGTCCTGGCTGTCTGTATCCCTTCCCAGCCACAATCCGGTAGCTGTCAGGGAACCTAATACCAGCACTGCTGATACAATCATCAAAAACCTTTCCCTGCCAAGGCCATTTCTTCTACTATTTCTTTTCATCTCTATCCCTCCTGGAACCTAATTTGTTCTTATGGATAGTTTTTCCCCTTTTTCCTTCTTTATTCAAATTTTGTAAATGTTACATCCTGAAAAAAATAATGCAGAATTTCCGTATAGTCCTTTCCCTCCCTGGCCATTTCATTGGCGGAAAACCGGCTCATTCCCAGGCCATGTCCTGCTCCCTTTACCGTAATCATAATCTCTCCCTCCTCTTCACTTAAATGGAAGCTCGACGATGCAAGATGAAAGCTCTCCCGAAACCGTTCCCCGCTCACCAGCTTGGAGTCCCTCTCCACATAGAGCACATATCCTGCACTGTCCCTCCAGATGCTTATATCCCCTAATTCCTTCTCCGCTTCATTTTTCAGGTTCTCTCTTTCCCTGTCCCCTGCAGAGGGTATTTGCTGCCAGATTCTATGAAATTCCCCTTCCTTCAGGCTGACGATACTGACATAGTCCTCCGACAAAAAATCCCGGCTGCAAACCACGCTTTTTAAATAGGGACACTCACTGAGAGAGAGCTCCTCCCCGTTCCTCGTAGCGCCGTTGCTGACGGCAAAATAAGCTCCGTTTACCGGCTGATCCTGGTACATAAGGCACACTCCCTTTGTCTGTAAAACCGCGTCAAGGGCCAGCTCTGAAAGCGCCCGGCTCCCATATTCCTCATCCGCCGCCTTAATTTCCCTTCCTCCGGCATTTTCTCCTGATGAAGAAACACCGGTCATAAGCCCGGAGCGTATCAGCACCGCCTGGGCCTTGGCTGCCTCCAGCTCATCCCCTTCCTCCACACTCCTTGTAAGCTGGTCAGCCACATAAATCTCCAGCGGAATAGTTTCATTTCCAAGGGCAGTCAGGTTATCCACAAAGTAAGCGCCTTCATAAGAGCCCTCTCCCCGGCCTGGCCCTGCTGTTCCAAAGCCCCCTTCCTTTACATTTCCGAACAAAAAAGTAATCAGATACGGAAGCATCAGCAAAAACAAAAGAATCGTGCCGAGATTTTTGGGAAAAAATCCTGGTACGATCCTTCTCTTTACCCCTGCGCTTTGCCTGCGCGGCGCAGGGTTTGTTGTTTTGAAAGCTTGAAAGACTCTTATTTTTTTCATAGGACACCTCCCCATTATTTTATGCAGGGAGCGCCCTTTCTTATACCTCTTGTTGTACCTCCTGATTAAATTGCCATATCATACAGCCACTTCTCATATTTGCTCTGATTCTGCCTTATTTTTTCCTGTTCCCTCTGTTCATGAAGGGTCAGATCCACATGCTGGACGCTGCCCGCCTCACCGTTTTCATACAGGAAAAAACCAGTATTGCGAATCATGCCTTTGGTCTGATTGTTCTCGTCCGTGATTGCAAAATCCGTGGCCGCATTTTGAAGGCAGATGGCGCCCACTCCTTTCTCCGCCAGAGAATAAAGCTGTCCCTCGCCGTTTTCATCCATCACCCAGATCTTAAGCCGGCTCCAGATTTCGTCTCCCTCGTCAATAAAGCCATTATGGTCCGTATCATATGCGGCAAGGTCTGCAAAGCCGTTGCCCGACTTGGTGCCGAAGAGCTCGTTTCCGTCATTGATTACGCCGTCACCGTTCTTATCCAATGCCAGAAATCCGCTTCCTGCACCCAGGCGGTTGATCTCGTCCTTCTGTCCGTCTCCGTCCAGATCGAACAAAAAGGTCTGATCTGAAAGCTCCGCAATATTCCCGTCTAAGTTGATCACCAGCGGATCGCACACGGAAACCTCTATCATACTGACATTTTCCTCATAGTATTCCTGGAAGCTGCGGCTCATATTTACATTGAGATTAAAGCTGATTTCTCTTCCGTCCGCGCACTTTACCGTCCCCTGGGTGGAAAAGCCCGTATTCTCTGTCTCTTCGTGATAATACTGCCTGCTGAAGGTAAAGGTTTTGATGTTTGCGTTAATGGGGATAAGGGCCTCACCTTCCCCTTGCAGGGGACTGCCCTGGGAAGCCGTATCCTGAGCGGATGTGCCCTGCATCCGGCTGTTATCCAGGGCGCCGGCGGAAAATTCCTCCTGCCATGAGCCTCTTCTCCGCTCCGGGAAAAGAAGCTCGATCAGGTAGTTAATACATCGCTGCCTGATTTTCCTCAATTGCTCGCTGGCAGTGGAGGCCTGTGTGCTGCGTATGCTTCCGGAGCTGAATTTTTTGGTTCTTTCATTCATCTCCTGGTAGGTCGCCGTCAGCATATTCCCGGAATTTCCCTTTCCCCGGCTTTCGGTTCCTGCTGCCTCTTCCTGTGCATTACCGTCCGCACCCCTTCCGGATAAGGCTCCTGCGCCCACTCCCGTAAGCAGTCTCCCGCTGGTCATGGTCATTCTGCTTATCCTTCCGGAAACAGAACTATAATTCCTTGCGGACTCCATTCCTATCGTGCTGGAATTAATTCGCATTCTTCCTCCTTCTCCAATTTTTCCGTCTTACTTTCCATGGTTAAATAAGACAAAAAATGATACACCAAAGGGCTGTCCGTTTCCCTGAAGTATACCATCCGTGGTGACTTAATCCATATTGAGCAAATGTCCCGGCCATGAACACCTGCAATATATTTATCGGCCGGTCAGAAAATAAATTTAGCCGTCCGAAAATGATTCCCTGACAGCTTGTAATAAAACATCCTTTTTTTGCCATGAAACTGCCCCCTGACATATTCCCTGCATGTACCGTCATATCCTTAATATAGAATGACATGGGCGTATTTTAGAAACGCGGTCAGGAGGATAAATGAGGATTTTCAGGATTCTTTTACATTTGCTGCAGGGGGCGCTGATCGGCCTGGGGGCTGTCCTGCCCGGAATCAGCGGAGGCGTGCTCAGCGTTGTGTTCGGCGTTTATAAGCCGCTCATGGAGCTACTCTCCGATCCCGGCCACAAATATAAAACCCACCTGCGAAGGCTCTCCCCTTATCTGCTGGGTTATGCCATCGGCTTTATGGGCGTGGCCAATCTGCTGGCATATTTCCTGGAAAAATATCCGGCTCCCTCGGTATGCCTTTTCGTAGGGCTGATTGCCGGAATGCTGCCCTCCCTGTGGCGGGAGGCCGGCTTACAGGGACGCTCTAAAGGCTCTCTTGTCTCCATGGCGGTTTCCATGAGCGCCGTTTTTGCCCTGCTGATCGGCTTAAATGCAGCCCGTGTCTCTATCACACCGAATTTTTCCTGGTATCTGTTCTGCGGCTTCTGCCTTGCCCTCAGCATCATCGCGCCGGGCATGAGCTTTTCCACCCTGCTGATGCCCCTGGGGCTTTATACCTCATTTGTGGACGGTATCGGGCATTTGACCCCGGAAGTGGTCATCCCTGCCGCAATCGGTATTGTCATTACCTTTTTTTGTCTGCCAAAAGCGGTAAACTCTCTCTTTGATCATCATTACTCCCTGGCCTTTCACGGAATTATGGGTATTGTGATTGCCGCTACCCTTATGACGGTTCCCTTTGAGAGCTTCACCCTGTCCGCAAATTCCTGCCTGATCAACATCTTCTTTCTTGCCGCAGGCGCCTTTACCGCCTCTGTGCTGGATATATTAAACAGCAAGGTACCCAGGGAGATGTAAACAGGCTTTCCGGCTGCAGGACACAGCCAGCTTATCTGGCTCATCCTAAAATAAGGGCAGCCTGAAAACATGCTGCCCGTTACCTTTGTAATGCTATACTCTGTTGTAATTGATCAGACATCCCTTCAGGATAATCTGTCTCTCCTCATCTGTCAGCTCCCCAAGCCTTAAGGTAAATTCGGATAAGCCCTCCTCCCCTACCTTATAGGCCCTGATCTCGTCGGCCTTCTCCTCCACAGCCTGCCGGATCCCGGGCAGGAAGAGATAATCCTTATTCCGGAAGGGAAGCTCTCCCTCCTCTATCAGGAAAGGAAGCATACCCCAGTTGATCAGGTTGGAGCGGTATCTCTTGGTGGCGTATTCGTTGGCAATATTGGCCCAGCCCCCTAACACCTTCTGGCAGGAAGCCGCCTGCTCCCTGGCAGAGCCGTCTCCCGGCTTCACCGCAAAAATAGCAGAGCCGAAACCGATATTTCCTTTTCCCACCTCAGGGTATTTCTTATTGATCACAGCCATCACTAGCTTTAATTCCGGCTTGGCCTCCACAGGACATTTATTCTCCATCACTGCCTTCTGGGCAACCTGAATATCCTTGGCCAGACCCACGTAGGCGGGATCCTTTCTGGATAAGGTAAATTCCGCAAGCCCTAAAGGATTGGAGCGATAGGAGGACGTCTCCCCGGAGGGGATCAGCTCATCGGTAGTGGTCACCGGATCATGGATTTCGCTGACCACGCGCAGCACCAGATTCTCCGGAAGCGCTGTCATGGCCGGCCAGTCCTTAATGTTGGGACCGAACTGAATCTCCACAGAAGGATCGGCAGCGCCCTTGGAGTCAAATACCCGGTTGGCATAAATCTTGGAATCAAAATGATACTGATATTTGTTAAGAGGTCCCTCAAATTCCGTCGCTGCCGTCAGCACGCCCTTGTTGGCCGCCGTAGCCGCAATGGAACGGGCATCCATAAGCGCCACCGAGGAAATCTGGCCGTTTTGCAGCTTGGATCCTTCCCGGTTGGGGAAGTTCCTGGTGGAATGGCGGATGCTGAAGGCGTTGTTGGCCGGGGTATCGCCCGCGCCGAAGCAGGGCCCGCAGAAGGCCGTCTTCATCACCGCTCCGGTTTCAAGAAGTGCCGCCGCGCACCCGTTCTTAATCAGTTCCATATAAACAGGCATAGAAGCAGGATAAACGCTTAAGGTAAAGCCGTCGGAGCCGATATAGCTTCCCCTCATAATATCCGCCGCCGCGCAGATATTTTCAAAACCGCCCCCGGCACAGCCCGCAATGATCCCCTGATCCACCAGAAGCTTTCCATCCTTCACCTTATTTTTCAGGGTAAATTCCACAGCCCCGTCCAGGGAAACTGCCGCCTTTTTCTCCACATCATTCAGGATGTCCGTCAAATTGGCATTCAGCTCTTCGATCGTATAGGTATTGCTGGGATGAAAGGGCATGGCGATCATAGGCTTAATGGCGCTTAAGTCAATGGTAATCATGCTGTCATAATAAGCAATCTCGCCCGGGTTTAATTCCTTGTAGTCATCCTTTCTTCCATGAATCTCATAAAATTCTTTGATGGTCTCATCGGTCTGCCAGATGGAGGATAAGCAGGTGGTCTCCGTGGTCATCACATCAATGCCGATCCTGAAATCCGCACTCAGGCAGGCAACGCCCGGGCCCACGAATTCCATCACCTTATTTTTGACCAAGCCGCTGGCAAATACCTCGCCGATAATGGCAAGCGCCACGTCCTGAGGCCCTACGCCCCTGACCGGCTCTCCGGTAAGGTAAACACCCACCACGCCGGGCATATTAATGTCATAGGTTTGTCCCAGGAGCTGCTTCACCAGCTCAGGGCCGCCCTCTCCCACCGCCATGGTGCCCAGGGCGCCGTATCGGGTATGGGAATCGGAGCCTAAAATCATCTTCCCGCCCCCTGCAAGCATTTCCCTCGCATACTGATGGATTACTGCCTGATGAGGAGGGACATAGACCCCGCCGTACCGCTTGGCACAGCTAAGGCCAAACATATGGTCATCCTCGTTGATGGTTCCTCCCACCGCGCACAGCGAGTTATGGCAGTTGGTAAGCACATAGGGGATGGGGAACTTCTCAAGTCCCGATGCCCTTGCGGTCTGAATAATCCCTACAAAGGTAATATCATGGGAGGTCAGCTTGTCGAACTTGATTCTGAGCTTGTCCATGTTTCCCGATGTATTGTGCTCCTTTAAAATACCATAGGCAATCGTCTGCTGTCTTGCCGCTTCCTTCGTGGTTTCCTTCCCTGTCCGGGCCTTTAACGCCTCCTGCGCCTTAGGACCGTCGGGGATAATTTCCGTGCCCAGCGCAAGATAAGCGCCGCCTTCGATTACTGATAACATAGCCTGCTGCATAGACAAATCCTCCTCGTATCTGAAAGTGCCGTTTTTTTCACACATTTTTTATTGATTTTATAGTGGAAAATCTTTTTATAAGCTCCCTCAAATGTTTATAACATGTTGCAGGAATGGCCTAAATTCAAGAGTTCCCGCTTATTCTTTTATAACTTGACGTATCTCTGTAAAGGTTGATTTTGTAAGACCGGGTACCATTTGGGCGCCAAAAAGCAAATTCAGTCATGATGGATTTGTTTTCCGGTACACCCAGAAATTCAAATACATAGGGGTCTTTCACTATATCAATCGGCTGGGACATCTCAATCCCTTTTTGGGCAAGTGCCAACACAGTTTCCTGATTATTTTTTCCCTCTGTCAGCGAAAGCAGTTCGCAATAATGCGACCATGACAATTTAACAGACACTGTCTGTTGAATTTCGTAATTCTGGTAAAAACGACGCATAAATTGTATGTTGGAAACAGAAAATCCTTTCCCGAACTCTTTTGTCTTTTGTTCCGTAGCAAGCATAGGAAAGGCGTACCCTTTCCGAAAAATCACTCGCTTTTGTTTGCGGGAATTACAGCCATTATACTTGTTTGGAATATCTTAAATTCTCGGCAGATTTTAGTTTACCACAAATTATACTTATAATCTATAAATATTGTGTATTTGTTCAACAGCCCATATTTGATTCGGTTCTGATACAATATCTCCAATTTCCATGTAATAGAAATAGCCGATACCATGAAAAATACCTTAGTTTGCAAAGCAATTGACGTTAACAAAGGATTTTTCCCATTAATGCTTATTGATGCCACAAAATCAACTACTATTTTTTATTATATGATAAAATGGATGGGTTTGCAATTGTCCCGGCAGTTTTCCCTCCATAAAATAAAATGTGTACTGCCCTTTTCTATGCCCAATACCTCTCAAACAAGGCCTCCGTGCGCTTACCGATCCGGCGCAGCTCTTCTCCCGCCTGTTTCCCGCCGCAGGCATATGCCCTTTCAGCAGTAAGCCTTTAACTTTTCCCGCTCCTTCAAGGCCCGGTACGGTGTCTCGCCCAGCCATTTCCGCAACGAACCGGGCGAGCCGGAGGGATAGCCTTTCAGCGTCCCTCCGGCCCATAACAAGGCAACTACAGGGCTTTTTTGTTCTCCTTATCCCAGAACCTTCTCCAGCTCCCTGATTACCAGAATAAACGCATGAACGGAATAAAGGAACATATCCTCCATTTATTTTACCAGTTCGTCAATTGCATCCAGCATAT
>ERZ808051.2169-NODE-2169-length-10561-cov-3.434185_pt1 | contig 10561 bp, 11 predicted proteins | sample MGYA00380199_ERZ808051 | MGnify/ENA primary metagenome ERZ808051 (study PRJEB31490, sample SAMN06133391) | mouse gut metagenome | isolation source: J11 | host: mice | place: China: Chengdu | collected 2015-05 ...
ATTTTTAGAATATCTTAAAAGTATACAATAAATGTATATTTTTAGATAAAATACAAGCATTGGACATATAAAAGGAAAATATTGATACTTTTGTGTTTTTTATGGACATCATATTCTAAATTGGAAATGGCATGGCAGGATTTTCAAGGGAAGATATACAATTATGCGTATTGTAATGACAAGTGTTAATGTTCTATTGTTTACTTTTATAACAGGCATGATAATAAGCGGTATTTTGATGCCACATGAAGTATTTGGTTTTCTGCATCTACCAGTAGGAATGTTTGGACGCAGGCTTCACATGGTATCGACGGCATGGGGATTTTGCCTGATGGTGGTACATTTGAGAGTGCATGGGAGGGAACAGTTTGAACGCCAGCATTTAGGACACATTGATTCCGGTGTTGAGATATTTGAAAGTACTAGTGATGTGGATATTACGTTTGAGCTTGTTATGGATTAAGAAAACAATAAAGATAACATAGCACATTTATTTAAGGTGTATTGGAATAAATGATAAAACTTTATTTTATACACCTTTTTGTTCACAAAAGTTTCAAAATGTGTAACTTGAATATATTCATATTTCCAGATATAATAATAGTGCATTAATGGGAGATGGCAAAATTGTTTGACTATATTTGTGCAAAAGAAGCGGGGTAAAGGAGGAAATATTTCGTGTATAATCCACAATTAGAAACATTTATCCGTGTGGCGGATGCCGGGAGTTTTAATAAGGCAGCAGAAGAATCCTATATTACTCCAACGGCAGTTATTAAGCAAATCAATCTGTTAGAGGATTCGTTGAGTATAAAATTGTTTGAACGGACGCATAGGGGGCTAACTTTAACGAAGGCCGGAAAATCGTTATATCAGGACACAAAATATATTATCCAGTATTGCCGAGATTCTATTACAAGGGCAAAGAACGCCATGCAAGATAATGTAAGTGTTATTCGGATTGGCAGTTCACCTATGACACCTGCCCAGCTTTTGATGCAGTTATGGCCGGAGATACAAGTGCATTGCCCAGATTTGAAATTTCAGATTATTCCATTTGAAAACACACCAGAAAATGCTAGAGAAATTCTGGCTAACCTCGGTAAAAATATAGACATAGTTGCTGGGATTTTTGATGAAACTATGTTGAATCTACGGCACTGTGCAGGCCTTCAATTATCCCATGAGCCGTTCTGCTGTGCGGTTTCTATCCATCACCGGCTTGCGGAGAAGGATAAGCTAAAAATAAAAGACCTTTATGGAGAGAACCTGATGTTAATGCGCCGGGATTGGAGTAACTATGTAGACAGGCTTCGTGATGATATCTGGCAGAACCATAGCCAGATACGTATTGTAGATTTTGATTTTTACAGCATGGAGGTTTTTAACCGATGTGAGAACAGTAATGATGTTTTGCTGGCTATTCCAGGATGGGCTAACGTACATCCACTTTTGAAAGTGATTCCGGTTGAATGGGAGCATAGTATCCCTTTTGGACTACTCCATTCTCCACAACCATCAGAAACAGTAAAGAAATTTTTAGAAGCGGCACAAAGGGCTGTAAGCAAAAAAGAAAATTGAGTTATAACTATTAGGTATAAACCGATGAACAAAGTGAGACTTCTTTTGAAGGCTTGCTTTTTTTATAATATAAAATATGAAAAGCAAAGTTTTTTATGTTTTAATGAAGAAATTGTGGAACAGTTTTTCGAGTTTGACTTAGGTAAAGCTGTTTATATTTCAACAAGAAAATGCAGAACATTTTTATAAGTTTAATGTTAGAGTAATATATGGAGGTGATGGAATTGAAAAAAGCTGCTTTTACTACTATGTTTATTTGGCTGTTGTTTTGTTTTACAGGGTGCAGCGCAGATAACATCTCGGGCAATGCAGAGATAGGAAACGGGGAAGAAACAACAGAAAGCCTTTTGCAGCAAACCGAAGGAGCAGAAAATATTGTGCAGACAGAACTGCAAGCCGAGGATTCTCGCGACAGCTGCCAGTTGTCTGTGCAAACACAGCTGCCTAGTTTGTTGCCTACAGAAATAAATGGACCATATACAGTAGATACAAAGATAGACGAAGTTATATCTGATTCAGTTTTTGGAGAGCATGGAAGGCTGATTTTTCCAGTAGACAATTTCCAGAAGGGAAATAGATATTACAGCGGGGACACTTTGGGGACACTCCAGCTTACATGGTATAGCCATATTGACCCAGAAAAGACCGTAGAAATTGCAAACTACCTGAGAGCTCATGCAGTGGCGGGAGAAACTTATTTTTATGATATTTACACTAATGAGGAAAAGGCGGCTGATCCAGCGAAACAGGATACAGGGCTGTTTTTCTTCAAAGGAAATCCCGGAGAAAAATTTGCTGTTTGTAATGCAGGCGGGGGATTTGTGTATGTGGGAGCAATGCAAGATAGTTTTCCACACGCATTGGAATTATCCAAAATGGGATATAACGCCTTTGCCCTGATTTACCGGCCCGGAGCACAAACGGCCTGTGAAGATTTGGCAAGGGCGGTCAGTTTCATTTTTGAACATGCAGAGGAACTTGAAGTAGATACCAACTGCTATTCTGTATGGGGCGGTTCTGCAGGTGCAAGGATGGCAGCATGGCTCGGCTCTTATGGCCCGGTTGCTTTTGGGGGAAATGATCTGCCCCGACCAAGTGTGGTTATTATGCAATATACAGGTTACAGTGATTATACAGAAAGTGATCCGCCAACCTTCGTATGTGTTGGGGAAAATGATGGTATTGCAAGTTGGCGGACAATGGAAATCCGTCTACGTAATTTGGAAGCATTGGGAATCTCTACAGAGTTTCATAAATATCTGGGCCTCGGCCATGGCTTTGGAATTGGAACGGGAACGGTTGCAGAAGGATGGGTAAACGAGGCAGTAGCATTTTGGGAGAATCAGATAAAAAATCCATCATAGAGAGGAAAAAATCCCACACAGCTTGTTGAGATGCACAGCTTGTTGAGCTGCATGGCTTGCAGGGTATTGCTCCATACAGGTAAAGGTAATTGGATTTTCTTTTGGAAGATAAGGAGGGTTTGAAGATGAATAATTTTATTTTTGAGAACACAACAAAAGTGTTTTTTGGGAAAGGGTGTGTAAAGGAATATCTGTCCTGCCTGATAAAAGGGTATGGAGATACAGTCATGCTGGCATACGGTGGCGGATCTGTCAAACGGAACGGCATTTATGATGAGATAACAACGGTTTTGAAAGCAGCTGGAAAAAATATTGTTGAGTTTCCGGGTATTATGGCAAATCCCACTTATGCGAAAGTGCTGGAAGGCGCAAAGTTGGCAAAGGAAAATAATGTGGGGCTGATTCTCGGTGTTGGCGGCGGTTCGGTTATGGACTGTTGCAAGGCGGTATCCATTGCCGCCCGCTATCATGGGGATGTATGGGCAGATTTTTGGGCACGTCCTGGTATTTTTGATTTTGAACCTTTGCCTCTTGGTGTGATTGTCACAGTAGCAGGGACAGGGAGCGAGTGCAATGGAGGAGCAGTTATTACCAACAAAGAACTGAAAATAAAGACAGGGCGTGATTATCCGAAGTGTAATCCAAGGTTTGCCTTACTTGATCCCACTTACACTTACAGCGTCCCTAAATTCCAGATGGTATCCGGCAGCTTTGATATTCTTTCACATATTATGGAAATTTATTTTAGCGAGCCAGACGAGGGCAATGTTTCTGATGACATTGCCGAAGCGCTTATGAGAAATGTGATCCGTAACCTGCGGGCGGCTATCATAAACCCGGAGGACTATACAGCCAGAAGCAATCTTATGTGGGATGCGACAATGGCAGAAAACCGGATTATCAAGTTGGGAAAGCGGACAGATTTTGGGTGTCACCAGATGGAACACCAGTTAGGGGCTTATACAGATTGCAATCATGGTGCAGGGCTTGCAGTACTACACCCGGTCTATTACCGCCATATCTATAAGGAGGGGCTGGCAAAGTTTAAGCGGTTTGCTGAGAATGTATGGGGAATTTCTGCGGAAGGAAAGACGGATGAGGAAATTGCCTGTGCTGGGATCGATGCACTGGAAGATTTTATTTTAGAGATTGGCCTGCCTATGACCCTGCGTGAATTAGGTGTAAATGAAAACACTGATTTGAAAGCGATTGCTGATTCTTGTGTGACTGTTCCTGGCAGCTATAAGAAGCTGACGCAGGAAGAAATACTTGGAATTTTCAAAGAATGTTTTTAATTAGAAAAGGAGAAAACGATTATGAAAAAATTTATTACTGCTTTAATAAGTATATTACTTGTATTCAGCCTTGTGGCCTGCGGTAATAATCAGCAGGCAGATCCCACTACAGAGCCTTCTTCGGAACTGGCGAACGAGATTGTGTCAGAACCAGAAGGAACGGAACAACTTTCTCAAACACTCACTAGCAGACAAACAGAGAGCGAAGATAATACCAGCAATACTGATGTGGAAAGTATGGGCGGGAAAACACTAGTTGTTTACTATTCAGCTTCCGGGAATACAGAGGAAGTTGCAAATTATATTGCTTCTGCAATGGATGGAGATTTGTTTGAGATTGTACCAGCGGAAATTTATACAGACGCAGACCTTGACTGGACGGATAAGGACAGCCGCGTATCTAGAGAGCATGATAACAAGGATGAAAGGAATGTCCCGCTTGTATCTGATATGGTGGATAACTGGGACGAGTATGACACAGTTTTTATCGGATACCCGATCTGGTGGGGAATTGCGGCATGGCCTGTGGACGGTTTCATAAAGGCGAATGATTTCACAGGAAAAACGGTGATACCGTTCTGCACTTCTTCAAGCTCTGGTTTAGGTGAAAGTGGCGAGCTTCTTAAGGAAATGGCAGGAACTGGAGAATGGCTGGAGGGCGAACGATTCCGTTCAGGAGCTTCAGAAGAAACAGTCCGTTCATGGGTAGAAGGTTTAGGGCTGTAAAGATAGGAGTCAGGCTATGAAAAAAATGATAGTTATTTTTACAAGTTTACTGATAATTTTTACACTGGCTTCTTGTGGAAAAAATGAAGAAAAACCACCCTTGATGGAAGAAAGCATAGTATTGGGCAGTGCGGCTCCGCATGTGCAGGGAAAGCCGGAAGAAACGGAAAGTGAAACAGAGATTAGGCAGTGGGCGGAAAGCCTCAATCTGAAATTGGATACAGAAGAAATACTGGCGGGGACAGAAAATATGCAGGCAGAGGGTAACAAAATCAACCTGAGTGGGATTGTGCCAGAGGAACTGGAATATATACCAGATGAATATAAAAGTCCCTCAAAACATCCGGGGACGTTAGAAAAACTGGTTTATCAGACGTGGGAATCCTTTTCCTATGAGGAACAGACACAAGAATTAACAAAAGAGGCGTGGGTTTATCTTCCATATGGCTATTCAGAGTATCAGAAATATAATGTGTTCTATTTAAGCCATGGAGGCTGGAGCAACGAAATCACTATTATGGGAACAGACCAGAACCCGCGTTCTTTTAAGTATGTGCTTGACCATGCCATAGAGGACGGGAAAATACAGCCCCTTATTATCGTTTTGCCGACCTATAATAATACAAGCAGCAGGGATAGCGGGAATTATAGCCTTGCGCTTCAGTTGACAGACCAGTTTCATAATGAACTGGTAAATGACCTGATTCCGGCGGTTGAGGGCAAATACAGCACTTATGCGGAAGATACCACGCAGGAGGGATTAAAAGCGGCCCGCGACCACAGAGGGTTTGGTGGTTTTTCGATGGGTTCTGTCAATACATGGTGTACTTTCCGGTATGCGCTTGACTATTTCCGGTATTTTATGCCTATGAGTGGAAGCTACTCGATAAACGGTGAATATATGGCGGAGCTGGTAAAAGAATCCGGGCATAGCCCTGATGACTTCTTTATTTTCGCTGCCTCTGGTACGGATGATTTTGCGTACAGTGCTTTTAAGGCACAGATTATGGCAATGGGGAGTGTTTCGGATAGCATGTTCTGTTTTGCCAACAATGAGACAGATGGAAACCTGTCATTTTTAGAACGGGAAGGGTATGTCCATGACAAGACGGCGTGTGATGAATATACCTATAATGGACTAAGATTTTTTTGGAATGCAGGGAACCGTGGTCGGTATGCGCGGCTCGAATGGGAATGAAAACGACAATAACTACCAGAACCTGAATATATGTACACCGGGGATTGAAGCTGAAAGCAAATGTACAGTCATGGTTTAGCTTCATGGCGGCAGTTTTTCAACTGGTTCTGCAAATAATGCCATGTATAGCGGAATCAATCTTGCGAAATTGCTTGAACCAGAGTATAAATATTAAACAAGGAGGATAATGAAAATGAGTATTTTATTTATCAATGGCAGCCCAAATAAAAACGGTAACACAGCGGGGCTTGCGGAAGTATTATTGAAGGGGAGGGACTATGAAACATTAAATCTAACCGATTACCGGATTGGCAGTTATGGGCAGGATTTTGAGGATGACCAGCTTGGCGAGGTTATTACAAAAATGAAAGAAGCAGAAGTGATTGTGATTGGCTCCCCATTATACTGGCACAATATCTGTGGCTCAGTGCGCAATGTACTAGATCGCTTTTATGGTTTGGTAAAGGAAGGTTCTTTATCAGGGAGGACACTGTATTTTCTTTTTCAGGGTGCAGCGCCGGAAAAATGGATGATGGAGGCCGGGGAATATACCATAAAGCGTTTTGCAGGGCTTTATGGAATGAAGTATGCAGGAATGGCTACAAATCGCTTTGAAGCGGTCAGATTGTCAGAGAAACTATGAAAAATACTTCCATCAATTTTAAGGATTTTATCAGGAATAGGGAAAAGAGCTAGTCAACAGCGAAGATTACAAAAAATAAAATAAAGATTATAGGAGGAAAATCATGGAATATGTAACTTTGAATAATGGAATCAAAATGCCAGTGTTGGGATACGGTGTGTATCAAGTAAGTAATGAGGAATGTGAACGTTGTCTGCTGGACGCAATCAGTGTCGGCTACCGATCCGTTGATACGGCACAGGCATATGGAAATGAAGAAGCAGTAGGCAATGCAATTAGAAAATGTAGTGTTCCCCGTGAAGAATTATTTATCACAACAAAGGTATGGATCAGTAACGGCGGCTATGAAAAAGCAAAGGTTTCTTTAAAGGAATCCCTGCACAAGTTGCAGACAGAGTATATTGATCTGGTACTTATCCACCAGCCTTTCAATGATTATTATGGAACATATCGAGCAATGGAAGAAGCTTATAAAGAAGGTTGGATTCGTGCTATTGGCGTATCAAATTTCTACCCTGACCGTCTGATTGACTTGTGCAATTTTGTGGAAGTAAAACCAGCGATCAATCAGGTGGAAACTCATGTGTTCCAGCAGCAGGTGCAGGCGCATGAATATATGGTGAAATACGGCGTACAACATGAATCGTGGGGACCTTTTGCAGAGGGGCGTAATGATTTTTTTACCAATCCTGTTCTGACGGAAATCGGAAAGAAATATAACAAAAGTGCCGCACAGGTTGCTCTCCGTTTTCTAATTCAGAGTGGTGTTGTGGTAATTCCGAAGTCTACACATAAGGAGCGCATGAGCCAGAATATAGACGTGTTTGATTTTTTGTTATCTGGTGAGGATATGGTTGCCATTCAGGCATTAGATGAAAAGGAAAGCCTGTTTTTCTCCCACTATGACCCAGCAACAGTGGAAATGCTGACAGGGCTTCATCGGTAGAAATGAGGTAAAAGGAAATGAAAAGAGGAGTAATTTCATTAGCAGTATTTTTTGTGGTTCTTATGCTGGTCGCCTGTGGAGAGGAAAAAGATACTGCTTTTACAGAGAACAGCCAAATGGATGAATTGGAAAATAATGCAGATGAGGTTACTCCAACAGCACCTTCTACAGATAATGAACAGGAAAGCTTGCCAGTAAACAAGGGAATTATTTTAGAGCAGATTTTGGAAGGGAAAGAGGGAGCTATTCATTACAGCTATTACCTGCCTAAGAATTATAATGAAGATAAGTCATTCCCTATGATGGTGGTTATGCCTGGCTATGATATGATGTGGTTCGGAGAGGAATCTTTTGGCACTAATCTGAATTGGCGTGGCTTCCTGGCTTGGACGGAGCTGGCGGAAGATATAATTGTTGTTTCAGCACAGCTTACCGATTGGGGTGAGAAATCAGCCAGACAAGCTGTTGAACTGACAGAATATTTTCTTGATCATTTCTCTGTGGATTGTGGCAGAGTATATGCTGCCGGATATTCCTCTGGCGGAGAAACTATGTCACAAGCGGTAGCCATGCGCCCAGATTTATATGCTGCCTACTTGCATGGGTTTTCACAGTGGGACGGAACCTTTGAGACAGTTGCAGAAAATAAGGTAAGTGTTTATATCTTCATAGCAGAAAATGATGAGTATTATGGTTCACAGAAAGCAAAGGACGCTTATCAGGGATTGTATAAAGCCTATCAGAGCATTGGATGGACACAGGTACAAATAGACGAGGTTTTGCAGATAGAGATCCCCAACAATGAATATTTTAACAGCCGTGGAATCTATAATTACCACGAGGGCGGAAATATTTTATTTGAAGATCAATCTATTCTGCAATGGATTGTGGAAAAACAAAAATAATGGAGGCAGGCAGCATGAAGTGGAAAATAATTTTGAAGATAGTGGTTGATATTGGAATGATGGTTACGCTGCTGCTTTTGATAACTTATGAACGGATTGGTGCAGCGGCACATGAGTGGTTAGGAATTGGAATGTTTGGGCTTTTCATTATTCATCATATTTTGAACCGGAAATGGATCTATTGTGTTTTTAAAGGGAAATATACATGGCTGCGTGTATGGCAGACTATTCTTGTTCTTGGAATCCTGTTTACAATGATTGGTTCTATGTATAGCGGGATGATTCTTTCTGAACACGCATTGTCGTTTCTGCCGATTAAAGGAGGGTGGGCTTTTGCAAGAAGTCTCCATATGATTTGTGCTTATTGGGGATTTATTCTTATGTCACTTCATTTGGGTTTACATTGGGGAATGATGATGGGGATGGCAAAGCGGTTTGTGAAAGAATGTCCTATGGCTGGAAAGCGGCTATTTCGAGGAATTGCTGCTTTTATTGCAGGATATGGTATATATGCTTTTATACAGCGGGAAATTGGACGATATATGTTTTTGAAGAATCACTTTGCATTTTTTGATTTTGAGGAACCATTGATTTTCTTTCTAATAGACTATATAGCAGTTATATTTTTATTTGTATGGGTGAGCCATTACTTTTCTAAAGGTTTGAGGTATATTATGCAGAAAAAGAAAGTTATATAAAAAAGATATACTTGTGAAATAAACCTTGTTTTTACATATTTCAAGATAATTCTACAGGAATATATTGGATGATTTGAAGGATTATGAAGGGATATAAAAGATATGATAAAAATATTTTCATTTGCTACGGTATTATCTTTATAGGAAGCCTAAAATGCTGAATTTGTGGTATGTTTTAAAGCCAAAAAGAAAGTTTTACTAAAACCTTACTAAAAAAGAAGATTGATTAGAAAGAAGCATTAACATAATATATAAATTGGCAGAGCCGTCCATTTTATGAAGTATACCCGATCCTTTACATTGACGCTATTTCCTATGCTGTCCGCGATAACGGTGTAATCCGAAAACTGGTAGCTTAATCATAATTGGCATCAATACAGAGGGGCGCAAAGAAGTACTAACCATCAGTGTGAGAGACAATGAAAGTTCTAAGTACTGGCTATCTGTACTAAACGAATTGAAAAACCGTGAGGTAAAGGATATTCTAATCCTCTGTGCAGATGACCTAACTGGAATCAAAGAAGCCATTGCAGCGGCATTCCCCAAAACAGAATACCAGCGCTGCATTGTCCATCAGGTCAGAAACACACTGAAATATGTTCCAGACAAGGACAAGAAAACATTTACAATAGATTGAAAGACCATTTATCAAGCGGCAGACGAGAAAAAAGCACTGGAAGTATTGGACAGAGTAAACGAGAAATGGACACCAAAATATCCGAATTCCATGAAACGCTGGAAGGACAACTGGTATGCTATTTGCCCGATTTTTAAGTTTTCGGCGACAGTAAGGAAGGTTATTTATACGACAAATGCCATAGAATCGTTGAATGCTACCTACCAGAAGATAAATCGCCAGAGAGTGTATTTCCAAGTGATACAGCACTGTTGAAAGCCCTATATTTGGTGACATTTGAAGCCACAAAAAATGGACTTCCACAATCCGAAACTGGGCGCAGGTCTATGGAAAATTGAGTATTATGTATGAGGGTAGGTTACCAGAATAAGGACAATTTACGGCATTGAGACAGGCGGAAACACCACCTGCAGTTGACATGTCTATAAATAACTGTTATATATAAAGAAAGGACGAAAAGATGATTTTTCAATCCTTTCACCCTTTATTATCATAGAAGATCTACATTTACAGACTTTTCTTCATAGTCTCTAATTCGAAGCATCTATCAATAGTGTCCTTTTGTACT
>ERZ808051.2170-NODE-2170-length-10553-cov-4.076556_pt1 | contig 10553 bp, 7 predicted proteins | sample MGYA00380199_ERZ808051 | MGnify/ENA primary metagenome ERZ808051 (study PRJEB31490, sample SAMN06133391) | mouse gut metagenome | isolation source: J11 | host: mice | place: China: Chengdu | collected 2015-05 ...
TTCGCAGGATCGCTCCTGGAACCCACTGCCAGAAAAGCGCCCCGCAGGAAAGCCCTCTTACAGCAAAAGCTCTTGATCAGCAGGGGATCCACCGGCTGTCCCGGCCCTCCGATCTTGGTGAGGATCACCTGCATTTCCTGTTTGCTCAAAGCTTTGTCCGTATCTATATTATATGTTTTTTTTAACAATGTAAAGCCTTTTCTGAGCACAGCCTCATTTTCTGTCTGAAAACCCAGGGTAAAACCGGATTCGTTTTGCCCGTATTCCCCGCAGAAGCTCATGAGGGCCGCCAGTTCCGCTATCTGGCAATGCCTGGCCGAATTGATCCGCTTTGCCAGTTCTTTCTTCACTTCGCTTGAAAACGACATATGCCCTCCTATTTTCCCTGTTGGCTTATGTCCCTGTGGTACAGCTTACAGCCGTACTTCCCCTTGTCTTTCATACGCTTGTACAATTCACCCGCCAGGGTGACGCTGCGATGTTTCCCTCCTGTGCAGCCGATGGCCACCACCAGGCGGTTCTTTCCCTCTTTCACGTAATTTGGTATCAGGAACTGTATCATATCCGTCAGCTTCTCCAGGAAGACCCCCGCCTCCCCAAAGCTCAGGACATACTCCTGGACCTCTTTGTCATTGCCTGTTTTGCACTTCAGCTCGTCTATATAGAACGGATTCGGCAGAAAACGCACATCCAGCACCAGATCCGCATCCGCGGGAATCCCGTGCTTGAATCCAAATGACATGACTGTCACCATGAGGCTGTTGTACCCCTCGTTTTCCACAAATATCCGGTTCAGCTCCTCCTTGAGCTCCCTTGTCAGCAGATTGGAGGTGTCAATTACATAATCGGCATGATGCCTGATATTCTCAAGTACCCTGCGCTCGATTCTGACGCCGTCCTCCACACGCTTGTCCAGGGCAAGCGGATGGACGCGCCTGGTCTCCTTGTACCGCTTGATCAAAACACCCTCGTCTGCGTCCATAAACAGGATTTCCAGCTTGCAGCCGGCTGCCTTAAGCCTCTCCAGGGTCTTTGTGGCATCCACAAAATTCTGGTCCGAGCGCACGTCCAGCCCCAGAGCCACCTTGTTCACCTCGCTGCCCGGCATGGAGACCAGCTCCGCAAATTTTTCCACCAGTGAAACCGGAAGGTTGTCCACGCAGTAAAAACCCGCGTCCTCCAGCATCTTCAGGGCGGTGCTCTTCCCGCCCCCGCTCATCCCCGTGACTACTACAAACCTCATAACGTCCTCACCATTTTGTACTTACGGCCCTATACGATTTTATCCTAAAAATACCACTTCCGGCTCCAGGTCCACCCGAAACTGCTCTTTCACCCGCTCTTGTATCTCGCTTATAAGCTTTTTCACGTCCTGAGACGTGGCATTCCCGGTGTTTATCACGAAGCCGCAGTGCTTTTCCGACACCCGCGCTCCCCCCGTCTGGTACCCGGCAAAGCCTGCCTCCATGATCAGTTTCCCTGCAAAGTGCCCCTCCGGCCGCTTGAAAGTGCTGCCTGCGCTGGGGTATTCCAGCGGCTGCTTCTCCCTGCGCCTTTGCGCCAGCTCCTCCATCTTCGCCCGGATGGCCTCCCTGTCGCCACGTTCCAGGCGGAAAGTGACCTCTGTCACCGTAAAGGCGCTGCCACGGATGACGCTGTGGCGATAGGCAAACTCCATGGTGTCATTGTCCAGTTCCATGAGCTCGCCCTCTCTGCTCACCACGCAGACCTGGCTCACCACCTGGCTCATCTCTCCCCCGTAGGCACCGGCGTTCATCACCACGCCGCCTCCCACGGTGCCGGGAATCCCCGCCGCGAACTCAAATCCTGTCAGCCCGTGTTCCAGGGCGGCGTTCGCCACCTGTCTCAAGGTGGCCCCTGCCTTTGCGATGATATGGCATCCCTGTATGGTAATCTGACTCATCTTTTGTCCTATCTGCAGGACTACGCCCTTATAGCCGGCGTCGTCCACCAGCAGATTGCTTCCGTTTCCCAGCACAAAAAACGGTACGCCCGCCAGCCCCAGATACCGCCGCACTTTCCTAAGCTGTTCCTCGTTCTCCAACTGCACAAAGCAATCGGCAGGTCCTCCTATCCGAAAGGTAGTGTGGCCTGCCATTGGCTCCTGCAGATGGATGTTGTCCCGGGGCACGTATCTCTGTAATGCTTCAACCACTGCTCCACTGATCATCTAGATTAACTTCCTTTTTCTTATCCTTTATTGCTCAGGACCAGCGCCGCCGCACCGTATATGCCGGCGTCGTTCCCAAGACGGGCCAGGACGAACTTCGCGCCTCTGCACTGGGGGAATGCATGCTTCTGAAAGACCGGCTCCACAAAAGTCAGCAGTATCTCCCCGGCTTTGGACACGCCGCCGCCGATGACAAACACCTCCGGATTCACCACCGCAGACACGATGGCAAGGCCCTTGCCCAGATAGTCTCCGAAGCGCTCCGCGATCTCCACGGCCACTTCGTCCCCCTCTTTCACCGCGTCGAACACGGCTTTGGCTGTAATCTCTCCCTGGCGCAGCGCGCTGGGCTTCCCGTCCTCCGCCAGACGGCGCTTCGCAAGGCGCACTATGCCCGTGGCAGAGGCGTACTGTTCCAGACATCCCTTGTTCCCGCAGTTACAGGACTCGCTCTCCTCGTCCTGGAGATGCAGATGGCCGATTTCCCCGCCGGCGCCGGTGGACCCTGCCAGAAGTCTTCCGTCCACGATAATACCGCCGCCCACGCCGGTGCCCAGAGTCACGGCCACCATGTTCTCGTATCCTCTGCCGCCGCCCTGCCACATCTCGCCGAAAGCAGCAATGTTGGCGTCGTTGGCAGCCTTTACCGGTACCTTAATATATGCCTGAAGGGCTTTCGGTATGTCAAGAGAATCCCAGCCCAGATTTACGGCGCGGCCCACCAGCAGTCCGTTGCGGTCCACGGGCCCCGGCACGCCGATGCCGATTCCGGCCACATCCGCCTCTTTTACGCCCTTTTCCTCCATTTTGTCCAGAATGCTTTTTGCCACATCCGGCAGAATGGCAGCGCCCTGGTTCTCGGTGACAGTGGGAATCTCCCATTTGTCCAGAAGCGCTCCCTCCGCGTCAAACAGGCCCAGCTTTACGGTCGTCCCTCCTACGTCCACTCCGAATGCATACTTACTCATACGTTTCAATCCTTTCTATAGTATCGTATCTCTACCAACTCTCCTCGTCTCTGCTCCTGGAAAAAGAGTTCTGTACCCGGGTATAGAGCTCCTGGGCCGCGTTATACCCCATCTTTTTCTGGCGGTGGTTGACGGCGGCCGACTCGCAGATCACCGCAAGATTGCGCCCCGGCCGGATGGGAATATTGTAGCACACCACCTTGTTGCCCAGGTATTCCGTATAATTTTCTTCCAGTCCCAGTCTGTCATACTCCTTGTCCCTGTCCCAATCCTCCAGCCGGATTACAAGGTCGATATTCTGCGTGTCCATGACGGAGGATGCACCGAACAGCGCTTTCACGTCCACCACGCCGATACCCCGCAGCTCGATCAGATGCTTGAGCATATCGGGGGCAGAGCCCACCAAGGTGTCGTCGCTGACTTTCCGGATCTCCACCACGTCGTCCGTAATCAGGCGGTGGCCTCTGCGGATCAGCTCCAGCGCAGCCTCGGACTTTCCGATGCCGCTCTCGCCGGTGATCAGCAGTCCCTCCCCATAGACGTCCACCAGCACACCGTGGACCGAGATGCAGGGGGCCAGCTTTACGTTCAGCCACCTGATGGACTCGGCCATGAAGATGGAAGTGGTCTTCTTGGAAGACAAGATCGGTATCCTATGGGCCAGAGCCGCCTGCATAAAGACAGCGTCCGGCTTCAGCTCCCTGCAGAACACCACAGCCGACACGTCGTACTCCATAAACTCGTTGTAGATCTCCCGCTTTCTTTCATCGGGAAGGCTTTCCATATAGTTGAATTCCACGAAGCCTATGATCTGCAGCCTGGTGGCGTCAAAATGCTCGAAATAGCCTGTCAGCTGCAGCGCGGGGCGGTTGATCTCAGGCTGAGTGAGCCGGATTTCCGACACATCGATTTCCGGCGTAAGGTTCTCCAGTTTCATCTTTTCAATAAGGCGGGTCAGTCGGACACTTTCCATGGTTTGCTCCTTACGTTATTTTACTTGATTGTAACACATGAAAATCATAATGTGAAGAGTTTCCCAAAGAAAAACAAAAGAAATGGCAGACCGTGGGTACTGTTCACGGGTAGTTCCGCGAAGTGTTTTCGTGCGCATTATGTTGCTGTGAGCGGCGAAACCGTGAACAGTAACAGGCCGTGGACGGCAGCTCAGGCCGGCCCGGACTCCGGGGCATGGAAAAAGTCGTAGATGGCCTGCGCCGCTTTGCGGTTGAGCTCCGGCAGACAGGCAAGCTCCTCCACGGAGGCCGCCTTGATTTCCTCGATGGATTTAAAGCCCCGCATGAGCGCCTTTCTTCTGGCCGGCCCTACGCCGGGGATCCCGTCCAGGACGGACTTCACCTGGGCCTTGCTGCGCAGAGATCTGTGGTACTCGATGGCGAACCGGTGGGCCTCGTCCTGAATCCGGGTGACCAGCTTAAAGCCCTCCGAGCGTGTGTCGATGGGCAGCTCCACATTGTTGAAATAAAGGCCCCTGGTGCGGTGGTTGTCGTCCTTCACCATGCCGCAGACGGGGATGGATATCCCCAGCTCCCCCAGCACGGACAGGGCAATGTTCACCTGCCCTCTGCCGCCGTCCATCATCAGCAGATCCGGAAATCTGGTAAAGCTCCCATAGGCCCTGTCCAGCTCTTTCTCCTCCAGCTCCCTGGTCTCCTCCATACCGTGGCGGAAGCGCCTGGTCAAAACCTCCCTCATGCAGGCATAGTCGTCCGGGCCGGATACGGTCTTTATCCGAAACTTTCTGTAATCGCTGGGCTTGGGTTTCCCTTTCTCAAAGACAATCATGGATCCCACGTTCTCGAAACCGTTGATGTTGGAGATGTCGAAAGCCTCCATGCGCTCCACCCGCTCCAGCCCCAGCAGACCCGCAATCTCCTTTACCGCCCCTATGGTGCGTCCCTCCTCCCGCTTGAGCCGCTCCCTGTCCTGCTCTAAAATGTGCTTTGCATTCTGTCCCGCCAGCTCCACCAGCTTCTCCTTGGAGCCGATTTTGGGCACGCGGACATAGACCCTGCCTCCCCTGCGGCCGCTGAGCCACTTTTCGATCAGTTCCCGGTCCCCTATCTCATACTGCAGCATCAGCTCCCTGGGGATAAAGGGCGTCCCCGCATAGAACTGCTTCACAAAATTCTCCAGGATCTCCGCTTTGCCGTCTGCCGACACATTTGTCATATAATAGTGCTCTCTTCCGATGAGCTTTCCGTCCCGTACGAAGAACACCTGCACCACGGCCTCTCTGTCATCCTGGTACATGGCAATGATGTCCTTGTCCTCCCCGGCGCTGTCCGTGATCTTCTGCTTCTGAGCCACCTGCTTCACGCTGTTGTACAGATCCCGACAGACGGCAGCGGACTCAAAGTCCAGCTCCTCCGCGGCTTTCTGCATTTTCGTCTCCAGCTCCTTTAAGATTGGCCCGTAGTCTCCGTTCAGAAATTCCAGAGCCTGCTCCACCTGTTCCCGGTACTGTTCCTTTGTCACATAGCCCTGGCAGGGCGCAAGGCACTGCTTGATATGGTAATTCAGGCAGGGGCGCTCCAGCCCGATATCCCTGGGAAGACTCCGGCTGCAGGTCCGCAGGCTGTAGAGCTTGTTCAGCAGCTCTATGGTATCTTTCACGGCAGCCGCGCTGGTATAGGGGCCGAAGTATTTGGATTTGTCCTTTTTCATCAGGCGGGAAAACTGCACCCGTGGATAATCCTCCCCCAGAGTCACCTTGATATAGGGGTAAGTCTTGTCGTCTTTCAGCAGCGTATTGTACTTGGGAGAATTTTCTTTGATCAGGTTATTCTCCAGCACAAGGGCTTCCAGCTCGGAATCCGTAACGATATACTCGAACCGGGCGATCAGGGACACCATTTTGTCGATCATAGGCCCCCTGCCGATATTTTCCCGAAAATAGGAGCGAACCCTGTTGTGGAGATTCACCGCCTTGCCCACGTAGAGAATCACATCTTTGGCATCTCGCATGATATAGACGCCGGGTTCCCTGGGCAGTTTCTTCAGCTCTTCTTCAAAATTGAACATAGTTGGCTCCTTTCCTGGCCGTCGCCCCACCTTATGCCGCGCCGGCTGTACGGCCCCGGGCATATGTACGAAAACCGGCCCGCATACGAAAAACCAAGCCTCCCCCAATGCATGAGAAAGGCTTGTCAAAATATTGTCAATCTATCCTTCCGTTGGAAAACCTGCCTACAGGGCGCCGGTCATCTGTAGAGCCATGGGACTGCGAATCATTGTCTTCGGTCCGCACATCCCCTGAAGACGGCTCCGGGGTCTGTGCCGGAATGTTGTCCCTCTCGGCCCTCTCCTCTGTCTCGCAAGCCTCCTCCCCGGGTTGTGCCCGGTCCGCCCCGGTCCGAGCCTGACGAGCCTCCTCAGGATTCTCCCCGGACCGCGCGGCCTCCCCGGCATCCCGCTCCCCGGGCGCTTTCCCGCCCTCTGCGGCCGGATCCTGCCTCTCCGGATCATGCTCCTTTTCGCTGCCCTCGGTCTCTTTCCCCGGGGCATCCTTGCCGGAATCGGTCCCCGTCTCCTCCCGGTCGGCCGCTGTCTGGACTTCCCGCCCCTGTTCTCCGGTTCCCGTCTCCTCCGGTTCGGGCAGTCCTTTCTCCTTTCGGAAGATCTGCATGAACTCTTTGCCGGTGATGGTCTCTTTCTCGATCAAAAACTCTGCCAGCTTATCCATAACTCCCCGGTTGTCTTTCAGCAGTGCCAGGGCCTTGTCATAGCTCTCCTTAAGGATCTCCACCACTTCCGCGTCGATCTGGGCGGCCGTGGTATCGCTGCAGTTTAACGCCGTGCGGCCCTCCAGATACTGACTCTCCACCGTGGCCAGCCCCACCAGGCCGAACTTCCTGCTCATACCGTAGCGGGTCACCATATTCCGCGCAATGTCAGTGGCTCTCTCGATATCATTGGCAGCCCCCGTGGTGACCGTGTCAAAGACCACTTCCTCCGCCGCCCGGCCTCCTACCAGGCCCACCAGCATGTCGCGCAGCTCCGCCTCGGTGTTCAGATATTTCTCCTCCTCCGGCACATGCATGACATAGCCCAGGGCCCCCATGGTGCGGGGCACGATGGTAATCTTCTGCACCGGCTCGGAATTCTTCTGCAGGGCGCTGATCAAAGCATGGCCCACCTCGTGGTAGGACACAATCCTGCGCTCCTCCTTGCTCATGATGCGGTCTTTCTTCTCTTTGCCCACCAGAACCACTTCCACCGAATTAAAGAGGTCTTTCTGGCACACATAATCCCTGCCCTCTTTCACCGCATTGATGGCGGCCTCATTGATCATATTGGCAAGGTCAGAGCCCACCGCACCGCTGGTGGCCAGGGCGATGGCGTCCAGATCCACGGTCTCATCCATCTTCACGTCCTTGGCATGGACCTTAAGAATCTCCACACGGCCTTTCAGATCAGGCTTATCCACAATGATCCGCCTGTCGAAACGCCCCGGACGCAGAAGCGCCTTATCCAGGATCTCGGGCCGGTTGGTGGCGCCTAATATCAGGATACCTTTGGAACTGTCGAAACCGTCCATCTCGGAGAGCAGCTGATTCAGCGTCTGTTCCCGCTCCTCATTGCCTCCGCCGTACTTGGAGTCCCGGCTGCGCCCGATGGCGTCGATCTCATCTATAAATATGATACAGGGTGCATTCTTGGTAGCCTCCTTGAACAAATCCCTCACCCGGCTGGCGCCCACGCCCACGTACAGCTCGATGAAGTCGGAACCCGTCAGGGAGAAGAAAGGCACATGGGCCTCGCCCGCCACTGCCTTTGCAAGCAGCGTCTTGCCCGTTCCGGGAGGGCCCACCAGCAGAGCGCCCTTGGGAAGCCTGGCGCCGATCTTGGAATACTTGCCGGGATTGTGGAGGAAGTCCACCACCTCCACCAGGGATTCCTTGGCCTCGTCCTCACCCGCCACATCCTTAAAGGTGACGCCCGTCTCTTTCTGCACATAGACTTTCGCATTGCTCTTGCCCACCCCCATGGGGCCGCCGCTGCCGCCCATCTTGCGGAACACCACGCCCAGCAGGATCCACATCAGCACAACCGGCAGCACCACATACAGGAGAATATCGAAGATACGCCCCGAGTTGTCGCTGAGCACCCGGGTGCCGTCAATGCCATGAGCCTCCAGGCGCGCCGTCAGCGTGTCCAAATCTTCCATAATAATGGTGGAATAGGTCGGAGGCATACTGCCGTAAAAGGAATACCCCGGCAGCCCTCCTGGGACCTCCGTGGACTCTTTTTTCTCCTCCTCCGTCAGGGTGAACAGCACCTGGCCCGTGCTCTGCACCTCCACGGCCTCCACCTTGCCGTCGTTCACATACTCCAGGAATTTCGTATAGCTGACCTCCTGGGTATTCCCCGAGGAGCCGAACAGCAGATTCCAGAGCATAAATACCAGCAGCACCGTGCTCAGCCCTGCCAGCAGCACCATCATGAGATTGGGTCTTCTGGGAGGCTGGTTGCCGTTTCCGTTGCCGCCGTTTCCGCCCGGCGTATTGCCTCGCCCGCCGTTATTGTAGCCTCCGCCATTGTCGTACTGATTCATTTGATTATCCATAGCAGCTCCGTTTCCGTTCTGTCTTTTTCAGTGGTCTTTGTCCTGACCCCCACGGTAAGTAAAAAGAGTTTTCGTGACGGGTCTTATTCATTATAGATACTGCCAGTTGATAAATCAATAGGTGAAATGTGAAAAAAACAATTTATCTCTTAAAGATTTCTAAAATTGCCGCCCTTTAACATGGATCCTTTCTTCCACAGTTCAACGGCGCAGCTATGCGCCTTGGTCTCTCTGTCATAGTTGATGCCCACCAGGAGGATGGCGCCTGTGTAGTCCTGTATCCCGGATGCGTACTGTCTGTCTTTTATCTGGCCGATGGCGCCCTGCGCGGATTTGTTCCACTTCAACTCCACCACCAACGCGGGTCTGTCCGTGTCCCGCTTTCATGGCCCTGATATGCTCCTGCACGATCTCCTCGCACAGTCCCACTCGTCGATGATGAAGACAAAAGTCTCTCCTCTTCCGGCATGGAGCTGCCTCAGGACACCTGCCAGGCCGTATTGATCCTCCTCAAAGCAGTTACAATTCACTTTTTTAACTTCCCCATTCCCAACCCCTCCAATCTGTGCTAAAATAAAAAGGTATTTTTGCAAAGAGAGACAGGAGGCGCACAGACTATGAAACTCGGTTTTGACAATGACAAATATCTGAAAATGCAGTCGGAGCATATCAAGGAGCGCATCGCAAAGTTCGGGGACAAGCTCTACCTGGAATTCGGCGGAAAGCTCTTCGACGATTTCCACGCGTCCAGAGTTCTGCCCGGGTTTGCTCCGGACGCAAAGCTTCAGATGCTCATGCAGCTTTCTGACTATGCTGAAATCGTCATCGTTATCAGCGCCGCCGATATCGAGAAGAACAAAGTCCGGGGGGATTTAGGCATCACCTATGATGTGGATGTGCTGCGCCTGAGAGACGAATTCCAGAGCAGAGGGCTTTACGTAGGCAGTGTAGTCATCACCCACTACCAGCGGCAGCACAGTGCGGAGCAGTTCAAAGCGAAGCTGGAAAAGAAAGGCATTAAAGTCTATCTCCATTATACCATAGAGGGATACCCCGCCAACGTCCCCCTGATCGTCAGCGCCAACGGCTATGGGAAAAACGATTATATAGAGACCTCCAGGCCCTTGGTGGTGATCACGGCTCCAGGACCGGGCAGCGGCAAGATGGCCACCTGCCTCTCCCAGCTCTACCACGAGAATCTTCGGGGCACCAAGGCCGGATACGCCAAATTCGAGACTTTTCCCATCTGGAACATACCGCTAAAGCATCCGATCAACCTGGCGTATGAGGCCGCCACCGCGGACTTAAATGACGTAAACATGATAGATCCTTTCCACCTGGAGGCCTATGGCATAACCACGGTAAACTATAATCGGGATATCGAAATTTTCCCGGTGCTGAATGCCATCTTCGAGGGCATCTATGGGGAAAATCCGTATAAATCCCCCACTGACATGGGGGTGAACATGGCCGGAAACTGCATCGTCGACGACGAGGCCTGCTGCGAAGCCTCCCGGATGGAGATCATACGCCGCTATTACACGGCTCTGAACAAGGTGGTGCGAGACGAAACCACGGATACGGAGGTCTATAAGATCGAACTGCTGATGAAGCAGGCGAAGATCACGGCCGCAGACAGAAAAGTGACGGCGGCCGCAAAGGAGCGGGCCGAGGCTCTCGGTATGCCCACCGCTGCCATCGAGCTGGCAGACGGCCATATCATCACCTCCAAGACGTCGGATTTCCTGGGTGCCTCCGCGGCGCTGCTCTTAAACGCCCTGAAATATCTGGCAGGCGTAGCGCACGA
>ERZ808051.2171-NODE-2171-length-10538-cov-11.836249_pt1 | contig 10538 bp, 7 predicted proteins | sample MGYA00380199_ERZ808051 | MGnify/ENA primary metagenome ERZ808051 (study PRJEB31490, sample SAMN06133391) | mouse gut metagenome | isolation source: J11 | host: mice | place: China: Chengdu | collected 2015-05 ...
CCTTGCCAAAGGGATCCCCATATCATATTTTTTATACAGGATCCCTGCCACTAAAGATGCGCTCGCAAGAGAATGGGGGAGCAGGGATACCGGTACTTTCCCACCCACAAATACATCGGCAGGATGTTCACTTCCTTCTTTCCCGCACTGGCTGCATTTATAGACTTCCTGTATGTATTGACGTACTTTCAACTGGGCCGGCTGAAAGATTACTTCTGTACGGACCGCCTTTTCCCCTACTTTTATGAGCGGACTTTTACATACGGGACACTGCTCTTTGGGATCTACGATACATCTCTCCACTTCTACCGGAAGAGCGGCGAGCATTTCCGCCCGGACTCCTGGCTGCCGCGCTTTCCTTTTATGCCCTGTGATGACGATCTCTTCCTGTCCCTGTCTAAGGGAATGCAGCAGTTCTTCCTGTTCGAACAGGCTCATCTGTCCCTTTATCTGTGTGACTTCCGTGGAAGGGCCGAACAGCTTCTTCCTTGCATGAAGGAGCGCCTGTGTCAGGTTCTCGATCTGGATTTGCTGCTGTCTGAGCTGATGGCTCTGGTGTTCGATTGTCTGTTCCTGCTCCTGTACAAGCCTACGCAGTTCGAGCAGCTCCTGGTATTCAGGTCCGGTCAGCATGGGCGGATCCCTCCTTGATGGTCTCTGGTTTTATGATACCATTTTTTGTACGAAAAATCAGCATTTTTCTACCCTGAAAAGGCTTGAAAAATGCTGATTTTACAAGGAATCCACACGATTTTACCGGCATTTTCACGAACCTTAGAAGCACATATCTTCCGGACGGATCCGTACTGTCTTATGGGCTTTCTTCTGTTCGATAGATAAGCCTTCCAGCAGCCATCTGGCCTGCTGGGGCGTGATGTCCCGGATCTCTTCTTTCGACTTTGGCCATTGAAAAACCATGTCCGGAAGCAGTTTTTTTGTTGCAAGAAGAAAACCATCTTTATCAAAACGCAGGGCTTTCAGACAGTTCTTTTTCCGATTGCAGAATAGGAACACACAGGCAGGGGAATAGGGATCCAGCTGATATCTCAGACTGACCAGAGCGGCCAGTCCTTCAATCTGTTTGCGGAAATCTGTAGGCCCGCAGGCAAGATAGATGTGTTCCGCTCCCTGTGTGATCAGATTCAGCATGAGGACTGCAGGATCTTAAGGATCCCTGCTAACTGTGAGAGTTGTGCATGACTGGCAATCTTCAGATGCAATCCATGAAAGGATAGTTCAAAAGGATAGGATTGCTCTTGTTCAAGTGAAAGCGGAGGAAGCAGTGCCTGCGGGAGTTCCACAAAATCCATAGGCGATACCGCTCTTTCCGGATCTGATCTGCGCAGCAGTTTCTTTTCCCAATATTTATACTTGTCATAACTGATCTGATTGCTGTCACACCACTTTCGGACAGACAGGCCGCTCTGCGTTCTCTGCTGAAAGATTAGCAGCCATTCATCATCGGTAAACTTTGCATTCATTTGAAATACCTCCTTATGATATAAGGAAAGTATATCAACTGACTGGGGAAGATTCACTACGGTATGTTTTGTGTCGCTTACGGGTTGGTGGTTATTTTTCTATCCACTATCTTATTTGACGCTTACGTTTTAAGAAATTAAAAAAGATAGAAAGCAGTTTTAAAGAAGATAGGGAAAATGATACAAGAAACATTTCAATGAAAAGAGCAATGCATATGTAGGAGCGGAACCGTTGTCAAGAGGAACGTGGAATACCGGAGCGCGAAGCGTGAGGATATGCCGCGAAAGCCTCTTGACATAAGGTTCACGGATAATCCTTTTTGACAGAAAAGGGGCTGCTGCTCCTTTTCTTGTTTCCGGCGAGGACGGGTCCGGGCAGTGCCCGGTAAATGGGTCAAGGGACTGGTCCCTTGCGGGTTCTTAGGGCAGAGCCCTGAGCCCCCGGAGGACTTTCGTTATTTATGGCAAATAAATGAGATTATTATGTTATTAATGTAGAATTTTCATTCTATCTGTTTTTTATCTAATGCCTGTTGTATAGTTATAACATTCGGTTTTTTAGTAGAAGCATTTATGCTGATTTTTTTTGCATCCAAATAAGTAAACGCTTCAGAACTTGCTTCTCCAAAATTGACGTAGAACAGGTTGTTGCGTCCTTTTAAATATTTGATACTCTTTTTTATATTCTCAATATTCTCACAGCAATACAGAATCACATCCGCTAAGTCCAGACATTTTTTTAAAGAATTTATATACTCATAGCTTTTATATTCCTGCATTGGCGGCAAAAAAGATAATATGGCATGGTCATTTTCATATTTGCTTAATACTTCATCATGCTTGAACCGCAATATGCCACAGGGGATAATCATGATTAGTTTGTAACCTCTTTCCAATAGTGACTTTGCTAATTCAAGCTGTTTTTTATTGTTTACGTTTATAACGACTGACAGATTTTCTTTTTCTATTTCCCCCAAAATCTGATATATCGCTGATGTTTCTTTTTCGCTGATGGTGTTTCCTAATATCAGGCTTATTTTTTTATTATTTAATATTTTTTCATTACCTTTGCAGTATATTTCTTTATTGTGGATTCCAACTAATACAGGAGGGTAATCTTTATCGTTCGGATAAAGAGTTGATACGCTGTTTCCCTGTAGTTTAGCACTGTAATCTATTCCTGATAACTTTTTATTCGAAGATGCAGGTTCAAATACTAAAATTTTAGCAGGAGAATCAGACAGATAATGGTTTATTTTATCCTTTACTATGCCCCAATCCAATCCCCCATGACCGCAGCCTAAAGCTGGGAGTGTAACAGTATCTTCTTTGTTTTTATCTTGCAGAAAATTCCTCAGCCATACTAAATCACGTTCTATATAATCATATTCCGATGGATTCCTCCAATGTAATTTTGTAGGCAAATTGATGATTATACAGCGTGAAAACAAGTCAACTTCTTCCCACAGGAATGGTTTTCCCGGTGCAATTTCCTTACGCTTGCACACTTCTACATATGCTTTGAACATTTCAGGGTATCTGGTTTTAAACTCCAGTGCAACGCCAGCTCCCATTACCCCGACGCAGTTCACGGTATTTATCCTGATATTGGCTTTGTAATCGAAAAAATCTCCTTTAACATATTCTATCAAAACAGTATCACCCCATTATTTGATTTACCAAATGATATATTTTTTTGTCAATACCTATAGCAAATAGTCCACCTATTGCTCTGATATCCGCTTCTGATAATGTTGCGAGCATATAAAGTTCTCTATCGGATAGTGCCAGTCTGTTAAGTTCTTCCATACTTCTTCCTTTTTCAAGAATATCACCCAGCAAATCATGATAGGCTACTAATATACAAATATCTTTATAATCATCATATTTAATCTTTACAAAATCTTCCGAAAAAATTCGATCTAACATGAGTAATGAATCCAATGGATGATCTGCATAAGCTTTCTGTATTCCGTCATTCCATTTTTCTTTTGGCCCTTTTCCTATATCGTGAAAATAGGCTGCTAAAGTGACAATGACCCTTTCTTTCTCGTTTAGCAAAGAATAGTATCGTGATTCAGGTATATTATCTACTACTGTAATTGTATGGTCGCTTACACTTTCATGGTGTACCTGATTATCTGTTTTTAAATTATAAATTCCGACTAATTCGGGTATAATGCAAAAATCATCATCTATTTTTGAAATTGCATCGTGCATATTTTTAAATAAGCATTTATTTTTATTCATACGTGTCCGCTTTTTGGTAATGCTTTCAATCACGGACTGACAGAACTTTTGTAATTGTATTGGACCTGTCACTAAGGTTTCATTTTTTCTGTTCCCGAAAAAGAATTTTGTAAAAAAGAAAGCTCTATTATTCCACCAATCATACGAAATCTTTGGCTTTTGTAAACCTGCGTTTTTATAGCAATCTTTTATCATATTTTCTCCGATTTTGTTAAACACAATATATGTATCTATCCAATTGAGGGGAACAAATTCATGGACTAGTACTTCCGCCATTCTGGAATGCCGTTCAGAGTCTGAGTTTGTTTTCCATTTTGTTGAATCGATTAAATCCCAGTTTAATTGATCTAAATCATTGGGATTATCATAAAAATGCGGAGGGATGTTTGTATTGGCTGATGCGTCTGTAAAAACAACTTTTGCATCTGACAGTTTTTCTATAGGAATGGCCATAAACACAATATATGGCTGGTCAACGATTTTCCTGTTTAGCAAGCTTAACAGCATTATATTTGTTGATGCAAAATAGAATGGAACATAATCATGGACAACTCCGCCGGGACCAACCGGAACCTCCATTTCACTTCTTCTGTTTTGGATATCCATAAGAGCTACGTTATGATGCCCAATACCAAATGCGTTTTTCTGATTTGTTGAAAACAAACCTTTGTGCGCTACTATAGAGGGTATATTGTCAATATGGGTAAAATGATAAAAATATTTTCCCTTATACTTTTGTGGAATATTCATATTATTTTCTCCGCGAAGCAACTTATCAGCAGTTATCCAATCATTTTTCCTTTAATATGTTTCTTACTTCTAATTATACACATTTTGAGGACAAATTCCATACTGATTTACTTGTTGTTTGTGTTTCCATATTTATAAGTTATCAGAAATATAGAAATGAAAAATCAATTCTAAAATTTCTATAAACTGTTTAATTTTTACCCTTTCCAGCCTGCTATTAGTGAAAGGGTAAATAAATCTCATTTTCAATTCATCAAGATTCCCTTTCGCCGGACCTTGACAACTTCATAGCCTGCCCAGATTGATACCCGGCAGAAGAGTGTGCATTTAAGCGTACCCTGCCGGAGGGAACGCCGCGGAAAATAGAGACCGGGGCTGGAACGGGTCTGGGAGGGAAACAGGCAAAGCGCTTGATATAAAAATATAGAAGAAAGGAAGAACAGTATGGGAAGAAAAGGAATCAAGCCAAAGCTTCTTATGTGCGCTGTGGCATTATCCACGATGGTATCGGGGATCTTGGGAAGCGCTCCTCTGCCTGTAAAGGCGGCGGAAGAGGAAAATTATACGGTTACGTTTGAAGCCTATGAGGGAACCTGTGAGACGGAAAGCATTTCCGTACCCAGAGGGGAGAGCCTGACGCTGCCGGAAGCATCTTATGAAGGACACTATCTTGAAAGCTGGATAGATGCAGCCTCTGACGGTGACGTGACAACATTCAGGGCTGTTGGAAAATCGGGAGATGCCTATACCCCGGAGCGTGACCTGTGGCTGTATGCCAACTGGAAACAGGAGGAGGAATCAGAAGCAGAATCGGGACCGGAGACAGAACCGGAAGAGGAAATGGAAGCGGAGATGGGATCAGAAGCAGAGCAGGAACCGGAGACGGTATTAGAAGAGAAAACGGAAGAGAAAGCTGACGTATCCTACGAGGCAAGGATCGGGGAGAGCTATTATGAGGATATCGAAGCAGCCTTTGAAAATGCACAGGACGGGGATACGATCACTGTTTTAAGGGACTGCAGCTCTTCAAAGACGCTTGCAGCTTCCGCAGCCAATCTTACCCTGACAAGCGAAGATGCAGGGAACCCGGTAATAATCAGCAGGGATGAAGAATTTGAAGGGAAGAACTATTACAAGACACATATCAAAAACGTTCTTTTGGGGATAGAAGGCAGCCTTACCATCCATGACATTATCCTTGATGGCGGTGCGGAGCTTGACAGTGATTTCAATAACACAGGCCAGGTCTGGGACGGGCCGATGGTTTATGTGAAAGGAACTTGTACCATGGAAGACGGGACAGTGCTCCAGAATAATTACAATACAAATAATGAGGAAGAACGCACAGCAAGGTCAGCAGGGGCGCTCCATGTGGATTGGGAAGGCACATTTACCATGGGCGGAGGGCTGATACACTACTGCTATACAAATGGCGGAGGCGGCGGGATACAGACAGGGAGGACATCCAATGTATCGATCACTGCCGGGACTATCCGTGACTGCCGCGCCTATGTTGGCGGCGCATTAGAGTTTTATGGTCCTGCCAGCGTGTCCGGCATGACCATTTCGGGCAATAAGGCAAGGGCGGCGACAGTTGGTATCCATGGTGAAGTGACACTATCAGATTACGCTGCAATAAAGTAATGTAGGAAATAATGTGGGAAAGGCATCATGGAGCTGGTTCTGTGGTGTCTTTTTCACTGAAAGCTGGAAATTAATTTTAAAAATATTTATGCTATAAAGATAGATGGCTTGATGCTTGCAGGCTAAGCTGTTCAATGGTAGAATGAGTGCAATTAATAGCATTAAGGAAAGATATTCATATGAAAATATTGATTAATAGATTTATGATTTTATAATTATTATTGAGAATGTGCTATATATGGGGAAGAAATTTCAGACAGGTTAAATTATAACGAACATACAAGTGCAAAATAGCGATTATGTTTATTTGGAAGATTTAATTATTTGGAGGCATTGAATCATGTTTATATCTAAAATATTGGTAGAGAATTTTAGAAGTTTTGAAAGGACAGAAGTAGAGTTTCATGAAGGAATAAATGTTGTAATAGGTCATAATAATTGTGGAAAATCAAACCTGCTTACAGCAATGGCGTTGATTTTTGATAATTCAATTAGCAGGCAATTAGAAGTGGATGATTTTTATAATGGAATAAGTGTTGAAAAGTTAAAAGAGTCGGCTCCAAAAATAAAAATAACGATAACTATAACACAATCAGAAAACGAAAATTTAATGAGTGATGAATTAGTTACAGTCAGTAATTGGCTGATCTCATTGGAAACACCATATCAGGCGCAGATTCAGTATGAATATTTTTTGTCATCAGGGGAAGAGGAAAATTATAAAAAACGTGTCAGTGGAATAAATAGTGCAAAAGAGATTTGGAAGATAATTAAAAGTGAGTATATACGTCTGTATACATATAAAATATGGGCGGGAAATCCAGAAAACCGAGCAGTGGCAGATAGTGATAGCCTGAGAAAATTCGATTATCAGTTTTTGAATGCAATCAGAGATGTGGAAAGGGATATGTTCAGTGGGAGAAATACACTTTTAAAAAGAGTGATTGACTTTTTCATGGATTATGAAATTAAGTCGGATGTAAAGCTGGATGAAATGCAAAAGTCTGAAAGGATTAAAGAGAGGAAAGAGGAATTTGCTGAAAAGGCAGATGAGATTGTTAATAAACTGCATGTGCGTTTAGAAGCAGGAAATCAGGAAATATTATCATATGCGAAAGATATTGGAGCTTCATTTGATAAGTCGGAACCTGGCTTTGAAGGTGAGCTGACGGAAAGTGAGTTATATTCCGTATTAAAATTGATAATAAAACAAGAAACGGGAATGACGCTTCCTGTAGATAAAAACGGGCTGGGATATAATAATTTAATATTTATGTCATTGTTATTAGCAAAGATGCAGGCAGATTCTGATGGAAAATATATGGGAAGTAATGCAAAGGTATTTCCCATGCTGGTCATTGAAGAGCCTGAAGCTCACCTGCATCCAACAATGCAGGATAAATTTATAAAATTTCTTAATAAAAATATAAAGCAGAATAAAGTCAAACAGGTTTTCATTACAACGCATTCAACTTTTATTACTGCAGCGGTACAGTTAGATGATCTGATCTGTCTGTATAGGGATGGAACCAAAACTTCTATAGCTTATCCGGGAAGGACTTTTTGGGAAAATACGGATGGAACAAAGATAAATGAGACCAGTAAAAAATATGTACAGAGATTTTTTGATGCAACTAAATCCAATATGCTATTTGCTGAAAAAATAATAATGGTTGAAGGGATAGCTGAACAATTGTTAATACCTATTTTAGCTGAGTATAATGGGGAATCGCTGGCGGATAACCATGTCATTGTTTTGCAGGTTGGCGGGCGGTATTTTGGACATTTCCTGAGGATGTTTGATCGAAAGAATTCCGCTGCAATTAATAGGAAGATTGCCTGTATTACGGACATAGATCCTGTGAGAAGAAAGAAAAATGTTAAAGGAGCAGCTTTTGAACAATGTTATCCGTATGAATGTGGGAATGAAGAAACAGTATATGAATATGGGTATAACACTGCATTAGCAGAAATATATCCTGAGAAGCGGGAAAGCAATATCAGAGTTTTTTCCCAGGATAAGAAGTTTGGGAAAACTTTAGAATATCAGTTGGCATGGGATAACCCGTCAAATGAGTTGCTCCTTACAGAAAGCATATCCAATGCTGAAGAATTGAAGGATTTGATGAGTATGGTAAATGAAAAAAGTATTGATGATATGTTGCAGAGAATGCATGACAGCGGAGAAAAACAGCGAATTATGGAAGCGGTACAGAAATGTGCATGGAATGATTCTGAAAAGAAAAAAGCGATAGTTTCGTCCAGATATCTCAATTCGGTTGGCAAAGGGGAAAATGCATTAGAGCTGGCATCTGCACTAAAAGACAATCTATTGTTAAAAGGAACTGGCAAATTTGTGGAATTTACTGTTCCAGCATATATTACAAATGCAATAAAGTGGGTGTGTGAATGAAAGAGATAACTGCAAATACAGATTTAGACATAGAAAAAGAATTTAGAATTGAAGCCGGGCCAGGAGCAGGGAAAACGCTTTTTTTGATTCATCATATTAATAATGTTATTAAAGAGTCTCATAGGCTGTATTCCGCTAGAAAAGTTGCATGTATAACATTTACTAATACTGCGGTAGATACGATCCGGCAGCGGTTAGGGAATGGAGCAATTGAAAAGACTGAGGTATCTACGATCCATAGTTTTCTGTATAATAATATAGTTAAGCCATACGGAAGATATTTATTAGATGAATATGAATTAAGAATGGAAAAAGTTGATGGACATGAAGAAGCAGCTGTAAATAGAAAATTTTTGAATCAATGGCTTGAAATGGATATTCTTGCTGGATTGAAGCATCCAAATTCCCAGAAACAGTTAAAAACAAGGCCAGGTCTAACAGCCGTATTAAAAAATTGGTTGCTTTCTGAAAAATGTATTGTTAGAAAAGGGAACATTGAGTGGGCTTTTAATGACAACGTAGTAGCGTATACTTCGGAAGGGAGATTCGCACTTAATAGAAACAGTTTTGGGGTATTGAAAAATGGATTTATGGAATATAAAAAGCTATATTGGGAGAAAGGGATAGTTGATCATGAGGATGTATTATTCTTTTCCGGAATTCTCATTCAAAAGTGTCCATTTATACTCACTGTTTTAAGAGCAAAGTATCCGTATATTTTTGTGGATGAATTTCAAGATACAAATCCTATCCAAACGTACATTCTTTCAGAAATAAAGAAGGAAGAGAGTGTTGTAGGAATTATTGGCGATGCTGCACAGGCAATATATGGGTTTCAAGGTGCGGATATCCAATTGTTTAGGAAGTACAAAGTAAAAAAAGGAAACGAATACTCTCTTAATGAAAATCACAGAAGCGATAAATGTATTGTTGATTTCCTGAATATTCTTCGTAAGAATTTTGAACAAATACCTTGTGAGAAATATAAAGATTCATTGATAAGACTTTATGTTGGTGACAGAACTAAAGCATTTCAAAAAGCTAAAAATATATGTGGATTAGAAGAATTGGTATCCCTCTCAAGAGATAATGTAACATCAAATGCAATGAAAAATTTGCTGGGGAATAGTACTTATGATAAAAACATAATGAAAAAATATGAAGAAACGGAAAGCAATCCGGAAAGAAGAAATTATGTTAGTGCATATATAAATGCAATAGAATTGGCGAGAAACGGCAAATTCAAGGAGGCTCTGAAAAAAGTAGAGTGGTTATACAGAAAACAGGTTGAACCGAAAAAGGAAGCGCTAAATGTGCTGTCATTAATGTTGAAAAGTTATCCTGATTATAAAGACATGCCATTGATGAGTTTCTATTTATTATTAAAGGGATTAGATAAAAATGTTCAATTATCAAATTTTAAAACGGGTTCTATTAAATCATTTTACGAAAACACATCGTATATTGATTTAGCATTATGCGTAAATATTGTTGAAGATGTTAGTAATCATATTACTATACATAAGGCGAAAGGAGCTGAATATGAGAATATTATTGTGATAGGAAATACTAATTTTTTGGATTTTCTAAAAGATCCAGACATTGAGGGAAATGAGGAACATAGAGTTTTCTATGTTGCCTTAAGCAGAGCAAAAAAAAGATTGTTTATGTATTTGGATGATTTGAGTGTTATTGATGAGAGGTATATCAGAGAAAAATATACTGTTGAAATTGAAAGAATAGGTTAATGGCACAATCATTATGTTTTAGAATAATAAATACATTAAACCGAACGGCTATGTACAAATGTGTATTAGTTGGAGTTTTGAAAGGGCACTATGGAGCTAAGTGGTTCTTTCTGAACTTTGGGTATAATCAATAAATAAGACAGGATTTACACCTGTCTTATTTATTGATTTATTGCTTCTCATATTTGGGTATTTGTGTTATAATAGAGACATCAAAATGAGAGGTAAACACAAATGAAATATTCCCCTTCC
>ERZ808051.2172-NODE-2172-length-10536-cov-3.423654_pt1 | contig 10536 bp, 7 predicted proteins | sample MGYA00380199_ERZ808051 | MGnify/ENA primary metagenome ERZ808051 (study PRJEB31490, sample SAMN06133391) | mouse gut metagenome | isolation source: J11 | host: mice | place: China: Chengdu | collected 2015-05 ...
AAAGGGAGAAATGAAGCTGGTAGCCAACAACAAAAAGGCCTACCACGATTACTTTATAGAAGAAAAATACGAGGCCGGACTGGTGCTTCACGGAACCGAGGTCAAGTCCCTGCGTATGGGCAAGTGCAGTGTCAAGGAAGCCTTTATCCGTGTGGAAAACGGCGAGGTCTTCATTTATGGGATGCACATCAGCCCCTATGAAAAAGGCAATATTTTCAACAAAGACCCGCTGCGGGTAAAAAAGCTGCTCCTGCACAGGCAGCAGATACGCAAGCTGATCGGGGACAGCTCTGAAAAGGGCTACACCATTGTCCCTTTGCAGGTCTATTTCAGGGACGGCAGGGCCAAAATCGAAATCGGTCTGGCCAAGGGCAAAAAGCTCTACGATAAACGCCAGGACATTGCCAAAAAGGATCAGCGCCGAGAGATGGAGAAGGAGCTTAAGGTGAGACTGCGGGGGAATTAGAGCGTGTTTTTTTAAGAGGTTGCTTTTTTTGCGCAGATTGGATATAATAATAGAAGACACGGGATAGTAAAGGTTTCGACAGGGGTCTTGCAGCTGGAGAAGCTATCCGCAGGCGATGCGTCAAATCGCAAAAATAAATATAAACGCTGAAGATAATTTAGCATACGCTGCCTAATGGCAGCTGTCCGCCCTGACGCACCTACACGTCAGGAACCGGGCATCGACTATGTAGGAAACGACGCGGGCTAAGCTTTGCACCTGTGGGCGTATCATGAAGCTACTAAACGAATCGGGGTGTCGGTTTCCTGATTCGGGAGGGAATGAGGGATTTCCCGGAATAATCGACTATGATAGTAGAAGGACAGGGAATAGGTCTTTGGACGCGGGTTCGACTCCCGCCTATTCCATTTTTTGTGGTAAGGGGGGAACCAAGGATGCCTTATCACAAAGCAGACGCACACGGACGGAGTTCGTACAGAATGTGTCTGCGCCATTCTTTCAGGAGCAATAAAGTCAAAGAGAAGGCTTTCACATTGGGAGTGGAAGCTTTTTTGCTGTCCAAAAACAGGGAGATTGGATTTCAGAACCGCGAACAGGATGTCCACACAGTATCTTATGATGAAAAGCCGGGCATCCAGGTAATTGCAGCAACATCACCGGACTTGAAACCGAACAAAGAAAATGGAACAGTATTTGTAAGGACAAAAATGCTTTACAATATAGAACACACTGTGCTATCATAATTTCAAACATATCTGGGAATCTGAAGTTCTGATATCACATCTGTGACTCATCTATTAACAGGGATGGCTGGTAAGGCCCGGCATCCGTTGTTTCTTGAAGAATCCCTTATATGGAAAACAACGGGCAGTATGCTCCGCAAACTGTTCTTATGTTAACAAAATAGGGGAGGAAGGAAGAATGGGAAAGTCAGATGAATATCACTTTGATTATCTGGACGATAACAGCAGATTTGCCGATCAGGTTAACGGGGCTCTTTTTAAAGGTAGACAGGTAGTTAAGCCCGAGGAACTGGAGCCTGCGGATATGCAGTTTGTATATCTGGGAAAGGAGGACGGAGTCAGGAAAAATTTCAGAACCATTGTGGATAAGGCGCGTATGTGGAAGGGGCGTCTGATCCATATTTTGGCGGTGGAAAACCAAGCCTATGTGGATTACCATATGGTTCTGCGAAATATGCTGACAGAGAGCTTAAGCTACCAGAAACAGTGGAAGCGGAAGAAGGCCGTCCATGAGAAAGAGAAGGACTTAAAGATTGGAACGGATGAATTCTTTTCGGGGATGGGGAAGACGGAGAAATTCATACCGATTATCACCTTGGTGGTGTATTGCGGAACGGAGCATCCATGGGATGGCGCAAGATGTCTGCATGAGCTGCTGGAAATTGATGAGGAAATGAAAGATTTTGTTACCAATTACAGGCTGAACCTGTACGACTGCCATGAGCATGATACCTTTGAGGAGTATCGTACCGGACTGCGTCAGTTGTTTGAGGTGGTGCGGTATGGCCGGGATAAGGAAAAGCTGAAAAAGATAGTGGAGGAGAATAAAGAATCCTATAGCCGGATGGACAGTGAAACCAGGGAGCTGCTGGAGGTAGTGGCAAAGGTAAAGATCAAGGAGGAATATGAAGTGATGGAAAATGAAGAGAAGAAATATGATATGTGCAAGGCTTTTGTTGATATGAAACTGGAAGGGATAATGGAAGGGAAGATGGAAGGGCAAATAAATTACTTAATAAAGCCTGTATGTAAAAAGCTGAAGAAAAATAAGCCTGCCGAAGTCATAGCAGATGAACTGGAGGAAGAGCTTTCGGAAATTGAGAAGGTGATAGCGGCTCAGCGACAGGTTGGCAGCTATGACGCCGAGCAGATTTATAAGATCTATTCGGCAGGCGCGTGCTGATTTTTAAGGAGGGAAGGTACGGCGTAGTCGTAAGTAAAAGGTTTTGTCATAGATGGAATGAAATCTGAATACAGGCACTATCATTGCTTTTTAAGCTTACAGTGTTTAAAATATCCATATAAAGACCTCTTCTTTGGTTTTAATTTTGATTAGACCTCTAAATTTGACCATAGGTTGAGGTCTTTTTCTGTTCCCTAAATAAGTGAAAAGTTGATGCTGTTGTTCCGTGAATAATTCAGGTTTATTTCGCCTAAAAACGTTAATAATAGAGATAAAAATTGACACTCTTGTGTAAAACAGGGATGTTTTCGTCTGCCTGTCCTGGCATTTTGTTGAAAACATGTGCAGAATTTTGCCCGAATGTGTAAATAATTGCAAAAATATTGACAACAAAAAATCATAGCTCTAAACTCATCAATACAAGCAGCGTTGCGATAATGAATATCACGATTAGGAGGATTAACACATGAAAAAAAGAGTTATTTCCGCAATCCTTGTCTCTGCGATCTTAGCAGGTTCGCTCATGGGTTGTGGCCAAAACAAGGCGGCACCTGATGCTTCGAATAGTTCTTCTTCTTCTGCCGCCACAGAAAAAGAAGCCGGCCCCGCAGCCTCCGCATCTACTGATACTGTTGATACTGCAGCAGCCGAAGCTGCCGGAGAATTCGATCCCCATACCATTTGTGATGGCGTTACCATTACCATCGCTGTTCCCGAGAACACCAGAATTTCCGATTGGAAGAACAACGACAGCTGCAGATATATTGAAGAAAAGCTGGGCGTAAACCTTGAGTTCGAAGTTTACCCTTCCGCTGACTTTACTACTAAGATCAACACCATGGTTACCGCAGGCGATAAGCTGCCTGACTTGATTTTCAGCCCCGGCAGCAACTACGTTAACTGGATTAGTGAAGGCGCAATCCGTGAACTTTCCGATCTGTACGCGGATGAGAACCTTTCTGCAAACATCCGTATCGCTTCTGAAGGCGCAGGCTACGACATCATCGAGTACATGAGAAATGGTGACGGTGAGATCTATGGCTTTCCCGGGCTGGAGCAGTCCTATGGTTTTGACAGCAAGATTCGTTTCTGGGTATACAAGCCCTGGTGCGATCAGTTGGGCATAGATGTTCCTACTTCCATTGATGAATATCTTGAGATTTGCAGACAGGTTATCAATACCGATATGAACGGCAATGGCAGCACTTCTGACGAGAAGGCTCTCGTTGGCTACGGCTTCAACGATAATTCCGGTCAGGGCTACGAGTGGTTTCCCGGACTGATGAGCGCATTCGTTTATTCCTGGGATGTGAACTTTTTCACGGTTGATGAGAACGACGTTGTCGGTCTTGCATACACCACCGATGCATGGAAGGAAGGTCTTAAATACATTAAGCAGTTCTTCGATGAGGGTATCATCGATTCCAGTATATTCACCGGCACTGAGGACGATACCAAGGCTCAGATCCTTACGGATGATCCTACCGTTTTCTCCTGGTCCGGTTATGACTACTTCGGCAGTGATCTGGAAGTTGGTAACCAGTATGTATGGACACACCTTACGAATCCGGATGGTGAGAATGGCTATTCCTATTACAAGCCCGTCCTTCCTTCGGTAGCAGCAGTTATGTCTGCAGATTGTGAGAATCCGGAGGCAGCATTCCTTGTATGCGACATCATGTGCGACGAGTACTACGGCCTCTTCACCAGATATGGTAAGGAGGGGGAGGACTGGGCATATTGGGATCAGGTCATAGCAGAAGATGTCCTTAACCCTGATGACTATGCAGCACAGGGCGGTGAAGACTACGCTGTTGAGTGGATCTCCACTTATAAGAATGATGATTTCTGGTCTTCTACTCAGACTACGGATGCGAGCTGGCTCCAGTGCGGTCCCTTCATTCGCAACAAAGCAATCCAGTACGTGAGAGCAAGACAGATCAGTGCTGACACACCGGAAGGACAGTTGAACATTGACAAGACGACCATCTCTCTTACCAGTAAGGATGCCGGTATCGCAAACAAGCCTCCCAAGGTTCTTGACTTTGCTCCTCTTACTGCAGATGAGACGGTCGAGACCGCTGAGATTCTTGTAAATGCAAACGCCTATGTTTCTGAAATGACTGCAGCATTTCTTACCGGCAAGGCAGATATTGATGCAGAGTGGGAAAGCTACCTTGCCCAGCTTGAGACCATCGGCATTGACACTTTGATCGCTGATTATCAGGCAGGTTACGACAGAGCGCACAAGTAATTCATCTATAGAGACTTGTTGAAATTAACTTAAGGAGAGGACGGTTCCATTTATCAACTAAAAAAAGAGCCGTCCCCCTCCGTTCAAGAGGAAAATGATATGCGTAAGTTTAAGGGAAATACAGCCGTAAAAAAGAGAAGATTTGCCGTTGAGCTAAAGCGTCACTGGCAGATGTATCTGTTTCTTTTGTTACCGGTGATTTATGTCTTTATTTTCAAATACCTCCCTATGGCAGGCCTTGCCATTGCTTTTGAAGATTATAAGGCAAGGACGGGGATCTTCGGAAGTCCCTGGGTCGGTTTTAAATGGTTTATTAAGTTCTTCGAATCCTATCAGTTCCGCCGTGTACTGGTGAATACGCTGCTGATCTCCTTTTATGGAATTCTGGCGGGCTTCCCGTTCCCAATCATCTTTGCCCTTCTGGCAAACTGTATGCCGGACGGAAAGGTCAAGAAGACCATCCAGGGAATCGTCACACTGCCCCACTTCATTTCCACGACGGTCATGGTGGGTATTATCCTGCAGATCTTCAATATCAATACCGGTCTCTACGGCATTATTGCTCAGGCGATTACTGGTCACACTCCGAACAACATCTTAGGTGACCCTTCTGCCTTCCGCTCTCTCTATGTCTGGAGTGGCATCTGGCAGAATTTCGGCTGGGACAGCATTATCTACACTGCTGCCCTGGCAGGTGTGGATCCCACCTATCACGAAGCTGCGCAGCTGGACGGTGCCAATCGTTTCCAGCGGGTGATCCACGTGGACTTCCCTACCATCCTGCCCACAGTGGTCATCATGCTCATTCTGCGCGTGGGCCAGGTCATGAGCATCGGCTTCGAAAAAATCTATCTGATGCAGAATCCGCTGAATTTGGAAGCAAGCCAGATTATTTCCACTTACGTTTATGAAGTTGGCCTTTCCGGCAATGGCGTCTCCAACTTTTCTCTTGCTACCGCCATCGGAATGTTCAACTCCATTATCAATCTGATCCTCATTGTCACTGTAAACAAAATTGCCAACAAAGTCGGCGAGACCAGCCTGTGGTAAAGGAAATCACTATGAAATCAGAGAATGTTACTACTCGAGTGAAATATAAACTTACAGGATGCGATCTTGTATTCTACGGAATCAGCGCCCTGGTCATCGGAATCCTGACACTGACGGTTTTTTACCTCATCGTCTATATCCTCTCGGCTTCCTTCAGCTCCCCTGCCGCCCTGGCAGCCGGCAAGGTCATCCTCTGGCCCGTAGATTTCAGTGTGGATGGTTATAAAGCGGTCTTTAACTACTCGAAGGTCTGGATCGGCTATCGGAACACCATCTTCTATGTCATCGTGGGTACCGCCATCAATGTGTCAATGACCTTGCTCTGTGCTTATCCCATGGCACAAAAGGACCTCTACGGTGGAAAAGTCATCATGGCTTACTTCACATTTACAATGATTTTCAACGGAGGTATGATTCCGACTTATATCCTTGTTAAGAACCTGGGAATTATGAATACAGTCTGGTCCCTTCTTCTCCCCGGTGCTATGACTGTTTACAACATGATTATCGCGAGAACTTTCATCCGGACGAATATTCCCGGCGAATTGAGAGATGCAGCCAGGATTGACGGCTGTGACGACTTCCATTTCTTCTTCGAGGTGGTCCTGCCTCTTTCCAAGGCAATCATTGCGGTTCTGACTCTCTGGTATGCAGTAGGCCACTGGAATTCCTATATGGATGCTTTCCTGTACCTGCGCGACAACAAACTGTATCCTCTGCAGATTTTCCTGAAGGATGTACTGGTATCCGGCGAGTTCTCCGCAGAAGACATGATGGACCCTGAAACCGCCATTGCACTTCAGAATATGAAGCTGCTCCTTAAGTACTCCCTCATCGTGGTTTCTGTCGTTCCTCTGTTTTTCTTCTATCCGTTTGTTCAGAAATATTTCGTGAAGGGTGTGACTATTGGCTCCGTGAAAGGATAAATACACAGGTGTTTAAATGCTGAAAATAAAAAGATTCCTCAACCGTTCTTATTTGTTCCTTCTGGTGGCAGTGATTTCGTGCGTTGTCATACCGGTTCTGATTGGTATATTCGTTTTTCACAATCAGTCCTTCGACCGGCTTATGCAAAGCAACAATGCTTACTATAACAATGTCATTGAGGACTTCAGCACATACTTTTCCGAACAGATCGATTGCATAAAATCGACCTCTTACAAGTTGTATCTGAACAGTGGCGGCCCTTCCAATTCCCTGTATGATAGTGTCAGGGAAATGGAAGAGAGCACACTGGTTTACCCTGGCGTCATGCAGGTGGTCCAGCGGGACTACAATCTCCCGGTCTCTGATTTTTGCCTGTACTATCCGGAACTGGATATTGTCATCACCAAACAGGGACAATTCACTTTTGACAAGTACTCCAGAGAAAACCTGAATTATACCGATGAGGAAAACGAGTCAAAGATCACTTCGGCTCTTCATTCCGTAAACTTCAGGATCCCGAACCTTACCTACGTTCCGGTGCAGGAAGAAGACGGCAGCACCAGTATACTGATTATCTACAGTGCCCGCTTCGGGAAGAATGACGACGAGATCAATCTCCTGTACCTCATCAGGAAGGACACCTATTTGCAGAGTACTGGCAAAGAGGCCTCTGAGCGCGGTACAGACTACTATGTTTTTGACAAGGATGGCGAGATTCTGTTCACCACGGCTCTTTCAAGTGACAACTTTGATTCCGATGCCTTCTATCATGCTTCGGAATCGGAGCCGAATCGGCAGAATATGCGCAACATCTACACAAAGACCGACGAGAAGCGGGAGATTACCTATACGATCTTTGTAGGCAAAGGTTCCCTGCAGGACGATATTGCTTCCTATTACCGCAAAGTGGTTATTTTCCAGCATCTGTTCTCCATATTGCTGCTATTGATGGTAGGGCTTGCCTTGTTCCTGGCTTATCGTCCCGTCCACCGGATCACTTCCAAACTTGGAATCGAGAGTGGCAATGAGTTTCTTCTTATTCAGAACGAGCTGGATATCCGCAGTCAGCAGATCCTCAAGCAGGAAAACATCATCATGGACGCTATCCTAAACAACCTGGTCTATGATGTTCCCTTCCCCACAGAGGGACTCGGTACTCCCAGCGGTTTAAGCCACGTTTATCAGACATACATCCTGAAGTCTTCCGCCTTTCGTGTACAGGAACAGGAAGAACTTCGCTCCGCTGTGAACACAATCTTCAGCGGGAGGCTGTACGTCAACGATCTTCTGGGAGAGGATCGTTATCTCCTGGTTGTATTCATCAAAGAAGAAAAACTGCAGGAATTCATAGAGTGGCTCTTTCAAACGACCGCAGACCTCTGCGAGGAGGCCAGGGTACTGCACCAGGGCGAGCCGGTCCATGACCTGAACTGCCTTAAGGACAGTTATCTCTCCTGTTACGATGCCGCAAAGGATAAGGAGCAGATCCGGCACGATCTGGAAGCTATGAACCTGGATAAACGCCGCGTACAGACCACCGAGTGTATTCGGACATACATTGATCAGAATTTCCGGGATTCCAATCTCAGTCAGAGTATGGTCGCCGATGCTCTCCACGTTTCCAACTACACCATAAGCCGGCTCTTTAAGAGTCAGATTGGCATCGGCTTTTCCGAGTATGTCAATGTAAAGCGGCTGGAATATGCAAAGAGTCAGCTCGAGAATACGAATCTTTCTGTAGGCGAGATTGCCGAGAACAGCGGATTCTCCAACTTCCGTTACTTCTCAAGGTTATTCCGGACCCATTACGGAATTACGCCTACAGAATATAGAAATGGGAAGCCCATTATTTTAAATTAGAGGAGGAAGAACTATCATGAAAGAAATAAATAAGGCCATCGTTGCCATTGATTTCCCGGAAACAGAAGTTGACGAAATGGTTCGTCTCATTAACGCTGCGACTGTCATCCGCTGCTCTGCTTCGGATTCGGATACCATCCGTGCGAATCTGAAGGATGCTGAAATTGCGATTTTGGGAAAAGGCCTGTCGGGTCTTGTGGAGAGCCTTGGCCCTGACATGCGTTGGATTCACTGTGATGCTGCAGGTCTTGATTTCCTCTTTTGTCCCGCTCTCGCAGACAGAGAAGAGATCTGTGTTACCTGCTCCTCTGGCAGATCCTCCAAGGCTCTTTCCGAGCATGTCATCATGTTCATGCTTGCCCTGAATTATCAAGTAAATAATATCTGGGAGAGCAGAAAGAGGCGCGAATACAGCATGCCTTTCCTCTCTACTGCCAAGGCACTCTTCGGCCAAAGTGCCGGCATCCTTGGTTGCGGCAGCATCGCAAGAGAACTTGCTCCGAGACTTAAGGCGCTGGGCATGAACACCATCGGCTTTGCAAAGAACACCACCGAACTTAGTGGCATGGACAAGATCTATCACGGCGAAGAAGGCTTAAGAAAACTCCTTACTGCCAGCGATTTCATCATCTCCACCGTGGCACTTACCGACGAGACTTACCATCTTCTCAATGAAGAGAGGCTTTCTCTCCTTAAGCCCACCTCTTACGTGGTCAATATCTCCAGGGGTTCCATCATCGATGAACCGGCGCTGATCAAGTGCCTTCAGGAGGGTAAAATTGCCGGCGCAGGTCTTGATACCTTCGAACAGGAACCTCTTGAAAAAGAGTCTCCTCTTTGGACGCTTCCGAACGTGGTGATGACCCCTCATGTCACCCCTCCCCAGCCCGACAAGCACGAAGTGTCTTTGAAGGTGATTCTTGACAATATCAGGAACTACCGCAATGAAGAGCCTCTTCGAAATGTATATAAGTCTTATTATCGTTTCTCCGGAAAGAAATAAGAATCTGTAAACTTTTATTCATTGAAAGGAAAAAAAGATGTGGTGGACAGAACACAAATACCGCATGATTCAGAACAATTTGCGGGACATTGACGCAGGCATGGATGTGGACTTCGAAGTTGCTATGCTGAAAAAATTCCATGCAAATGTGGTACAGCTTGGCTGCGGCGGCATTACGGCATTTAGCCAGACAACGCTCGGCTGTCAGAAAAAATCGCCCTTCCTGCAGGGAGATAAATTCGGTGAACTCCTGGCGAAATGCCACGAGAACAACATCCGGGTGATCGCCCGTTTTGACGTAAGTAAGGTTCACGTGGATTTTGAGAAGACCCATCCCGAGTGGCTCGTGCATACTGCAGAAGGAAAACACGTTTATTACAACGACACGGTAGTCACCTGCGTAAACAGTGATTACGAGCAGAACTGTACCTTGGAGATCCTAAAGGACATTCTTGACCGGTATCCGGTAGACGGTATCTTCTTTAATATGTTCGGCTATCCAAACAACGACTACAGCGGTCGTTACATAGGCTTTTGCCACTGCGAGAACTGCATCCGGAGATTTAAGGAGATGTACGGGGAAGAGATTCCCGCTAAGGAAGACCACAAGGATCCCGTCTGGCACAAGTACGAAGAATTCAAGCGCGTCACGGTAAACCAGCTCCTTGAGAAGATCCACGACTTCGTAAAGGCCTCTCATCCAGAGGTCGCAATCAGCACCTATTTCGATCAGGGGATCGACATCATCCGTATGGAGTCCAACACCGCCGTGGATCGCCCCCTTCCGCTCTGGATCTATCATTCTTCCGACAATGTGGCCTGCGTGGAAGACACTTTCGCCGATAAAGTCTCCAGCAACGTCTGCATCAACGCCGTGGATCTACGCTATCGTTTCATGGGTGTCCCCGATTCCCTGAATCGGGTCCGCCTTATGGAGAACATTGCGAATCGCGGCAATCTGGACTGGTGTATCATCGGTTCCTTTGACGGCTATACTGACACCTCCAACTGGGAAGGTGTGGAAGAAATCTATGGTTTTCACGAAAAGTG
>ERZ808051.2174-NODE-2174-length-10522-cov-3.465677_pt1 | contig 10522 bp, 7 predicted proteins | sample MGYA00380199_ERZ808051 | MGnify/ENA primary metagenome ERZ808051 (study PRJEB31490, sample SAMN06133391) | mouse gut metagenome | isolation source: J11 | host: mice | place: China: Chengdu | collected 2015-05 ...
CCTTCCATGGATTACCACAAGCTGATCTCTTTTGTTTATCCGAATATCTGCTTTTATTTTCTGTAACTCTATAGCAGCACCAAAACGGTTTTCAAACACAGTTTCCCGTATAACGCTATTCCCTTTTGCACAAATCAATGTACTTATTACCTGCGACTGCATATCGGTAGGAAAACCTGGGTATGGCATTGTTTTTAAAAAAGGAATCCCCCTTATTCCTTTATAAGCCTCCAAGCAAATCGCATCTGTATATAACTTCACATGGCAGCCTATTTTTGCAAAAACTTCTGTTACAGCAGAAAGTTCAAATGGATTAATCCCTTGTATTGTTACAGAGCCCTTAGTTGCTGCTGCCATTGCAAGAAATGTCCCTGCTGCAATTCTATCTGAACGGATTGTATACCGGATTTCCCGAAGCTCTTTTACCCCATAAACAATAATGGTATCTGTCCCACCACCTTGTATATTTGCCCCGGCTTGGTTTAAAAATGTACAAAGCTTTTCTACTTCTGGCTCCCTAGCACAATTTTTCATAACCACTACTGCATCAGACACCACAGATGCTAAAATTACATTTTGTACTGCCCCTACACTTGGATAAGGGAACCTAATTTCTTTGCTTTCACATTTTTTAAGGCGTGCATATAATTCTTCTTTTTCTTCAATTTCTGCCCCAAGGCTCCGAAGTGCTGCTAAATGAATGTCCACTGGCCTTTTCCCTATAGAACAGCCTCCGGGAAGTGGGATTCTTGCCTGTGATGCCCTTCCCAAAAGTGCACCTAAAAGAGATATAGATGATCGCATTTTCTCTGCTTCTTTCTTAGAAACAGAAGTTTGTTTTAAAACCTGTGCATCAATAATAATTGTTTCTTCCTCACGAAGTACTGTACAGCCAACTGCTTTTAAAATATCTAACATACAGGCAACATCTGATATATCGGGGCAATGTTCCAGTATTGTTGTGCCCTTTATTAAAAGACTAGCAGCCAACAGCGGAAGTGCCGCATTTTTCGAACCTTGCACCTTAACTTCTCCCGAAAGAGGGACTCCTCCGGTTATTATTAGAGAAGACAAGCCCACACCCCCTATTTCATATATGAAACAGTATATGCAGCTTTTTTTCTCTTGTGCCTATTATTTTAATGTTCTATCTTTATTTGCCTAGATACATTTAAAACTAGCCCCATTTCTGCTGTAATAAACATTACAGAAGTACCCCCGTAACTAATAAATGGCAATGTAATCCCGGTATTTGGTATGGTATTTGTTACAACGGCAATATTTAAAATTACCTGTATGGCAATATGCGCCATTACGCCAATCACTAACATAGAGCCATATAAATCTGGCGCATTATTTGCAATTACCATAAACCGCCAAAGCATAAATAAGAACATTAAAATAACGCAACATGCCCCAAATAACCCTAATTCTTCACAAATTACTGCAAAAATCATATCATTCTGCGGCTCGGGAAGAAATTTTAGCTTTTGTATACTATTTCCTAAGCCTTTCCCAAACAGCCCCCCTGATCCAATTGCATAAAGCCCTTGTAGTATCTGGAACCCAGAATCTAATGGATATAATTCTGGATCACGCCATGCCATTACACGTTTAAACCGGAAACTGTCGCTTATTTGCAAAAACCAATCCAAATTATAAAGGAACAAGGCGATTGCCACAGATCCGACTACGGTTGTAATCACAAAAATATCATATCTTGGCGTAGCTACAAAAATCATAATAATTGCAATTCCCAATACAATAATTGCACTACTTAAATTATTAGTAATTACCTTTATTAAGACAATAACTGGCAGTACTAATAATAACATCCGTACCATTGTTTTTATATCTTTCATTGATTTTGCATTTTTTTGGATTAAATATGCCATTAGAAGAATAATAGCAATTTTTGCAAATTCTGCCGGCTGGAAGGAAAGAGAACCTATATAAATCCATCTAGTTGCCCCCTTTGCACTTCTCCCTAGAGGGCTTAATACTAAAAGAATTAGGAACATAGAAGCAAAATACCCAAGGAACGTCCATTTCTGCCATCTATGATAATCAATCATAGAAATAAAAAACATTGCGGTAAGCCCTAATATAATTCCTATAATATGGCTTCTTAAAAATCTAGTTGGACTCATCCCACTAATTTGTGCTTCATAAGAAGTCGTGCTATACAACATCACTAAACCGAAGCACAAAAGAAATATAATAATGGATACTAAGCTAAAATCATAATAATTCTGTCTCTTTCTTTGTGCCATTTACACACCCCATTCTATATTATAGGCTGTTTACATATTCCTTAAATAATTTCCCTCTTTCTTCATAACTCTGGAACATATCCCAGCTTGCACACGCAGGAGACAATAGTACCGCATCGCCAGGCTCTGCTTTTTCATAGCACACCTTCACTGCCTCCTTTAGGCTATCCGTTAAAATAATATTATGAAAACCCTTATCTTTGGCCGTTTTTGCAATTTTATCCTTAGTTGCCCCTAAAAGCACTAAATATTTAATTTTCCCTTGGAACGCGTCAATATATGTATCAAATTCGGACTGTTTATCATATCCTCCCCCAATTAGAAGCGTTGGCCTTACCATAGCACGGATCGCTTGTATAGAGGCATCTGGGTTAGTCCCTTTAGAGTCGTTATAATAAAGCACATTATTTTTATTCCTAACAAACTCTACCCGATGTTCTACTGCCTTAAAATCTTTTATTGCCTGGCAGATATATTTTAATGGGACACCCATAACATAAGTAATTGCTGCCGCTGCCATTACATTTTCTACATTATGGCTCCCGACTAACTGGAGTTCCGATACACGGACAAACGGTATTGTTTCTTTTCCTGTATGATAAACAATAGTTTCCCCTTCTAAACAGAACCCTTGTTCTAATTTTCTCTGGCTGCTAAAAAAGATAACAGGAATCTCTAACGTTTCTCCAAATTTACGAAGTTCCTTATCTTCATAATTTAATACACAAACATTCCCTAATTTCTGGTTTTTTGTAATGCTCTCTTTAATTGCTATGTAATTCTCCATTGTTTTATGGCGGTTTAAATGATCTGGCGTAATATTCAGGATTGCTGATACTTCTGGCGCAAACTCCCAAACTGTTTCTAATTGGAAACTACTAATTTCTGCCACCGTTATAGAGTCCTCTTTTGTATCTAATGCAATACTGGTATAAGGGATCCCAATATTTCCTACGACAAAAACACTGGTATACCATGATTTTAAAATTTCCCCTGCCAATGTTGTAGTCGTAGTTTTCCCATTTGTCCCTGTAATTGCTGCCAGCCTTCCTTTCGAAGCCTGGTAAGCAAGCTCTATCTCGCCCCAAATCGTAAGCCCTGCCTCTTCTGCCTGTTTTACACATAAAGTATCCCTTGGTATCCCCGGGCTAACTACAAAAATTTCTGTCCCATCTAATGCCTCTTTTGTAAGATCCCCAATGATAATCTCTAACTCTATCCCTTGCGGAACTTTCGCCCTAATTTCCTCTTTTGTCAATGCTTTATTTCCATCATATAAAATAATCTTTGCACCTAGGCGGCCCAGCAATGTTACTGCCCCTATGCCACTGACACCGCTTCCTGCTACAATAACTTTCTTTCCTTGTAAATCCATCTTTAATTTCCTCCATACCCATTCTAACTGGCTATATTCCTATAAAGCACCTGTTGTTCAATCCACTCGCGGCAATTAGGAGCCAATTATGTAGATTGACTCATGGCAGCAGGGAATACCACTTTCGCTCCGCCCACTACTGCCATTATGATTGTTTTGGGCAATCCCTCCCCTACCTAAGAAGGGAATTCCCTTCTGTTAGTTATCAAAGTGCTAAATAAGCAACCATACAAAGCACTGCTGTTATAATAGAAAATACTGCTACCACCCTAGTCTCTGACCACCCGCACAATTCAAAATGATGATGGATTGGCGCCATTTTAAAAATACGTTTCCCGCCTGTCTTTTTAAAATATGTCACCTGTATAATGACAGACAATATTTCTACCATATAAATCATTGCTATCATTGGAAGAAATAAAGGAAGATTTAACATATAGGCTGTTGCCGCTACAAACCCTCCTAATGCAAGAGAACCCGTATCCCCCATAAATACTTTAGCCGGATACACATTAAACATTAAAAAGCCCATTAAACTGCCTACCACGGCGCCAGTAATAGGGGTAATCCCTGCATTAGTCCCAATTGCCACCATTGTTAAAAATACTGCAATTAAAATGGTTACACTAGAAGCAAGCCCATCCAATCCATCTGTAAAATTGGCTCCATTTACTGTACCTAGCATAATAAAGAAAAACACTGGCAGAAAAAAAATACCAAGATCAATGGTTTTCCCTCCTGTAAAGGGAATAATCGCTGCTGTCCCTACATCTGAATAATTTAACAAATAATAAGCAAATATTGCTGTAATTAAACATTGTCCTGCCATTTTTTGCAGCGGCAATAACCCCTTTGGGTTTTTCATAATTACCTTGATATAATCATCCAAAAACCCAATTAAAGCAAAGCCAAGGCTTACAAACAATATTGGGACAATCTTAGGATACTCCCGGACATATAAAAGGACTGCCCCTGTCATACTAAGCAGGAAACATAAACCGCCCATAGTAGGAATACCCGACTTCTTTAAATGTGTCTGTGGGCCCTCTTTCCTAACAGGCTGCCCAAATTTTAAAGTCCTTAGGAAAGGAATAATAATTGGGCAAAGTGCCGCACATAAGGCAAAGGATATAATTACTGGCAATATAATATCGTTTTTCATATTTTCTTCTCCTCGCTCTTTCGTTAATGATACTCACACAATCCTATCGTATCCATCCTTATCTGTCAATCCCTTATTCCGCTAGATACAAGATTATGGTACTATTCACTGAAATCTCTTCCCCTGCTAATGGAAACTGCTCCACAATCCGTTCCCCTTCTCCCAAAAGCCTTATCTCAAATGAATTTTCCTGCATTAACTCCTTTGCCTCTTTTACTGTTATCCCCTCTACCGCAGGCATAATTACTGTTTCCTTTTTTGTCTCTTCTTCCGAATACACTTCTTCAATCCCAAGATAAGGAAGCACATTTTCAAACAATTCTTTCATAACTGGGGCGGCAATTGTCCCTCCATAATAAATCCCTTGTGGCTCATCAATAATAACAATGCCAATAATCTTAGGATCATCCGCAGGGGCAAACCCAATAAAAGAAGAAATATATTTCTTTAAACTTCTTGGTAATTTTTCCGATGTCGCCGTCTTACCCCCTATATGGAAACCTGGCAGATATGCGTTTTTCCCGCTGCCTGCACTTACTACCTGCTCTAATATATATCGTACTGTTTTGGAAGTTTCTTCAGATAAAATATTTTCTTTTGTTTCATAAGAAAACACTTCTATTATTTCTCCCTCACTATTTCTAACATCCACCCCAAAATGAGGGGTAATCCGCCTTCCCCCATTAATCAAGGAACTTACTGTTGTAAGCATTTGGATAGGGGAAACCTGGAAAGACTGCCCAAAAGAAACCGTTGCTAATTCTACTAAGCCCATATTATCCTTTTTGTGCATAATTGTACCCGCTTCGCCTGGTAAATCAATACCAGTTTTTGTTAGTAACCCAAACTGCCCAAAATAATCATAATATCTGTCAATCCCCAGCCTTAAGCCAACTTCAATAAAAACTGGGTTACAAGAATTCATTGCCCCTTGTACGAAATTCTCGGCTCCATGGCCGGCAACTTTATGGCAGCGTATTTTCCTATCCTCTACAATTTTAAAACCTGGGCAAGAAAATGTATCATTTAAAGAGACTACCCCTTCTTCTAGTGCAGCCGACATGGTAATAATCTTAAATGTAGATCCTGGCTCATACGTATCATTAATTGCCCCATTCCTCCACATTTGGTTTAACAGCTTCTGCCGTTCTTCAGACGTTAAAGTACCCTCTGTTTCTACATTTAGTGTATATGGTTCATTTAGGTTAAATTCAGGAAGGTTTACCATTGCATAGATTTCACCATTCTGCGGGTTCATCAATATAATAGATACAGCCTTTGCCTGTTTTTTTTCTAATACTTTTTGTGCTGCCTGTACGGCATACTTTTGTATATTCACATCCAAGCTTATATACAAATTATTCCCGGCTAAAGGATCAATCCTTTTTTCAGCAGTATTCACAAGCTCTACGCCCTTTGCATCTGTTACTGTTAAAATCTGCCCCTCTGTCCCTTTTAAATAATCCTCATAAATAACTTCTAACCCAATAATTCCCTGGTTGTCACTTCCAGTAAAGCCAAGTACTTTTGATGCCAGGCTGTCAAAAGGATAATAACGTTTAAAATCTTCATCTACTTTAACCCCGTCTAAATCATATTCCCTAATCCTGTCACCAATTTCCTTTTCCACATTCGATTTAATTTTTTCCCTTGCACTTACCTTTTCTACTCTTTTGCGCACAGCCTCCTCTGTCATGCCAAGTTCACTGGCAAGTACTTTGATTACCTTTTCAGAATCGGTAAGCTGGCTATGTATTACAGATATGGTACATACTGTTTTGTTTGTTGCAATTAAAACACCATTTGTATCATAAATCTCTCCCCTAGCTGCCTTAATGGATCGTTCCCTTTCATGTAGCTCCTCTGCTTTCTCACTATAATAATCTCCCCGGAAACCAATAAGATATACTAACCTTCCCACTAAAACTGCAAATACCATTAATACGGCAAAAAAGAATACCACTGTCTTTCTTCTATTCTGTGTTTTATTTCTTTGCATACCTGCTTCTTGATATGCTTTGCATACCTGCTTAATATGCTTTGCATACCTTTTTCCTGATATGGTCTCTTTATAAATGTATTACCGCATTTTTTATCTTATGTACATTTTTCTTGATTTCACCAAATCCTATTGTGATGTTGTTTCTGCAGTAGAAGTCCCTGTAATTGGACCCATAAACCCCCAGCCTGGTTCCCATGCTTCATCCTGTGGCTCTCTTTTTGTACTACTAGTTTCTGGCTCCGATCCCGTTTCTGGTTCTGCCGATCCTGTTTCTGGTTCAGGTTCTGGTTCTGGATCAATATCGGAAAAAATCCCCATATATGGCAGTATCTCCTTATACAGCTTATTTGTCATAATAGTAGCCTGTGATGCATCTGATTGTTTTGGAATATTTGGCTCGTCAATTACAACATATAATACAATCTGTGGATCATCCACTGGCGCAAAAGAAATAAAAGATACCAAATACCTTTCATCATCTCTTGGCTGCTTTTCTGCTGTCCCTGTTTTACCACCTATTTTATAACCTTCTATTCTCGCTTTATTCCCTGTGCCTTCTTCTACTGTCTGGTACAGCATATCCCTAATCGCGCTTGAAGTACTTGCACTTATTGTTGTTTTAATTGGGTCCGCCTCTGCCGTCCGAACTGTGGCACCAGAAGAATCTGTAATCTTTTTCATTACATGCGGCTCATAATAATAGCCATCATTAATTAAAGAAGAAAATGCTGCTGCCATTTGCATCATAGTAGCATTATAATTCTGCCCAAACGCATTTGTTACCAATGTAGCAATATCCATATTATCAACAGTATAAATTAAGCCTCTCTCTTCCCCTGGCAAATCTACGCCTGTCCTTTTCCCAAAGTTAAAAATATCTTGGTACTTGCTAAATACATTTTTCCCCATCTTATCTGCCAACGTCATTAATGCCACATTACAAGAATATTTAATACTTTCATCCAATGTAACCTCCCCGTCACCAAGGCGGTTATGGCAATAAATATTATGGCCCCCATATGTGGAAAAGCCTGTACATAAAAACTTCTCACCCCTATATGTCATTGCCTCTTCCAATGCCGCTGCCACTGTAAATGGCTTTCCTGTCGATCCTGGCTCATACACTTCACTTAAGGCAAAATTCTTCCATAGCCCATATAAAAAATTCGATTTTTCTTCTGCAGTCATTGCACTTAATTCTTCTTCTGTAAAATATGGCGTTAAATCCCTTGGGTTATTCAAATCAAACCAAGGCGCCGTAGCTTCTGCTAAAATTTCCCCATTATTAGGGTCCATCATTAAAACAGCAATATTTTTTGCCCCTACTGTTTCATAATACTCTTTTACATATTTCTCTGCTATCATCTGTAAATTAATATCTATTGTAGTAACTGTAGTAGAGCCATCTTCTGCCGGCTTTATTACCTTTTCCATAGCACTGTCTGAATTTAAGTAGCCATATGTGCGCCCATTTGTACCATTCAGCTCATTATTATAATACTGCTCAATTCCCCAAGTCCCTTCATTCCCACTATTGACAAAACCAATTAAATCACAGGCAAGGGAGCCATATGGGTAAACCCTTTTATATTCCTCTTCAAACCATACCCCTTGGATATTGCTCCTAGAATACTCTTCTGGAAACCATTCTGGCATAGTTTCTAGCTTACCATCCTGCATCATTTGAAACAGCTTAATTTCTTCATAAGTAAGCCCCTTTTTATACACTAAGTATTGACTTTCCGGGTTAGCTGCAACTAATGCCCCAATTTCCCCTACATCATAGCCAAAACATCCATTTAATGCCGTTAATGTAGTATTCAGATATTTTCCTTTTTCTGAATTTAATATCTTAGGGTCTAAAATTAAATTATAAATCTTCTCACTCCCTGCCAAAACAATACCATTCCGATCCGTAATACTGCCCCGCTGGTAGGGGAGTGTCCTACTTTGGTAACTCTGTTGCGCTAATACCTGTATGGTATAATTATGCCCTTTTGTATCATTGATATACAATAGGCGTATGGCTAATCCAAACAAAGCCAGTGCAATTAATATATACAACTGCACCAGCTTTGTCTGCATCCTTTTTGAAAATTTTTTGTAGTTCCTAACTCTTTTTCTTCTTTTCCTTGTCTGCTTTACCATTTTTCACCATATTATTCTGGGATTTCTTTATACTGCCTTACATACTCAGAACCACTATTATTATATCTATGAATCTGGTTTTTGTCAGCATAACGCATACCCAGTTCCTGTGTTGCTACCTGATAAATATAATCCAAATCCACAAAAGAATTAATCCTTTTATCTGTTTCATTATTTAAAATAACTAAATCACTTAACTCCGTTTCTAGTTTATTAATATTCTTCAAATGAACCATAAGCTCTGTTTGAAGCTGAACATACTGTACACATATAACCAACGTCAATACTGCCGCCACTGTAAGCACAAATACAGACATAATACTTAAAGGCAATACCGTGGTCTCTCTTTTTACAACCGCCTTTTGTTTTGGCGAATTTACTTTTTTCGGGGATTTATTTGGTTTTTTCCTAACCGGCTCTTCATATAACTGATGCGCTGCAGTTCCTGAAACGTATACAGCCTGTCCCTTCGATGTTTTTCTTTTGTTAGCCTTTACAGATTGCATCTCGTTTCCCCTTTCTGCCTCTTCTACCCTCTATCAAATAGACGCCCGTTCAAATACCCGAAGCTTTGCACTTTTTGATCTACTGTTTCCTTCTATTTCATCTTCCGTAGGAAGAATCGGCTTCCTTGTAATATTCTTGCCTTTCGACACTTTCCCACATACACATACGGGAAATTCTGGCGGGCAGATACATGGCTTTTCATTATTATGAAATTTTACTTTTACAATCCTGTCTTCCAGAGAATGGAACGTAATAATACACAGTCTCCCTCCTGGATTTAAACAATCAATCATTTTATCTATTGTATTCTCTAATACCTCCAACTCACGGTTTAATTCAATCCGAATCGCCTGGAATGTCCGTTTCGATGGGTGCCCTCCCGTTGCCCGTGCCTTTGCTGGTATCGCAGACTTTATAATCTCTGTTAGCTCCCCTGTTGTCCCTATCGGCTGTTTTTCCCGATATGCCACAATCCGTTTTGCAATATTCCCAGCAAACCTTTCTTCCCCATAATCCCGGATTATCTTATATAGCTCTGGCTCACTATACTCATTTACAATATTCCATGCTGTTACAGCTTGTCTCTGGTCCATACGCATATCCAAAGGGGCATCTTCCCGATAAGTAAACCCTCTCCCTACTGTATCCAACTGATAAGAAGAAACTCCCAAATCCAAAAGAATCCCATCTACTCCAGAAATCCCTAAATCCCTTAAAATCTCCCCAATCTGCTCATAATTGCTACGCACAACCGTAACCTGTTCCCCATATCCCTTAAGCCTTTCACCAGCCGCCACAATAGCCGCCTCATCTTGATCAATGCCAATCAGCCTACCTGTGCCAGCAAGCTTTTCCAGAATATAAAAAGAATGTCCTCCGCCTCCCAGAGTCCCATCCACATAAATTCCATTCTGTTTAATCTTCAGATTTTCAATTACTTCCCGAAGCAATACAGATTTGTGTTCAAATGCCATTACCGCCTCTATCCATCCACCTGTATCCCTACAGGCAAAACTTCTAACCACTTTGTATCATATTACACCACTTGTTTCTAT
>ERZ808051.2175-NODE-2175-length-10517-cov-4.641475_pt1 | contig 10517 bp, 9 predicted proteins | sample MGYA00380199_ERZ808051 | MGnify/ENA primary metagenome ERZ808051 (study PRJEB31490, sample SAMN06133391) | mouse gut metagenome | isolation source: J11 | host: mice | place: China: Chengdu | collected 2015-05 ...
AATCTGCCGGGAGTATCGCGCCAGCCGTAGCCGCGAAGCGGCATATTTCCTTATGCGGCTGCGCGCATCATGTTATGCTGTGCGGCAGATTTATCTGGCGCGCAGTATAACCTCTTCATGTTGCTGCTTTTAGTTCTTTAAAACGATACAGCGCCCCGATCAGGTTCGCGTCGTTGTAAAATCTGCAGGTCGTCAGCGTTGGTTTCGGAATATGAGGACTGATCATTTTAATGGGGTTGTTGTCAACCAGCGCGTCCATGCTCTCCCGCAGATATTCCAGAAGCAGCGGCTGCTGGCTGATCCCGCCGCCGATCGCCACACAGTCCAGATCCAGCAGGATATTCAAATTGTAGATCTGCACCGCCAGGGAATCGGTAAAATCCCTCAGCCCTTTGAGTACTTCCGGATTTCTGTCATTGGCCTGCTGAAAAATCCGGATCCCATCGTATTCCTCCCAGTTCGTTCCGGTGTGCTTTGCCACCGCCTTTGCCAGCCCCGGCGCGCCGCCGGAGATCCCCCAGTAGCCGTCCAGCGCCTGGGATTGGTTCTCATTGGCGCACACATAGCTGTACTCTCCTGCCGAAAAATGGCTTCCCCGGTAGAGCGCCCCGTTTAGGATCAGGCCGCCGCCTACCCCGGAGCCCAGTACCACCACGGCGCCGTTTCTGCAGCCTTTCAGGCTGCCCTGCCAAAATTCTGCCAGAGCCGCGCATTTCCCGTCATTTTCGATGGATACCGGAAATCCGTACCGGCTTTCCAGCTCCTCCGCCACCGGAGACTCGCTGAGATAGGCAAGGTAACCTGCGGTCACACAATATCCACGTTCCGAATCCAGCATCCCGGGCAGGCTCATGGCGATCCCCGCGATCCGGTCCCTGTACTGCTCCGCGATTCCGTCCAGCATGCGGTAATAGTCTTCCTTTTTGTGGTCCTTGTAGCCGGGAGTGGGAACCTTGTTTTTTTCCAAAATCGCGGCGTTTTCGTCCATCAAGGCGTATTTGGTAAATGTCCCGCCGCCGTCAATCACGAGATAATTTTCCATCCCCGTTCACCTCGTTTTTTCTGCTTATCCAAAATTAATCGCCAGCTTCGCAAAAAAGTCTTCCAGCGTCAGCCTGGCATCCAGATATTTATACACCCGGATCTCCCGGTTGTCCTGTCCGTGGATATAGGTCATATCCTCCGCAACCCTGGGGGCGGGTACGAGATCGTAGCTGACCTTTTCCAACTCCTCCATAAGCACGGCGATGGTTCCCTGGTCGCCCAGTCCCCAGATCTCTCCGTGGGGCCATGCCATTTCATATTTTGCCGCGTACTGGTTGAACTCTACCATCTGCCGGAACAGATATTCCCCGATCTTTCCGCAGGGACGGACCTTGTGCTGCAATTCTGCCAAAGACACCGCCATCACCTTGTACAGGCTCTTGGGAACCTGCCACAGCGGAACTTGCGACGAAAAGATCACATTTGCCGCATGGACATCCATCATCAGGTTGAACTCAAATCCGCCCTTCGGGTAGTCCCCTCCTCCGATCCAGATGATCGTCATCCGTTCGGCGATCTCCGGCTTCATCAGTAGCGCGGAAGCCACGTCAGTCACCGCGCCCTGGCAGGCAACGTACAGCGGGCGGCTGTCCTCCCTCATGGCCTCCTCTATGATAAATCTCGCTCCCTCGGAATCAATCGGGGTCTTTTCGTCCTTCATTCCGGTGGCAGCTCCCATGAGCACAGGGTATTTTCCTTCCAGCCCCATCAGGTCCAGTACCTTGATGACCTCATCGTAGCTGGCTTTCGCGGTTCCCTCCTCCCCGTAGGTCTGGGGATTTTTCCAGAAATGCCCTGCCACGATCCCTTTTACGTCGAATCGGGGTGTCATCAGGTGATGCGCCACAGCAAACTGGTCATCCGCTTCATTTTTGCAGTCCGTATGTACGATCACACGGACCTTTTTGTTTTCCGGTACTACATACTCATAGTTCCACATAATCCTTCCTCCTTATGAACATATTTTCATATAGGATGCCCGTGGGCATCCCGTCATGGCCATTCAGCCGGTTTATAAAAAAAGAGTTTTGCTTGCGAAACTCGCGCCTGCGGCGGTTGCATCGCAACATCTACCTTGTACGCCGCGGCGCACATCCCTCAGAGGGCTTTTTCTTACTCAGACTCCGCCTGACGCTTGTTCAGATCCGCGCGGATCTCCGGATATCTCTTATCCAGGTCATACGGGATCATGACCGCGATCGCCAGGATCGTAGACACCAGGGACAATCCGCCGAACGCGAAGTTGATGGCGGTCTGTGTCTTCGGAAATACTTCCGCCAGATTCTGTCCTGCCTTCAATGCGGCATCCATTGCCTCGGAGTCATAGGCTCCCCATACCAGAAGCGCGGATACGATAGCCGATGCGGACGCGCTGGACAGCTTGTTCACAAAGCCGGAAAGCGCGTTCTGGGTTCCTCCCAGATTCCGTCCGCACTGCCATTCCGTGTAGTCGTAGATATCCGGCATCATGGAGAAGAACATGCTGGAGCGGAAGCCGAAGCCCAGACCGATCAGTGCCAGGGACAGGGTTGCGATCGTACCGTTGGAGGTAAAGAACAGGATCGCGTAGCCGATCACGTCAACGATCGCGCCGAACTGCATCAGCTTTACCTTGTGGATCCCGCGTCCGTTCAGGTATGCCGCCAGGATCATCGTCGGGATCGCCAAGATCGTCAGCAGGGACAGGGCCAGCGGCATGGAGCTTTGATCGCATACAATGTAATTATAGTAGTACTGCATTGCCCCGTACATTCCAAGGTAACCCAGGAACAGGAAGAACACAAGGAGCAGAAGCATGATATAATACTTATTTTTAAAGACAGCGCCCAGATCCTGCAGGATGGAGGATTTTGCCACGGTCTTGGACGGCGGGTTGATCTCTGCCGTATTGAATACACACAGGCACATGATGACAATGACCATCAGGCCGAGCACGATATTGGTGTTCCGGTAGCCTGTCGCCAGCGCCGCGCCTGCCGCGTCCTGGGAACCTGCAAAATAGTAAACCATCGGGATGACGAACAGGGAAGAGGTCAAGGATCCCAGGTTCGAAAATACGGTACGTGTGGTCGCGATCTTGGTACGCTCTGTCGGAGACGGAGACAGCGCGGAAACGATGGGCGCCATGGGGATATTGACCAGAGTATATCCAAAGGAAAAGATCACGTAGGTCACATAAGCCCAGGCCAGCTTCGCGCCTGCGCTCCATCCGGTGGGAACGGAGAACAGCAGTACCATGCCGATCGCCAGCACCGGCGCGCCGCACAGCATCCATGGACGGTAACGGCCCATCTTCGTATCTGTACGGTCGATCAGCGAACCTACCATGTAGTCTGTAAATGCATCAATAAACTTTGTAACAACGAACATAAATCCAACTGCCGAAGCGCCCAGTCCCGCACAGTTTGTATAGTAAAACAACAGATAGGTATTTGCCAGAAGGTATGCCAGGTTGCAGGCATAATCGCTGATACCAAATCCAATACGCTGCCTCCATTTAAAGGCGGTCGTCTCATAATAGCTCGGTTCATGTTTTAATATTTGCATAATGATTATCTCCTCTTCCTTTTCATTTTCTTTTTGAAACGCGTTTCCTGATCACTTGTGATGGTTGTATTATAGCCTCTGCGAGAAGATATCTATATCATTATTTCAATATTTTTATCAAAATTAAAACATATTTGTACCTGCACGGCTGCGATGAAGCTCCATTTCTGGATCAGCAGCCGTACAGGTAAAAATCATTCCAGCGCATTGGTCAGGAGCGGAACTCCTTCTCTTTATATTGATCCCGGTACTGCTTGGGCGTCATCTTCATATACCGCTTGAACGCATTTCCAAAATGGCTCTGGGAGTGGAAGCATACATAGTCGCTGATCTCCGTCAGGCTGGCCTCCGAATATTTCAGAAGATTTGCCGCCCGCTCCACACGGAACTTCTGGATATATTCCTGGATTGTCATGCCTATATCCTGACGGAATACCCTTGAGAGATGCCCCGGGCTGATCCCGATGGCCTCCGCGATCTCTTCCAGATAGATCTTATGATTATAATTTTTATAAATGTAATCCTTGCACTGTTCCGTATAGCTGCTGGCCGCCTTTTCAGACTTCACCTCCGCGACCAGGCTTGCAAATTCGTAGATTGCTTTTCGGAAATATTCCTGCAGCTGATTTGTATCCGCGCACCTGTCGATCCGGTTGATAAAAATATCGCTCAGACGGTAGGCCCTGGCAGGAGAGACCCCGCCCGCGATGGCCTCCCGCGTACACACGGTCACCGAGGTCACGGCCAGGTTCTTATAATGGTTCTTTTTCCTGCCGGAAAGGATTCCCGCATTTTCAAAAAGCACATCCGCCCTCCGCCTGGCTTCTCCGGGACGGCCCTCCCGAACGCTTTCCATGACATAGCGTTCCTCCTGGTAGGTGTGATGGTACATATCGTCGTCCAGCTTCCGCATCTCCAGGACTGTATCCTCTTTTTCAACCTCCGCCTCCACTTCCTCCACCAGACCATTTTCCTTCAAAATCTCCTCGCAGTCAAGCGGAACTCCATTTTCCAGTTCACTGATCACAGCCGCGTAGGTCAGGATCCGGAAAAGGACGGTCTTCACCGGATGCTTCTTCTCCTCCCCGGCAATGCCGTAAGCCTCATAGAACCGGTTCAGGCCGGCATAATCCATGTCCTCCGTGCAGACCGGTCCGGCCAGATAAAAGCCGCTCTTTCCTTTTACGCCGATAAAAAAGGCCCCGTATTCATCTTTATAGACGACCGGAAGCGCCTGGCGCATGCAGCGTTTGACCAGCAGCTCCACAAGAAACGGGGCGCACACAAAGGGGCTTTCCTGTTCTAAAAATGCACCGATGCTTTTCGGTGCACTGTTCTCGTCCTCTGTGCAGAAAATGGGGATTCCGCAGAGTGCTTCTATTTTTTCCATCAATTGAGACATCGCGATCCTCCTGTGTAAGGAACTGTGCAAAAAACTTCCAGATGTTCGGTTGGAGGCTCCAAGGATCATCCAACCTATCTATTCAGAAAAACTTCCAGCTGTGCGGCGCCGCCCGCTCGCCGTGCCGCAGGCCGCGTACATTCAACGGTTCTTCTGATAGATCTCCGTAAGCTCCTGCATCCGCCCGATGATCTCCTCGTCCAGGATGTCCAGCCCAAAGCCCTGCAGCATCTGTCCGAATACCATGCCCTTCCGAAGGATCTGCTCCGGGGAATTGCCGAAGACCATGGGGTTCATCCACACATTCGCCCCCAGTATGATCAGCTCCGCCAGCTCTTCCGGGTAGTCGGTATGAATGGAACCGTCCGCGATTCCGTCCCGGATCACCGGAAGGATATAATTCGGCGCCACATCATCCACCGTATCCCGGAACATGCTGAACAAAAGAGTCGGGCTTCTGCTCAGATCCGGCGCCGCCGAAAAAATCTCTTCCTGGACCGGCCTTTTCAGCGACTCTGCGAAGATCATTTTCAGCTTTTCCCTTCCTGTGATATCCGTCCGGTCACGGATCACGCCAAGCAGCCTGTTGGATTCCTTCGTCATCCGGTCCGTCACCGCCTCCAAGATCTCTTCTTTTGATTTAAAATGGTGATAGATCGCGCCCTTGCTCAGGCCTCCTAAGTTGTTGAGAAGGTCCTGGATGGAGGTGTGCTCATAGCCCTTCTCCATAAACAGGCTGAATGCCGTGTCCAGAATCAGGTTTACCGTTTCCTCGGGGTGTTTATTTCTTGCCATAGTCTCATCTCCTGACATGCAACATGCATCGTTTCTCTTGATACATTTACCTTATCACAAAAAAGGAGATCCGTCAAAATCCCTGGTAATATTTTTCAGCCATTGATAGCTTTTATAATGCCGATACACAAACGGCAGCTTCACAAATTCGTCCAGATAGATCAGAAAATACACCCACATGGGCGAGAGCTTCAGCAGAAACGCGCTGATAAATCCCAGCGGCACCGCAAACAGCCACATATCAATGACATCACAGATAAATCCCCACCGGGAGTCCCCACCCGCGCGGAATATCCCGCAGATGACGGTACTGTTCATGGCCTGCCCCAGGACAGAATACATATTAATAAACAGCATGATGCTCAGATACCCCTGCGCGACAGCGCTTAGATCCGCCATATTCATAAACAGCGGCCGCAGCAGGAAGATTAAAGCGCCGCCTGCGATCCCGCTGACAAATGTGATCCAGCAGAAGCGGGACGCATCCTCCTTGACCGTCTCCATCTGCCCGGCGCCGATGGCCTTTCCCAGCAGAATGGCGCCTGCGTTGGCGATCCCGAAGCAGACCACCGTCCCCAGGTTTTTGGCCACAACAGCCACTGCGTTGGCCGCGACCATGTCGCTTCCCAGGTGCCCCATGATCACGGAATACATGGAAAATCCGACTCCCCAGGAAACCTCATTTCCAAAGGCCGGAAGGGAGTATTTCATAAAATCCTGGAACAGGACTTTGTGATGCTCCAGCAGGATCCGTGGCCGGAAACGGATCGTCTCGAACCGGCAGGCATCCGCCAGGCAGATCAGCAGCTCAACGCCCCGGGCAGTAGTCGTCGCAAGCGCCACACCCAGGATCCCCATTTTCGGCAGACCGAACAGTCCGAAAATGAACACCGCATTGAGGAGAATGTTCAGCCCCAGGGCGGATCCGTTGGTGACGGTCGCGAATACCACCCGCTCAATGGAGCGCATGGTACACAGGTACACCTGGGAAATGCTCATGAACAGGTAGGAGATCCCCACGATCCGCAAATAGGGCATGCCTGTTTCAATAAGCTCCGGCTCGGATGTAAAGACCAGCATCAAAAGCTTCGGGAAAAAGCATGCCAGCACAAAAAATACGGACGAAACCAGGATGGACAGCTTCATGCCGATCCCCATGATCTTTTCAATCGTCCGGGTGTCCTTCCTGCCCCAGTACTGGGCGGCCAGCATGCCGATCCCGGAGGAAATGCCGGAGTAAACAAGGTTCAATATGAACATAATCTGACTGGCAAGGGAGCCTGCGGAAAGCGCGGTCTGGCTCACCCATCCCAGCATGATCACGTCTGCGGAACCGACGGCCGTGGTGATCAGGTTCTGGCATACAATCGGAAGCGCCAGCCGGAACATATCTTTATAAAAAGTGGATGATTTTGTCATTGTAGTTTTCATAAGCACCGCCTTTTTAACATTGGAACGCTCCTGTACGGTTGCCGCGCAGACCTGTAAGGCATATCCCACAAAAAAGTTATATTTCAAATAGTATAACGGATTTTGATTGGATTGTCTTACGGAATACCAAGAAAAAACTACACTATTTTGACATCAAGAAATTTTCAGCAGTCCCTTCATCATTCGGTTCAAGATCACGGTACTGATACATGCCAGCATCAGTTCCGCCGCAAACGCCCCGTACGCAATTCCCTGAATCCCAAACAGCCCATTCAGGATCAGCGTCGCCGGAATCTCGAATACGATCTTGCGCAGGATCGCAAACACCAGGGAGATCCTCCCCTTCCCCACGCTCTGAAATACTCCGATTCCAAGGAAATCGATCACCAGAAATACGATACAGAGACTAAGCGCTCTCAGAAAGATTGCCCCGTACCGGACAATCTCCAGATTGCTGATGAAGATCCGGATCAGCCCGGGCGCAAAGATCCATCCGAACGCCGCCACAACCGCCAGGCTGGGGATCAAAAGCCTTCTCACAAACCGGATCGTATCATCCATCCGCCGGTAATTTCCGCTGGAATAGGAATATCCCACCAGCGGCATGATCCCCTGTGTCCCGCCCAGAGCGACCTGCATGGGGATCATGTAGATCTTCTGGGCAATGCCGATGGCCGCCACTGCTTCCGTGCCATAGCCGGACATGAGATTGTTCAGGATCGTCATCCCCGTCACATTGAGCAGATTCTGGATGGATGCCGGAACCCCCACCCCGCAGATGCCGGTCACGATCTCCCGTTTCAGGGTAAAATCCTTCGGCTTCACACTGATAAATGTGCGTCCCCTTTTTACATACAGCAGTATGAAAAAATAACAGCAGGCCGTACAATTTGAAAGGAAGGTGGCCAGACCCGCTCCGGCCGCTCCCATCCCGAGCCCCCAGGGCATAATGAAAACCGGATCCAGGATCATATTCAAAACGCATCCGCTCATGGTTCCGATGCTGGCGTGAAATGCCGCGCCTTCTGAGCGTACGAAATACGCCATCACAACATTCAGGATAGACGGCGCCGCGCCGCAGATGACCGTCCATTTCATATAGGCTGCCGTTGCGTCCATGGTAGCCGCGTCCGCCCCCAGAAGGCGCAGCATCGGCGTTCGGAAGAACAGACAGATTATGGAAATGAGCAGCCCTCCGGCCAGCGCGCAGTAGAACCCAAAGGCCGCGCTTTTACTCACGGTATCAAAATCCTTCCGCCCCAGAGCCCGGCTCATCATGCTGGAGCTTCCCACGCCGAACAGGTTGCTGACCGCGTTAAAGGACAGCATGACCGGCGCTGCCAGCGTCACCGCCGCATTCTGCAGCGGATCGTTCAGCCTCCCCACAAAATACGTGTCGGCCAGGCTGTAAATGACCATCACTAAAGAGCTGAGGACCGTCGGGATCATCAGCTTTTTTGCCGCCTTTGGAATCGGCATCTCTTCAAAAATCGCCTTGTTTTCGATTTGGCTCATCGTTTTATCCACCTGCTGTCGTTCCTATAGGAATCGCCATCATTCCCCGGATTCAGATAAATTCCCATGCCGCGCCTCCATTCAAACTGTTTAATACGTCTGATTATACAGCTAACTTCCGCATACCGTCAACTCCTATCTGCGCGGGATTTCATTTCGGAAATCAAAGCTGTTACAGTTCCTGGCGCGGCTTTCAATAGGCCGGATTCCTTACTGTGAGCACCGCAGGTACGAACAGTAACATGTTATCTCCTCAAAATCCCCGGCTCCCTTTCCTCAAATATACCGGGATCGTATCCAGCGGCGCGTCCGCCTGATACTCCTTTCCCCCTTCATATTCCTTTCCGGAAGCGTATTCAATCCACCTCTCCCCTTCCGGCAGGTATACCCTGCGGGACACTGCTCCCGCGTACAGCACTGGCGCCACCAGCATGTCCGGGCCGAAGAAATACTCATCCTCGATCTCCCAGCATGTCGCATCGCTGGGATACATATAGAACAGCGTCCGCATCACAGGAGTTCCCTTCTCGTGAGCTTCCTCCATGACCCGTCTGATATAGGGCCGCATCCGCTCCCGCAGCTTCATATATTTTTTGCAGATGGCGTAGACCTCTTCCCCGTAGCTCCACACCTCATTCTCCGCGCCGGAACAGCAGGCCGCGCCTCCCTTGGTACCCTGCTGGGGCTGTCTGGGTTCCCGGTCTCCATGAAGCCACATGACCGGGCAAAAGGCGCCCCACTGAAACCATCTGGCAAATAATTCCCGAAAGGCAGGGTCATCCGGATTGCCTCCATGGCTTCTGCCCCTCCGCCTCCATGCCCTCTTTGCCACATTGTCAAGTGGTGAATTCAAATACTTCCTATTGATGTGATTGGAATGTTTTTCATTTATTATCTATTATGGGGACAAAACAGCGAGCTTTCTATGTTATTGTTTATTCCTCTTATTATTTTTTTTGCAATGATATATTTTTCTCATGAGAAAATGAAAAATAATAGTAGTCAGCTTTTTGACAAAGAAGAAATATTCAACTCGTCATTAATTGAATCAATTTCGAATATTGAAACTATAAAAAACTATCAGGTTACTAATCTATTTGAAAAAAAGGTGGCTCATAACTTGAGTGATCTGTTCCAAGTAATGCAATCATTTTTTGCTTTTAACTTACTACAGACTAATATGAAAAACTTAGTAATTTCATTATTTAATTTATATGTATTAGGGTTGGTGGCATACTTAGTGATTAATAATAATTTTGCTGCAGGATCACTGTTAGTATTTAATTCTTCAGCAATGCGAGTATTTAATCCTTTTTTGAAAATTACAAATATGCAAGCTGCTTATGAGCAAGGGGAAATAGCTAGATTGAGATATCAAGATATACTTAATACAGACGTTTATCGGTAAGCAGGAAATAATCTGTACCTGTTCAAAATGATCAGCATTTGATAAACTGTTCCTTACTTACCAAACAATGAATTCTTCTATAAGCAAAAATTCATTTGGACTTTGACAAAAAAATCCACCCAGCAGTTTCTGCTAAGTGGATGCATCTGGACGATTTGTACGACAGGACTCCGGTATGGATTCTGACCATGGTAATAGTTTCTGGAGATCTTCTTTTGACGGGAATGGACCCAGATCTTTCATGCGTTCCAGTATGTAAGCCACATAGTCATATGGCTTAAGCCCATTCAGTAACGCTGTCTCCGTGATGCTGTATACGGTCGCGCTGGCCTCCGCGCCTTTGATGCTTTTGGAGAACAGCCAGTTGCGGCGGCC
>ERZ808051.2176-NODE-2176-length-10509-cov-8.672450_pt1 | contig 10509 bp, 9 predicted proteins | sample MGYA00380199_ERZ808051 | MGnify/ENA primary metagenome ERZ808051 (study PRJEB31490, sample SAMN06133391) | mouse gut metagenome | isolation source: J11 | host: mice | place: China: Chengdu | collected 2015-05 ...
AATTCTCGTTATTCTTCTTTTATTTCTTTGGTTTCCTTAGCTACTTGCTTATCTACCTCTTCTTTCAGCTTCTTGTCAAATTTCTCCTGTACGATTTCCATAAATATATCGCTCATACCATTTACCTCCTCAAACAATTTTTGATTTGCGCGCATGATCGTCTCTATGACTGCCCTGTGCAGATTATTTTTCTTATGCTCCACATAATCTTCAACCAGCAGCTTTGCGTTTTCCCGCATGTCCAGCTTATTGGTGAGACTTCTCAGCCATAGATTCTCTTTCCTGGATAACTGTCTGGTGACAAGGATCTGGATTGGAATCTTGTCGCCTGTAACGGAGTAGATCCCGTCCTCCGTATTCTCTGTCCGGAGATTTATATTCCACAATATTTCTTTTTCTGAAAAATCTCCCGATGTTCTTCTTTACGGGCCGGTTTCTTTGTTCGTCTGCTCCATAGAAAACCTTTCCGATTCCTGTTTAGAAGAACTCCTGCTTATCTGGATAAAAGCACGAATTTTCTGAAAGGACAGGGAATGAAATCCCTCGTATTGATCTGTCATAGATATAGCGGAAACAGACGTTCCGATATAAATGAACTTAAAGAAAATATGCTTTGCCCTATTCTAGCATACTGTCTTGGGAGAACACAAGTGAAAATTTTGTAACACGCAAAAAATGTTGCAGGGCTTTGTTCTGGTATAGGAGTGCGGTAAAGTTTAAAATAGATGATCCATAGCGGCCTCCTGTAGATTTTTTACGCTTCCAGTATATGGGAAGCCGTTTCCGTTTTTTCTTTTTACTAGAGCTGGTATTACCTTCGGATTCCTTTTTCCTTCCGTGTCTTCCTGACGATGGGATCAGCTCGCCCGTCTCCGGATCCTCAGTGCCAAGGTATTTCCAGATGGGCCTGGACTGTTTGGTTTCCGGGTCATAATGGGAGGTGGATTCATAGAGCGCAACCCTTCCGGTCTTTTTGTTCACATACCTTACAATGGACATTTTATCGAACTCCCTTCATGTATTGGTAGTATGCTAATTCACAGGCTTCATGATGTTATTTTCCGTACAAAAATAGAATTATTGAAAAAAACTGTTGACAGACCAGACGAATCACGCTATATTATTGGTATGGGATACATACGTGTTGCGTATTAATAGAATCCCGAATTCCAGGCTTATATATATGAATCAGGCATCACAGTTTTCTATTGCGCAGAAGCATTTTGATGCGGTCAGCATTTGGAATATATGTGAAGCCTTCAAACAGATCACAACTCCAAAATTGAAAAAGTAGATAGAAAAGGTAAAAAAGAGCACTTCCAGGTTTGCTCTTTTTTACTTTCTTCTTTTTTATCACCGCTTCTCATTTAGCTGATAAAAACCGCCCCGGCACTCGTTAAAGCGCAAGGGGCGGTTTTCAATTACTTATTTCTTTTTCTTTGTTTTTTGAGTCGATTTCTGTGTTGTCTTCTTTGTGGTCTTGTTCGGCTTTTTCTTCTTGCCGTTTTTCTTCTTCACAATACCGACAATCACTCCAATACTCACGACTGCCGCCGCAATCCACGGGATAAAGGAAATCGGGTCACCGGTCTTCGGCATGAGGTTGGAAAGAGCACTCTTGCTGTCATCCGATGCACCTTGTTCGGCTGCATTGGTGGAAGAGGTCGTTCCATTTCCGTTAGTGCCGTCCCCGTTCTGATTGCCTGTGCCGTCTCCGTTTGCATTCGGATCCTGGTTATCCGGGTTGTTCGGGTCATCTGGATTGGTTGGATCATCCGGGTTATTCGGGTCGTCCGGATTATCCGGGTTGTTCGGGTCATCTGGATTATCCGGGTTGTTCGGATCGTCCGGATTATTCGGGTTGTTCGGGTCATCTGGATTGGTATTCGTTGCTACCTTCCAGCCAATTGCCAGCGGTGAAGCACCACTAACCTCAAACTCTATATAATCCTCTCCTTGTGTAATACTAGTAATATTTTCAATCTGTCCTGCCGGGAATTTTGGTGCAAAATCTCCCGAGAACATATGCACTGCAACTAAATCATACTTAACCTCTCCTGTAAGATCAGGAAACTTTTCTTCAGCAGAACGGAGCTGATCAAACTTGAGCCTTATCTTACGCGGAAAATCATCCTCTGTAGCTGGTACAATTGTTGGGGTAGTGCTGCCTTCTCTATATGATTTAATTTGTACTATCAAATCATAATAGGCCACATTATCATATTCGTATCCTGTATTTAGAGTACGGAGGCGTTTATTCAAGTATGCTTTAAGCGATTCCGCATCACTTATTGGATCTTCACCTTCCTCAAGCTGTATCTTCAGCGAACTTGGTATTTTATCATCTGTCAAGCCAGATACATTGGCCTCTGTTACTTCGGTAGCTTCTGCTGCTGTGAACGTAGCTTCCGCAACATCACTATCCTCCATACTGCCCTTTGATGCAATCGCCTTAACCGTTGTAGTGGCACTGATTGGGAACGACTCTCCTGCTACTAACTGCTCACTGTCTCTGCCTGGCCGAGTACCATCAGTAGTGTAATAAATCGTCATATCCGTAGCTCTACCTGGATAGTTAATGATTACATTTGTTCTTCCACCGAATGTACCTCCATTTTCCAGTCCTTCACTTGTTGTAATAACGGGGGTCTTTGCTTTCAACGTTGGAGCATCTACCGTATTTCCCGGTGTTCCTTGGGAATCTTCGTTCTCTAAATAAACTGTTGATTCAGCATACTTAATATATGCAGTATATGATTCACCTGGTTGGCAATCTCTCTTTACATTCTCCGGGCCATAAGTCTTCCCGCCATCAAAACTATAGAGGAATGGGCCATTGTCTCCCGGCGGATCGCTGATTGTAGCTGTGAAAGCTTCGTCATAAGGTTCAATATCAAGTTCCTCATTACTCTTTTCATTAATAGTAAGTGTACCGCCTGTCTGCGGTCCACTCTCACGAGGCAATCGTTCAAATGGATGCGTATCTACTGCAAGAAGACTCATTTCTATATTTGGTGTTCCATCTGCAAATGCGTAAAATACATATGTCTTTGCAGGCTCATTTTTATCAAAAACATTATTTCGATCCCAGATACCTGAATTAGCTGGATCTTTCATACTTTCCGTACTTGGTGGTTCTGCACCCGCCTCAGTTTTACAATACCAATATCCGCTATCAGGATCAACTTTACCTGTTGCCTCTAATGTATAGCTGAATGTATTCGCATCGGTTTCGCTAACCGCCTGAACTCCCGTCAATTCAATCTGAGGCGCATCGCCTTTTGATATCACTACAGGCTCCTTTAAAATGCCAGGCGCTTGGTAGGTCTGACCCTCAATGCTGTAATTCTGCCCTCTGTCACCTGAAAGAAGAGCACCTTCACCTTTAAAAGAAATCGCTGTGTAAGTACCAACCTTTGGCGAATCTATAAGACCAACCAATTTTTTTGCATCCGCCTGGACTTTACCTTTATCAGAATCTAAAATATCTTTTGATGCCTCATCTACTGTAATTTCTTTTATATTTACCTCATTAGTACCATTGTACTTTCTGCTTTCAGCAACTACACTTTGAACCGGTAATTTGATCGGATTTATCATATATTTTGCATCTACTGTTCCATCAAAATTGCCTGTTCCAATAATTTTTACGGTAATCTCACCTGCATCTTTAAAATCATCTGGCTTATCTTCAGTCAGTTTTGTATCCTTCCGATAATACTCTACAATGTAATCTGTACCTTTCTTCAAGGTCTGATCTGCTGTCTTCAGCGTAGACACGATAACTTTCTCTGACTCTGGCTTATGAACCCCTTGGCCATAATTTCCACCAGTAAATACTGCACCTCCCTGAGCCAAAAGAGTCACCTCTGTAACCTTTTTATCCTCAGTATTAGAAATCAAGGCCTTTTTTATTGCGTACGTCACCTCTCTCTCTCCTGTAAAATTATCCTTTCCCAAAACCAAAAATTTGGCTTCTCCTGCGTTTGTATTATTATGACCTTTTTGATCAAAATCACAGGTATAATCACCGCTTGTCAATTCATAGGAACCCAATGTCATATACGGCTTAATCTCTGATATACCATATTTTGCACCTGTATATTCTACAGGTTCAATGGGTGAAATAGTACACTTTCCTATATCACACGGTGTAACTTCAAAGTCAATACTAACAGGCGGACACCCTGCTTTCGAATATACCAAAGTATATTTTCCTGCATTTTTAACTTCTTCCGTCAATGCTCCATTTAATCCAAAATTATACTTACGAGTCCAACCATCTGTATTGATACGATATAATTTTCCATTTGCGCCTTCTCTATAGTCTCCAATCGTATATACTTCTGTATCGCTAAAGACTTCTCCTTTGAAAGTCAAATTGGGCGTAATCGTAAAATCTTTTGCCTGAAGAATAACCTCTAAGTTCTCATCTGCAATATCTAAAAAACCACCCTCATCTACCCTTATTAAGTCTGCATTGACTATTTTACCATCACCTGTTATTTTTCCCTTGCAGACCCATGATCCCCACTCTGTAGGAATAGTTATAGAGCAGCCACGATCTATGAACAAGGTTTCACCTATTTGTATACCATTTTTTAAGCTCTCAGGTAATGTCACATGACCATATACAGTACAAGCATTCCCTCTTCGTATATCAGGACTTCCATCCGACAAAGAAGACCCCTTATTATCAGCGCTCCATCTCAAACCGTTAAATCCATCTGTATTCATATTTGCACGAAAGCCATTTGTTACTACAATTGCGGTTGCACCCTTTTTAGACTCAAGAGATTTAGCAGCCATTCCATCTGCCTGCCCTGAACTTAGATGCTTGCCTCCCCATGCCGTTACATCACCACCATTAATAGTAATACTTCCCGATGCACTCGTATATGGATTTTCTTGACTTTCATTACCTGCGCCAATACCAGGTGCGCCCAATTGCTTTTTTGGATTCTCTTCGCTATTTCCACCGCCTCCAATTGCTTTAACCTTACCATCATGTATTACAATATTACCAGCCGAACCCTTCCCAGAACCGCCGATTCCTGCACCACCGCATCCTCCAATAGCCGTAATATTTCCACTATAAATTGTAATATTACCCGCACTAGAATTATCTGCTTCACCTGAGCCACCAATTCCCGCACCGCCATAATTTGATTTTGCAAAAAGAGAAGCAGCTTCATCTTTCTCATCCCTTTTGATAGACAATGTCGCATCTGGAGGCACAGATATCCCAGCAAAGGTATTCACACTTACTAACTTATTTGCACCTTTTAAAGTCACATTTGCTGTTGCATTTGGACTAACAGACAGAGCCGACATCCATTTATTAGTATCTGTCTCTTGTGATGTGTCAATATCTACATCATCTAAAATTATAGTATGTGTTCCACCAGTTACAGAAATACCATACTTCGATGTTCCAGTAGTTGTTTGAATTGTGTGAATACAATTCCCATCATTGTCCGTTTCACACTTTGTAAATGCTCCTGTTCCATCTGTAGTATAACGATAACCCTCTGCTGAAAATTCAAGATATCCTCTTGTTGTAGCTCCTAACTCTAACGGTACATCCGCCGCTTCCACTCCCAACGGCACAAAAAACGATGCCATAACCGCCGTCATTGCCATCGCCAGAACTTTCCCCTTTATTCTCTTTTGAATCACTCTATCCTTGATCATCTCAACACATCCTCATAATCATTATTATTGATAGCCCTTACTTGTTTCAGTATAGTGCAAAAGTCCACAAAATTCAATGTTTTTATACAGAATTCGCAAAAACATCTTTCATGGACTCCCAATAGCCGCCCCTCCCCTGTATTATCAGACTATTCTCCGCAGCGGGCAAACTATTTGTATAATTATCTATCGACTATCCCTCATGATTTGATAAGCATTCTTTTTTAACTTAATCTTCCAATTTTGCTACCTCAAACCCGGTAAGAATTTACCGGATAACATCCGCATGAAAATACCTGGATTCTATCTTGTATTCCCGTACAGCCATATGCTACAATAGGAAAAAGCAGATTTTCTAAAGTTTCTTATATCGGAACGTCTGGTTTCGATATATCTGAGAACGTGACATTTCTACACAAGGGCCTCTGTGTCCTGCCTTTCAGAAAATTCGTGCTTTGATCCACATGAAGCGGGAGGTTTTCTGATATGGTACGGGAAAATCTCCTGACAACAATTGAATATGAGGAGGTTTTCTATGAAACAAAAGAGAACGAGTAAGAAAAAAGTAAGCAGTACAAATGTGGCTGTTGCTTCTGCAGAACAGCTGAAAAGTGTTATTACAGTAGCCGATGCGGAAAAGGAGAACCGTGAGCATAAGGACAGTGTGTTTGTTGACCTGTTCTACGAGGATGAGACTGCGGAAGAAAATCTTCTGAGTCTCTACAATGCACTGCACGATACGAATTACCAGAATGTAAAAAATATCCGTAAGATTCGAGTCGAGAATGTCCTTTATAAAAACTTCAAGAATGATATTTCTTTTGAGGTGGATCAGAAGGTGATCGTATTCGGCGAACACCAATCAACTGTCAATAAAAACATGCCCCTCCGGTGCCTCATGTATGCGGGCAGGGCTTATGAGCAGCTGGTTGATAGTGAGGATAGGTATCGGACTGCGCTGGTGAAGATTCCCGCTCCGGAGTTTTATACGTTTTACAATGGAATAGCGGAGTTTCCTCTGGAACAGGAACTGTTTCTTTCTGATGCTTACCTTGATTCCAATGGAAAAGCTTCATTGGAATTGATGGTTAAGGTCATCAATATCAATTCCAATAAGGCACATAGTATTCTTGACAAATGTGAGGTGTTAAAGGAGTACAGTCTGTTTATTGACACGGTTCGGAAGTATTCGAAGGAAGAGGATTCTATAAAGAAAGCGGTCCAGGAATGTATGGAACGCGGGATTCTGGCGGACTATCTACGGCGAAAAGGCAGTGAGGTGATGAATATGTTGATTGCGGAATACAGTTATGAGAAAGATATTCAGGTGAAGCAGGAGGAAGCATTTCAGATTGGGGAACGGCTTGGAGAATCCAGGGGCGAAAAGAGGGGCAAAAAGACCGGCAAAAGGATCGGTAAAAAAATCGGCAAACAAGAAGGAATTATCTTATCCAGTAAGGTCTTTCAGGCAGTAAAAGAGAATCCGGATTTTACAAACAAGCAGATTGCAAGTAAGGTTGCCTGCACTGTTGAAAATGTAGAAGATGTACGGAAGATGTTTTCCATATAATATTTCAGAGATATACTGATATGGCATGGGAAAATCTCCTGACAACAATTGAATAAGGAGGTTTTCTATGAAACGAAAGAGAACGAACGAGGAAGAGGTGATGAATATGTTGATTGCGGAATACAGTTATGAGAAAGATATTCAGGTGAAACAGGAGGAAGCATTTCAGGTTGGGGAACGGATTGGAGAAACCAGGGGTGAAAAAAGGGGTAAAAAAATCGGCAAAAAAGAAGGAATTATCTTATCCAGTAAGGTTTTTCAGGCAGTAAAAGAGAATCCGGATTTTACAGACAAGCAGATTGCAAGTAAGGTTGCCTGCACTGTTGAAAATGTAAAAGATGTACGGAAGATGTTTTCCATATAATATTTCAGAGATATACTGATATGCCCGCTGCAAAGAACAGATTCTTTACAGCGGGTATATTTTTTTAATGCCAGATATCCGTAACACGAAAATATCTGGATTTTCTCCTGTACTTCCCCTCAGCCATGTGCTACAATAGGAAAAAGCAGATTTTCTAAAGTTTCTTATATCGGAACATCTGATTCCGGTATTTCTGAGAACGTGACATTTCTACACATGGGCCTCTGTGTCCTGCCTTTCAGAAAATTCGTGCTTTGATCCACATAAAGCGGGAGGTTTTCTGAATTTGGCACCAGAAAATCTCCTGACAACAGTTGAATAAGAGGAGGTTTTCTATGAAACAAAAGAGAACGAGTAAGAAAAAAGTAAGCAGTACAAATGTGGCTGTTGCTTCTGCAGAACAGCTGAAAAGTGTTATTACAGTAGCCGATGCGGAAAAGGAGAACCGTGAGCATAAGGACAGTGTGTTTGTTGACCTGTTCTACGAGGATGAGACTGCGGAAGAAAATCTTCTGAGTCTCTACAATGCACTGCACGATACGAATTACCAGAATGTAAAAAATATCCGTAAGATTCGAGTCGAGAATGTCCTTTATAAAAACTTCAAGAATGATATTTCTTTTGAGGTGGATCAGAAGGTGATCGTATTCGGCGAACACCAATCAACTGTCAATAAAAACATGCCCCTCCGGTGCCTCATGTATGCGGGCAGGGCTTATGAGCAGCTGGTTGATAGTGAGGATAGGTATCGGACTGCGCTGGTGAAGATTCCCGCTCCGGAGTTTTATACGTTTTACAATGGAATAGCGGAGTTTCCTCTGGAACAGGAACTGTTTCTTTCTGATGCTTACCTTGATTCCAATGGAAAAGCTTCATTGGAATTGATGGTTAAGGTCATCAATATCAATTCCAATAAGGCACATAGTATTCTTGACAAATGTGAGGTGTTAAAGGAGTACAGTCTGTTTATTGACACGGTTCGGAAGTATTCGAAGGAAGAGGATTCTATAAAGAAAGCGGTCCAGGAATGTATGGAACGCGGGATTCTGGCGGACTATCTACGGCGAAAAGGCAGTGAGGTGATGAATATGTTGATTGCGGAATACAGTTATGAGAAAGATATTCAGGTGAAGCAGGAGGAAGCTCTGCAGCTTGGAGAAAAGAAAGGAATCATTTTGTCCAGCAAGGTCTTTCAGGCAGTAAAAGAGAATCCGGATTTTACAGACGAGCAGATTGCGGGCAAGGTTGCCTGTACTGTTGAAAATGTAAAGGATGTACGAAAGATGTTTTCCATATAATATTCAGAGATATGCTGATATGCCCGCTGCAGAGGACGGGTCCTCTGCAGCGGGGGAAGTGTCAGAATCTCTGGCACTTCCTATGATCCCGCAGCTTGAAATGATTAACAGTCTTTGAACAGCTTCCTCACTGCTGCCTCGTCATAATCCCGGATCCGCTTCAGGGGGATCCCGGCGGCTTTGAATGCCCGGTCTTTGAAGAGGTCCTTCTCCTTTGCTTTTTCCGTATCATGGGAGCTGTCGTCTAATTCCAGGGCAAAATACACCTGGAAATCATCATCGCAGATCACAAAATCCACATGCTTCTGTGAGATTTTTGCAAAATACTTCATATAATGCTTTTTGTCTGTGACCTCCATCAGATCCTTCAGCCCGATCTTGGGGCAGATCAGCAGTCCTTTTTTGTATGCTTCTTCCCGCAGGAGCAGATAAAACTTGTGCTCCCGCTTCGTAAGGAGCGGCCTTGCCCTGTAGGGGTAGGACTTTTTTTCGAAGTACCGGATCAGAAAGATGATAAACGCGGCGGTCAAAAGCACAACAGACAGGCACAGTCCCAGATTCAGATGTACTTGTTCCATCTCTTATCCCTTCTTTTGTATCCGTTTTTCAGTTCGTATCTTCTTCATAGATGAATATCTCCTCAATACGCATCCCAAAATATCGTGCGATCTTAAATGCAAGCTGAATGGAGGGGTTGTATCTTCCGTTTTCCAGGGATCCGATCGTCTGACGCGACACCTGTAATGCGGCAGCAAGCTCTTCCTGCTTGATACCCTGCGATTTCCGCAATTTTTCTAAGTGGTTTTTCATAATATTCGTTTACTTTCCATTTATATTTCCGGGATTCCGTGACCTACGGAACCTCTGTCGCTCAGTATCATTTCCATACCTACTTTTTGGGGCTTCAAGCCGCATTTTTCGTAGAACCGCATCGCCGTCTCATTGCAGGACCACACATTCAGCGTTACATTGTAGCAGCCCTGTGTTTTGGCAAATTCGAGCACATGCTCGTAGAGTTTTTTTCCGATATGCTGTCCTCGGATCGATTCGTCTACACAGAGGTCGTCAATGTACAGTGTCTTGATATCCGTCAGAATGTTGTCATTCAAATGCTGTTGAAAGATGCAGAAGGCATAACCCAGCACATACTCTGTTTCATCTACCGCGACAAATATGGGGCGCTGATTGTCATGTATGATCTCCCGGAGCTGGCTGTCCGTATATTTTCTGCTGCCGTTTCCCTTGAACAGGTCCGGGCGTCCTGTGTGGTGTACCATACATACCTGCCGCAGAAGCTCGTTGAACCTGTCCATGTCTTTTTCCTGTGCGTGCCTGATCTTCATCTTTCCCTCCGTTTCCACCCGCTCCGGATGTGTCCTTTTAATCAATAGAAGAAAACACCTTCCGAAGATTTTCTTCCGGTGCTTTCCTTTTATTCATTATATAGAATGTTTATCCGCATTTCAAGTGTACTTTTAGAATCACTTTATCAGCTGAATATATCTTGTTACATGTCACACACTGACCAATCACTACGCTGATTGGTCAGGAGGATGCACATAAAAGCTGGGATTCAGGCCGTC
>ERZ808051.2177-NODE-2177-length-10496-cov-3.724350_pt1 | contig 10496 bp, 6 predicted proteins | sample MGYA00380199_ERZ808051 | MGnify/ENA primary metagenome ERZ808051 (study PRJEB31490, sample SAMN06133391) | mouse gut metagenome | isolation source: J11 | host: mice | place: China: Chengdu | collected 2015-05 ...
CATGCTGCCCGCCGAATATTGCAAGGCTTGTCAGCTCCATTGCTTCCTACGCCTGCACGGAAAATAATGATACGCTTTTTGTACATTTATATATGGGCTGTGAGCTGAAAAAGAAAGTCGGCGGAAAAGAAGTTTCGGTTCGGATCACATCCGGTTTCCCGTATGAAGGAAAGGTTACATTAACGGTAGATTGTGATACGCCGACCGAGATGACACTGGCACTGCGCCTGCCGGACTGGGCTAAGGAATGCGTGGTCAACGGTGTTTCAACGACGAATGAGGCACTTTGCGGCGGGGAAGCAAGCCCGGTTCTTGAAGCAATCAAAACAGCAACGGGCATCTCCTGTGCAAAGGTTTCGGACGGTTACCTGTACTTATCCGGCACCTGGTCGGGCAGTTCAGAAATCAAACTTGATTTCCCGATGGCTGTCCGGATTATGGCGGCGAACCCGTCCGTCCGCGAGGATACAGGAAAAGTGGCAGTGACCTGCGGTCCGATGGTATATTGCCTTGAGGAGGCGGACAACGGAACCGATTTGCACCTTTTGCGGCTCGACTGCAAGAACCCGGATTTCAAGGTAAACCCGGGCACAATCCTTGGTGCTCCATCGATTACAGCGAATGGATACAAAGGCAAAAATACGGCGGGTGAAGGGCTTTACCATGTTTACCAGCCGGAAAAACCTACAGAATGCCAGCTTACATTCCTGCCATATTATATGTGGAACAACCGGGGCGAGGGCGAGATGACAGTCTGGGTAAGGGAAAACTAACTCGTAGGGTATCTTTTTCCCGAAGATTTTTCACTAAGATAAAAGCAGGGCGGAATTCCCCTCTTTTGGGCTTTCCGCCTTGCTTTTATTTTCTTGCATAACAGAATTTTACTTTTTCACTCTGTTTCCTGCCTATTACGCCGGGCATTCTTAATATATAATGCCCTATTTTCCATCCTTGATTCGTCATACTCTAACCTGGCATATTTCTCCCAGCCCACTTTAAATCTCACATCGTTGCCATCACAAACGGCATCCCTGCCCTCACCGCCTCCGCAACAATCTCCTGCCCGGATACCACACAAAAATCTTCTTTTGACTTTCTCACAGTTACAATGCCCTCCGGATACAGATGTTCCTGCGAAAAATCCGCCTCGCCCATTTCTTCGCCGAGGCGTTTTGGAGAGATCAAAAGTCTGACCTTGGGATTTTTACCTGCCGCAAGTTCCTTCTCGTATGCCTCCTCCTGGGCAATCAAAAGTTTTGCAAGCACCTGTGGCGCGCAGTAGGTACTGTCAAGTACCAGATTGTAATTGGAAAAATCAAAATAATCAAGCCCGTAAAGCTCCTTATACCTCACATCCTCCGTTTCTGCGCGCAGGCTTAACTGCCGCTTTGCGTCTTCCACAGTTGTGTAGCTTTCCACATTTCCGCGGTTGTCATTAAATACGCGCTCCGCCGCGACAGAGAGGTTTACCGACAAAAATACCTTGAAGGATTTCTCCACAAAATTCCACGCAAGCCTCGAGTCAAACACAATCGGCTTATCCGGGTTTTCCCTGGAAATCTTTGCTGTTGTATCATCTATCAAATGATCGTATTTGTGATCCTTGCACATAAGCTGGTTCATTTCCAGCACGCTGATGCCCATCTCCTGCGCGATTGCGCGCTGAACCTTGCCCGTCGAATAAATCTCTTTTCCGTACTCATTCTCCAAAATCCGGCAGATCGTCGATTTTCCACTTCCCAGATTTCCTGTTAATGTAATATGCATACCTTTTTGGAACGCAGTATCCGCGCCCATCCCCCATTCTTTGTTATTTTATATTTCTTTTATTGTGTCGGCCACTGCCCTATTCTTTCCAGCATCCCTTTTATATCAAGAATTCCATATGCAAATCCCTTGCGGACAAGTTCAACCGGCAAAAACTCGTCATATTTTTCAAACAGCGGTTCCTCCTTAGGATAGAGGAGTTCCATAGGGTCAATCGGAATCTTTGCCGCCTCTTTTACTACCCTGAAAAATTCTTCCCTGCCCGCCTTCATCTTAAACTGGATAAAGTAAGGTCTTGAGGAATCCATACCGGAGAGTTTTAATTCCTTCGCACAGCGTATCCTTAAAAAGCGCTCCAGCGCAAGGAATGAGTAACTCCCAAGCCACGGGAACAAACACCACATTTCCCCTCCAAGGCAGATGAGCGGGTCTTTTGATATCCCCGAATAAAGTGCGGTATCCCTCGCCTCAGAAAGCCTCTTTACCGCGTGCTCCATCAGGTACGGGTAGGATTTTTCTTCCGCCAGAACGTCCCGCATCCGCTCCAGTACCCTTGTGTGGACATCGCCCGGACATTGCCCAAAATAAGCCGGAATCTTGCCCTTAACCTGCGTGCAATATACAAGGTGTCTTTTGTGGTCCACCTCATCGACCACCCAGGCATGTCCTGCAATCGCGATTTTCTCGCCCACCGGCGGCGGTTTTACAATTGTCCCAAGCTCCTCGGAGGCTGAACGGACCGTGTATTCTTCATCTTCCTGGAACACGGCATAAAACCTGAAATTATTGGTAATCCTCTCCCCCGTAATCCCGACGATCAACCCGCCGTTTTCTGTCTGCTCAATATGGTTAATTTGGATCAGATGGCGCAGCATTTTTTTGTAATCTTCCTGCGATATACGGTAAAAATAGCTTAGCGGAAGCACGCGGGAAGCGAGCGCCTGTGGGGTCATTTCCCCGCAGGAAGCGAGCGTGCTCATTGTCTGATGGTAGAGCAGGCTGTAAGGGAGCCTGTCAAGTTTTGGCGGCTCCACAAAGCGCTCCTCCATATAGAGCTGCACAAGCGCGATGCCCTGAAGCAGCGACCATGGGATGGTTGCCGGGAGCATTGCCCGCGCCTCCGGCACTTCCTCGCGCATAACAAACCACATTTCCGGCGGAAGATTGCGCCTTCCGGTTCGCCCCATACGCTGCAAAAATGAGGAAACCGTAAACGGCGCGTCAATCTGGAACGCGCGCTCCAACCTCCCGATATCGATACCAAGTTCAAGCGTTGCCGTTGTTACAGTGGTCTGGAACTGCTCTTCATCCTTCATTACCGATTCCGCAGTTTCGCGGTAGGCTGTGGAGAGATTGCCGTGATGTATCAAAAAACGATCCGGCTCATTTTTTGTTTCGCAGTACTGGCGCAGTGTTGTTGTAATCACCTCGCATTCCTCGCGCGAATTTACAAAGACAAGGCATTTTTTCCCGCGCGTGTGCTCAAATATATAGCCGATGCCGGGGTCTGCATCCCCGGGTGCGATATCGGATGATTTCTCGGCAGAAGGCAGGGAGATACCATCCGATGTGCCGGATGCGCCCGGCATCCCCTCCGATATGTCAGATGTATCCGGCATCCGCTCCGTCATTTCCGGTACCCTTCCTTCCCCGATATAGAAGTGTTCCATTGAGAGCCGCCACTTTACACCTTTTGCGTCAATGCGCGGGATTACTGTTCCCCTGCCCGTCCCCGAAGCCAAAAAGTTTCCTGTACTCTGCAAATCGCCCAGGGTTGCCGACAGCCCGATACGCCGCGGGTTTACCCCTGCCAGTCGCGAGAGCCTCTCCATCAGGCAGAGAGTCTGACCGCCGCGGTCGCCGCGCATCAGGGAATGTACTTCGTCGATCACAATAAAGCGCAGGTCACCGAACAGTCTTGATATGTCCGCATGTTTGTGCAGCAACATTGCTTCAAGTGATTCCGGGGTGATCTGCAAGATTCCCGACGGGTGTTTTAAGAGTTTGTTTTTGTGCGACTGCGCCACGTCGCCATGCCAGTGCCAGACCGGGATATGTGCTTCCTCGCACAGGTCATTCAGACGCATAAACTGGTCGTTTATCAGCGCTTTTAAGGGACCGATATATATTGCCCCCACCGTGCGCGGTGCATCCTCCGAAAACAGTGTCAGAATCGGGAAGAATGCAGCCTCCGTCTTGCCGGATGCTGTTGAGGCTGACAATAATACATTTTCGTCCGTGTTAAAGATTGCATCCCCCGCTGCCACCTGGATGGCGCGCAGGTTTTCCCATCTATTCCGGTATATAAAATCCTGTACAAACGGTGCATACCGCTCAAATACGCCCATATAGTTTTCCTTTTTTAAGTTCCGCATCTCCCCTCCCACCACCCTCTTAACACAGTGGAATTTCTCTCCTCTTCGTTCCGAGAATTCCCACTGGGGCGGCTGTCCGGGGATCTGCTGTTTTTCGTTCCGCAAATCCCCTCCCACCGCCCTTTTTACACAGTGGGGTGGGGGGATTGCTGTTTACAGTTCAAATTCTGCAAATTCCTGCGCTGCTGACATTTCAACATTTTCAGGCTGTGCTTTCGCGTAGGTGAATTCACCCGACCCTAAGAGCTTTTCAACCGTAAGCCCCGGGTTCTGACAGATAATATTGAGCAGCTCAATAAAATCGCGGATAACTTCGCGCGGAGTGATATTGGAATCCGCCCCAATCCTGCCAAATTCAATCCTGATAAAAGCGACCATATCCTCCTGTGTAAGCACCTGCTCATACTCGAAAAGCTCCGCATGGATATCCGCGAGCTTCTCGATCAGTACAAGCATTTCCTCGTTGGTCAGCGGCACAAGCTTGATAACCGGCGCAAGCATGTCCTTTACATCCTCACCGCCAAAGCGCCCTGCCGAAAGCCTTGAGCGCAATGCCTCATAGCTGTATACACCCCGCCGCGTATCCTCAATGCACTGCGGCGTTCCTCCCATAATAATGCCCAGATATTTTGCCTTGCCCTGCAAAGTATCATTGTACATGGTCAATATTTTCTCGTAATTGTACTGGCGCGTGATACTGTTTGGAATTTTATAAATATTTACCAATTCATCAATCAGAATCAGCATACCACTGTAACCAGCCTGCTTTAGGAAAAACGCAAACAACTTGATATATTCATACCAGTCATCATCCGTCACCACAATATTCACGCCAAGCTCTGCCTTCGCCTCGGATTTGCCCGCATATTCCCCGCGGAACCATTTCACCACATAAGCCTTTTTTTCATCGTCACCCTCCAGATAGGCGCGGTAATACATGGTCAAAAGTTTTGCAAAATCAAAGCCGTGCACCATTTCCTGCAATGTGCCGATCACTTCGTAAATCTTTCTTTCAACCGCCGAAGCAAACTCCTCCGAATCCGGTTCCAGATCGCCCTGAGCCGCAACAGCGCCCTGCACGCCGCCTATCCAGCGCTCTAAAATCAGGGTGAGTGCGCCTCCCTCCGGGCGCGTTTTTGTGGACATATTGCGGATCAGCTCCTTGTAGGTCGCAAGTCCCTGCCCCTTCGTCCCCTGCAACCTGCGCTCAGGTGACAAATCCGCATCCACCACCACAAAATTGCGATCCATCACATAATTCCGGATGGTCTGCAACAAAAAACTCTTGCCGCTGCCATATTTCCCGACAATAAAGCGGAACGATGCACCTCCCTGTGCAATAATATCCACATCGTGCAGCAATGCGGCAATCTCCGTTTCCCTGCCAACCGTAATATACGGCAGACCTATGCGCGGCACAACGCCACCCTTTAAGGAATTAATCACTGCCTGCGCAATCCGTTTCGGTACTTTCATTCCCGTATTCCCCTTTCCAACCTTTTTCCCCACCCGGCTTACCTTCATAACCTTTATTCAATATCTACCCAAACAAAAATAATCTCTAAATTCCCCATATATTCTTGACAGTTTTATTCTCCCCCCATATCAAACACCGCCAAGCAAGCCCGCAACCTCACCCGCATAATCCTCAAGCAACTCCGGAATATCCCCGTTAAAAACAATCACCGTATCTCCAAAGCGGTCATAAAGTTTTTCATTAATAGAGTCAACCACAACCGACAGCATCAGACGGCGCGCGCGCAAAAAGTCCTTATAGGGCGTGCCGTCAAGCAGACTTTGAAGGAATATGCGCTCCCATTCCTCAAGGGTAGAATCTTCCTGCACCGCTGGAATTTCCCCGAAGGGCTGCCCTGAATTATTTTCCGTCACACTCTCTTCTTTGTCCGCATTGCCATCCCACACGAATTCAAGTTGTCCAAACTTCGCCGTAACGGACTCCTGCAGATTCTCTTTGCTTTCACAATCCTTCTGCAAAAGCGCATTTCCTCCGACAGACTGCTCACAGGAAATACTAAAGACATCCTTTTCAGCATCGTCCACAATTAACTTATCCCGCGTCAGCTCCGACGCGCGCCGGATTCCGTCAAGCTTTGACAAGTCAATCTCAACCACCGGGGCAGCATCCTTTTCCCTTTTTGCAGACAGCCGGTCGATCTCCTTGTCGATGCAGTTTATAACAAGCTTTGTCATCCCTTCAAGCTTTAATGGGAATTTATAATCATACCGCTCGCGCATCCTCGCATCCACCGCATGTAAAATCAGCCCCATATCTTTATTTTTTGTGCAGTTCCCAAAATATTTCTCGCAGCTCCAATGCCCGTTGACACAGCGGTAACGGTGTATCGGGTTGACCTCATACTCATATTCCACATATTTCTTCTGGTCATAAAACACCGCGGACACAAACATCTGGTATGCACATGTGGTCAGAGTGCCAAAGTATTTTTCAGAAAGCGTCTTTTTCCCATGTTTTGCATAGTGTACTGCCAGTGCGCGGAACACGCCGCAGGTTACGCTTCGCACATCATCCGGTTTTTCTTTATAAAACTTTGAACCTTCCATATTGTATTTTGAAAGTGCACAGATTGCCTTAAAATACTCCTCGTCCCCGTACTCCTCAGGGTGGAGAAAAACAAACATCGCATTGTCAAATTCCAGATTCCCGATATCTGAAAGTAACTCCCGGTCAAGATTATAGTAGACAACATAATCACACAGCCAATTCTTAATATACCGGTCAAGCTGAATATCATGTTCCCTGTAATTCTCCCAGAAGGTTTTCAGAAGTAAAAATCCTTCCTGTGGTGTTTTTGCACCAACCTGGTGCAGTAATTCGTACACATAGACAAATGCAAAAGAAAGTGGTGCGGGCGCAATATCACCCTGGCGCACCCCCGCACGCCAGGTAAAATACCCCCGCAACTGGGCTATATTCATCGCCTGGTAGGTTGGAAAATACCAGGTAAAATCCCCCGGATAAAGGCAGTTATCCGTATAATCCTCCATCATAAGCGCCTGCCGGAAAAATAATTCCTCCTTTGTCATCCGGTATCCCTCGGGGCTGTGCGGCAGCGCCCTGCACTCGCGGATGCGGTCTGGAACGGAATCATCCATAACTTCCTCCATCCGGTACTGCGGCTGTTTTGTGTACCCGCCAGACCAAGATCCTGCCTTCTGCATACTCTGCTTCACAAAATCCGCACTTTGATACTTTCCTGCGGATATTGATTCCTGTTTCCATCCTCCCGGTTTATCTTCCTGCGCATTATTGCGGCGGGGAGGAATCTTTTCCTCCTCATACAAGTTTGTACTAAACTGATTTTCTCCTCCCGCCCTCTTCCCCCTTACATTATCCGCCCATATCTCAAATGTGATCTGCTGGAGCTGCCTTGTGGTTTCACGCATTTTTTCGGTGACACTGCGAATGCTTTTAAGCGACGTTTCTTCGCCGTTCCTCCTCCTTTCCTTCCCCCGTCCTATATTGAGGGAAGCAACGGGTAGTTTTTCACTCTTCTTTGGTATTTTTTCCTCCCGCCCATTCAACAAGATACCCGCCTCCTGTGCCGCCGGGGAATCTTTTTTAGCATTTTTCTTTCTCTTTACCTTCCTCTTTTCTATCTTTGTATTGTGCAGGATTCCCGCGCCCGTTCCGGAATCATATCGATCAGAAATCCCTTCCTTTGGTTTTATCCCTGCATCCTTCCCCGAAAAAATCTTTTCCATCAGGCGGTTTACATTTTCATTAAAGGGATTCCGTCCTAAAGGCATCCCAACACCTCCCTCAAAGCTCCGGGCACAACAAATTTTTCATGTCCGGCACCGAACATATTTTCTTTCTATACTATCATACTTTCGGGTGATTTGCAATGGCTTTCAAAATGTGGGAATTCAACTGCGGGAGCAGCAAAGGGATATAAATTTCCTTTGACGAAAAGTTCCCAATCCTTCCCTTGACAAAACGGGTTCGGTAATGTATGTTTGTCTGGTAGGAATATAAATCAAAAGGAGGCTAAAACTATGCCACGTACTATTACTGTAAAAGGGGTCGGAAAGGCTTCTGCAAGCCCTGACTATGTCACCCTCTCCATCGTGCTGGAGTCATTCAATGAGAATTATGACAGCGCAATGGATCTCGCTGAAGCGCACATTCAGGAATTAACTGCGGCGCTCGTTGGTGCCGGCTTTGAAAAGGAAGCCCTGAAAACCACCAATTTCAATGTGAGAACCGAATACAACAATGAAAAAGACCAGAACGGGAACTGGAAAAAAGTCTTTTCCGGCTATGTTGTCACCCACGATTTAAAGCTTGAATTTGATTTTAACATGGAGCGGCTCTCGCAGGCAATCAACGCTATTTCAAGCTGTGCTGCACACCCACAGCTCTCCGTCGCTTTCACTGTGAAAGACCCATCCGGTCTCAAGGAAGAAATGCTTCGAAACGCCGCTGTGAACGCAAAAGAGAAGGCTGAAATCCTCTGTGCCGCATCCGGCGTTAAGCTCGGCACCCTTTTAAATATCGATTATAACTGGAGCGAAATAAGTGTTCTCTCCAGAACGGGCTATATGCTCGCGGAAGATAATCTGCGCGGTGCAGCTCCGATGAAAGCAAGATCCATCGATATCCAGCCGGAGGATATCAATGTCAGCGATACGGCAGCATTTACTTGGGAATTAGCATAAAAAATAAGCTGTACATACAAAAAGATAAGCTGAAACCAGAAGGTTGGAAGAAGACAGTACATCAATATTTTTATTTTTTAATCTATCAATTGTGTCAGGTGTAAGGTGTAAGTACCATCTGACATGCGGGAGTAACACAGGGATAAAAATTTCTCTTGACGGGGCGGGAAAGCATCCGTTTTATGGCAAATGCTTCCCCGCCTTTTATTGTTACTTACTTTAAATATATTTGGAATTATTTTCCATTATCCCTTGATTGCTCCCGCCCACTTAAAGGCGAATTTTGCGACAATAACATCAGTATCTTGGTAAATCATATTTCAATTGGATATGTATGTTCTCGCGTTTCAATGCTCTGATGACTGCCCTCTATGTATATCGCTATGCAATCTTTTTGTGAATATTGTGCTCTATGCTCAGTATCCCAATAATCAATTCTTATATCTAATACAGACTCATCACTCTCTTGCATATCTATCAGCATATATAAATTAATTGTTTCATCTTTGGCTATTGCTATTTCTACTGGAAAATTATTAATGACAACTTTTACACCGACAGCACTACCCGCACCAATATTTCTAACAGAATATTTTAAGTATACAAATTTTGAATCAGACTGTCTTGATTTAATCAAATGTTTGTCAATATGATTAAAATTATATCGCATTTCTTGAACAACATTCTTAATAATATCAATTATTCTATCCTTATCCAATACTATTGCCTCTTGATTAAAAAAATTACGATGCGTATCCAAATATGGTCTAATTAAAAATTTCCTCTGGGCATCTTCCCCCTCTTTCTCTCGCTGTCTCCGATTGATTTCTTCTTCTTTCTCTATCCTTCTCTGTTCTGTCAGTTTTTTATTACTGTCACTTATTGTAAGAAACACCGCTATAAGCGTTGCTATTCCACCAATGTAACTTCCTAAAAATCCTGCCCATGTTTCATTAGATACATTGCTTGGAATATTATTTCCAAAAATCAATTTATCTATGAATATCGGAAGCAAGCCGACCGCTAATATAAATCCGATTACTTTTACCCACTTTTTCAAAATAATCTCCTCCCAAAATTCTATTTTTTCTTTAATTTTTCACAATAGGACATTATCTCTTCCAACTTGTTCACAATCCTTTTTTGTTCTGCTAAAGGCGGCAATGGCAAAATCAAATTGCGAAGGGTTTCTAACCCTACTGTTTTTTGTGCTGTTCCAGTTGCCTTTTCTTTACACTGTTTATAAGAACATGGTGCCGATAAACATTTAACCAGATAATCTACAGATACAAATGGTTTCTTTATAATTGCTATATGCCGTTGAACGCAAAATATCTTATCTGTTCTTACTGGAACAACGATACCATAAGAACCCGTTACCGTAAATAGAATGTCTCCATCTTGAGGTCTTTTTGCATCTGGCAGATTATTATAATACTCTTCTGGTACATTTCTTGTATTTATGAATGACAAATTTCCCTGTGATATATTTGATATTACCAAAAAGGGTACTCCTGTTTCTGCTTGTGGTGGTGGTTGGTGATCCCCATCAGTTATTATTGTGACAAGTTCATTTAATTTTACCCATTTCCAACTTGAAGGAATATCAAACGGCTTTTCTTCCTCTGTTATTTCCGTCAACGGCTTTTCTCG
>ERZ808051.2179-NODE-2179-length-10478-cov-4.619171_pt1 | contig 10478 bp, 13 predicted proteins | sample MGYA00380199_ERZ808051 | MGnify/ENA primary metagenome ERZ808051 (study PRJEB31490, sample SAMN06133391) | mouse gut metagenome | isolation source: J11 | host: mice | place: China: Chengdu | collected 2015-05 ...
GGCTGAAATTCTGCGGAACATCTGTTTCGTATTGCTGAATATCCCCAAATACTTCTTTTACGACTTCAGAAAAAACGGAATTCTGTGGGGACGGATTATCTGTTGAATTCTGCTGCAAATTGTTCAAGTTCGTATTTGACAACTTCTGGCGCCTCCTTTTTCATTTCTTCAAATCCAATATCAAAAAACTTTACTCCTTTATAAACTCGTGATTTTACCCATATTCCCGTTTTTGCCCCTGGTTGGTAAATAAATTTTCCTGTTCCATCTATTGTTCCAGGAACCCAATGTGGCGTTCGCATGGTATATCCATCATTGATAAATTTTGCATAAGATACACTTGAACCTACGCAAAGGGAGAATTTCCCAGTAGATCCACTATAAACCCAGATATTTCCATTGATTCCCCTGGACAATGAATTCCACAAAACCCCTGTATCAACGGAATTGGTGGAAACCGTCCCTTTGAACTGGAGGTAATTTTTCTGTTTGCCTTTATTAGTGCCTCTGGTAATGGTTCTGGTTTTCTTAATATATCTTGCGTGTGGCCGTGTATCACCTTTTAAAGAATCTTTTGCTGAATTCAAAATAATTTCTCCAAGAGTTTCTAAAATATTTTGTATAATCTGTGGAAACTCCTTTGAAGCTGCTTTCAATAGTTTCTGCTCCAATTTATCAAGATTTTCGATATAAAATCCATCCTCCATCAGACTTCGCCCTCCTTTTCCAGAGTGACTACATGAAAGCGATTAGACGGCACATACGGCTCCTGAACCGTATATCTTGCTTCTGGATCAAGGGACCATATAATCACATCACCATTTTTCACTTTCACCCGTTTGGGCAAATACAAAATATAATAGGCAGATACCTTAGTCCGCCCATTGGTCTCTGTATTAGTTGCGTTTTTCCGCACAAATCGGCAACGGGTTCCAGGCGGATATACGGAAACCGGCTTCATTTTGGTAAAATTTCCCCGCTTTTCTTCCTCATGCCGTAATACTTCGCACTTATGGATCAACATTTTTCCGAAGCTCATTTAGATCACCTTTGCCCTTATACTTTTCTTCCGGCCACAGATTGTTTCATCTCCCACTTTCAAAAAGTTCAGCCGGGAAAGAATATTAGAAAAAGCATTGAGATTATTGTCATAAGAATAATCCTCAATGCTCTCTGCTGTTTTGCTAGGATCAGATAAAATGGCAGATACCAACTGCGCATTTACCAATTTCACAATATAGGGAACTTCTTTATCCTCGCCAAAACTCTGTTGACAGTATGCGTCTATTATTTCTTTTCCTGCTGCTAAAAGATTATCCAAAGCAGCTTCTGACAATTCTGCCAAATCATCTAAAGGAATCAGTCCGACAAATTCCCCATTTTCCCCCAGCAAATCCCTCCCGGATACATACGCGCCCATAATCAAATACATACAAACAGCCCCGTTTTTAAAAGCTGTTCATACACCCTCTGTTCAGTAACTATAGCTGGTTTATTTTTAAAATATCTAACACCCGAATCCAAATATGTTGTAGCACCTATAAGAATCACCTTTTTCTCAAACGTTTTTTTCTGATGACTTTCTTCCATGCCAACTAACCCTGCATGATCTTCTCTAGTTTCAATAGGATTTTCCAATAATTCTTGTAAAACTTCTCTCTGATCCATTGTGTCACCCATATCATTTTCTTGCTGTTCTTCTTTTCTGACATTTTCCTCCTGAGATTCTTCTCCTTCCCCTAAGACAAAATTCTCTGTTACATTCTGCTGCTTTATCAAACCCTCACCTGTTCTCTGACTGTTTTGTTCAACAATTCTGTGATTTTCCTCCATTTTTCTTCCCATTTTACTCTCCCTTCTTATGACCGTTCTTTACCAATCACTATTACATCTGGATTATGTATCTCAAAATCAAAATCTGCCAAAAGCGTATATTCATGCTTAGTTTTTCTTGGTACTACCTGATGATACGTTTCAATATTTCCTCCATACACTCCATATGCCAGATTTTTCAGGGGTGTTACCATCTGAACATCATCCTGTAAAAACCCAACAGGAATAATTTCAAATCCATCATAAGCCACATTCTTTCCGCTAATCAAAAGGCTATCACCTAAAGCCGTGTTCCTCTCTGTCAGTTCTTCTTTGTATTCTCTATTTACAGTATGGGATACCAAAATTTTCAGAAGGCTTTTATCCTCTTGTTTATACATCTGGAAGTATTTGCTTGGAACTTCTCCTAAAAGCCCTTTAAATAATGCCCTTTTTGTAGAAAAGCTGGCACTATTGACCTTATGAGTATTAGTATCTGCCTCTGCAATGCTTACCCATCCATTGTTGATATTAATAAATTCATCACTGGAACTTTCATCTCCATTAAACCCTAAATCAACCGTATCATTGGCAAATTGCTGGGCAAACAATTTGGCCAATGTTGTGTTGATCTGACCTTGTTCTATATTCTCTTTCATAAACTGAAATGTAACATCATAAGGCATAATTACACCAACCGCATTCAGCTCCCTCTGCTTTGTGGAGAAACTTCCTGTTGCTGGATTATCTTCATTTTCCTTTGCCTTTCGCATATTTCGCCTAGAAACATCACCATATTCCAAAACACGGCGTGTAGTCTGCATACTGATAAAGTCTACTGATCGTAAAAACGCAGAGTAATCTTTTATAAAAGTGATAAATTGCTTTGATTGCTCTGGATTCATCTTTCCACCTGTTCCCAGAGTACTTGTATCCACCGATGCTTTTGATAACAAAGTACGATTATTCATATCTTTCTACCCCCTTCTTTTATGCAAAATAACCTTCAAATACATCTGTGCCTTCTTCTTTTTTCTCAATCTTCTCTGTCTTTTCTTCTCCTTCCAAGCTCCTAGCTATTCCCCTGGACTTTTCTACCTTTTCTAACCGACTCTCTAACGGAATCAATGCCTCATCAATCACAGATTTGACAATTTCTGCAATATCTTCTGTTCCTTTTGCTAATTCCTTTTCTTTTTCCTTCTCGTTGGTGTCATCTTCCTTCTCGATTTTGTCGAGCCTATCATTAATAGGTTTCAACGCCACCTCCATAGCCTGCTTCATAATTTCTGTCAATTCTTCTTTCTTCACTTCTCCTTCCTCCTTCTCTTTATCATTATTTTCTTCAGACAGTTTATAATCTGGTTCTGCTTCATTAATTACTATGGAAAGTGCCCTTTGAGCCATTTTCAAAGCCTCTAAGTTTTTAGCAGATACTTTCTTTCCTGCTTTCTGAATTTCTGTTTCAGGAACATCAAAAAAGCTATCACCTTTCGCGATAGCTGCCGTATTGACTTTATTTTTCATGTATGTAGAATATTCATCTACTGCCTGCAAAAGTGCTGCTTTCTTATCAGCCACTTCCTCATTATTGATAATATCTCTCATAACGTTCCTAAGTGTATCATTTGCCCTCCACATATTTTCAGTAATATCATTAACTGCCATCATGCCTGCAAACGTCTTTTTAGGCTTTTTCGTTACCTCATCTGCCTTCTGCACCTTCCCTGAAAAATAAGATTTTAGCACACTAAGAAGCCCTTTCATTTCATCTTCTTCCTGCTCCTCACATTCATCTTCTTTATAAATCTGAATTTTCTGCTTATTGGCACCTTTGCGTACCAAAGAAATCATACTTATATCCATATCACTCATTTCTCCTGGCACAATCTCAACTTTTTTTGTTGCTTTTAAAATATTAAATCTTTTCATGCCATTCACCCCTTTCCGCTTCTATTTTAGCAGTTCCTCCAATGGAAAAACCTTCTATTTCTCCCTTCTGTATCTGTTTCCAACAAGCATCATCTGTCACTTCCACAGCAGCAATCCAATCCCCTTTTGCTGCATTGATCTCTGGAATATCTGTCATGGTAATATAACTTTCTATAACAATTCCATATCCAGCCTTTTCGTTGTGCTGCTTGTCAACACCAACTTTTCCAACCAATTTTTGGTTTTGCAATTTTTTATTGAAATTATGGCACGCCTTTTTTACTTCTGTTTCAGTTGCCCAATTTCCATGTGTGTCAATAGTCGATTTATCTACAGGTTTTCCATCTGCCCCTATTGCCTTAGAAGCCTTATACACAACACCTATTACCGTCTGGTTCGCTTCATCAACCTTCGCTATTGGCATATCTGCCAACGTCTTGATCTCCATAAATTACCTCCGCATTTTATATTTTAAGATACTTTTCATAGTACACCGACAATGAATCACATTCTTTGCACTGGCTCCCATAGAAGAATCTCCAGGGTGCATAAGCTTTTCCCCTCCAACAATAAAAGGGGCTTCAAGAGAAACCTGCTGGCCATCTGCATTTTTATGCCATTCTCTGGATACCTTATCACAAACACATACCCACTCTTTCCCACCAATCACTTTACTTTGCCGCCACCCTTCCAAATTTGCAGCATTCATAGCACTAATTATTTCTGTTCTAGCAATACGGCGTGCTCGGTAAAACTCAAAACATTGTTGTTGTTCCACAGCATGGTAAACAGTATTATATTTCTCTGGATCCATTAAAACCTCTAGCTTTTTTTCTTTCTCTTTTATCTTATCTTGGTTAAAATAATTTGGAACATCTAATATCAGTTTATTGCCAGCTGAATTAGCCCCTTTTCCTTCTGATAGGCTTTCTTTCAAACTTTTAATAATGGCATCATGTGTCACTTGGTTCACTTCCTGAGCAAACTTTATTTTATGTTGTTCAAGCCAATCTGTTGCTCTTTTTGTAAGGCTCATATTAGAACCAAGACGAGAACCTTCCACTGACCGGGCACATATCTCTGCAATCTGCCCAAAAAAAGAATCGGTAAACGCTTGATAAAGTGCTGCCAGCTTATCAATGTATGCCTTTTCATTTGCAAAAATAAAACCGTCCATAATCTCAGCTAAGTTATCCATCAAAACTTGTGGAACTGTTTCCTTTTTGATGACACACCCTGCTTTCTTTTGATTTTTTTTCATATATTCTGGAAATTTCGCAATAGCTGCCAAATATTCCTTTTTCTGCTTAATAAAAAGAATCTGAATTTTCTTTTCAAAATCATTCAATGCCTTTAGCAAAATTTCATTCTGCTTTTTATCTAATCCTAGGGAAAGGATAAAATCTTCATTCCCTTTATCAATTTTCTGCAGAACTGCATTGATGGTTTTTTCAATTCCCTTTAGAACTAAAACTTTTTCTTCAGACAGCATCCACCAACACCTCCTCAATCATGCTCTGGAGGCTTTTCAATATACAGACAATGCTATTTATACTATCTGACTTTTCAATGCTTTCCAGCCCATTCTCAGGGCTTTCAAGGGTATTTACATCTTTCTCACCTTCTTTTTTTGATTCTTCCTTTGTTTCATTCCCATTTTGAACTTCCATTTCTTTCAGAAGGAGCTGCATAGGCTTATCTGCCCATTCTCCCTCAAATGGTTCAAAGGATTTTCCCAAGAGATCCCCCAGTGCATCAACTAACATATTTGGCGTAGCAGCTCCAGCCATAACATATGGAGATACTGCCTTAGCAATTTCTGCCTTATTTGAAATGGTTGGAACAACAAGTTTCATGCTAACATTTTTTACCAACAAAATTCTTTTCAGTGTATTGTTAAATTTAAAAGCAATATCATCTCGTTCTGGTTGAAACACTTGTTCTTCTGTTACCTGTCTGGCAGTATCTGCCGTAGCTCTAGTATAGTCCTGTGATTCTCCAGTATAAATGGGATGGAGCCGAAAAGCAGACCGGATTTTATCTCTGTTATTCTTGCAATACTCCTGAAATAATCCGTCTTTCTCCAACATTTCTGCCAACTTTTCAATACGAATAGACACTTTGCTTTTTACTTCGTCATCACCGATTTGAACATCATTCTCTAATCCTTCTGCTTCCAGAATAAGATATTTGTGCCTCGCTCTATCTCCTTTAGATTCAGAAATTGTATTTATAGAAGATTCTGTCAATTTTCCATTTTCCACAATAATCGCCATTGGCATATGCCTCCCATCCATAAAATAGGTATAATTTAATTCTTCTGCCTTACGGTTTCCCTGTATATTAAGAAGCTGACCGATATATCGTGGCAAACCATAGGGAGTATATGGACAATAGACATTAAAAAAGATGATACTAGAAGCTCTATTATCTGGCTTAGTATCATCATCATACATACCGGTTCGGCAATTTAAAACTCTTGGATCTCCAAACTCTTTAAAAAACACTTTTTGATTATCCACAATCTGAACAAATTTTCGAAATCTTTTCATAATGGAAATCTCTATTTCTTCTCCATTTTCATCCTGAATTATAGTTTTAACTGGAATAGCTTTTCTTTCTCGTTTGCAAAGCCGAATTTTATGGGCAGGAATATGCTCTAAACCAGCCGGACTCCCTGCCATATCCTCAATCACTTCTAAGGCACCCCATCCTATACGCTCCTTATCATCAATAACCTTTTTCATAATTGATGTGAAACTTTCATCCAGATTACAATATTTAAAAAAGTTTTCATATCTACTCCATTCCCTGTCTAATATTGCCTTGACTCCCTCATCTTCTTTATCAATATCAATATCATATTCAAAATCAACACCAAATCCAACAATATTTGTTTTATAGGCATCAATACATTGTTGCAGAATATCACTACTTTCTGATAGACGAGTAAGAGCTTCTGGATTATATAGTGGCTCCAGAATTGCTCCATCTTCATACATTCCATGAAACTCATCTTCATCCACTGCCCTGCTTTCCATAATAGAAACAGATTCTCCAGCTATGGTTTTTATAACAACCGAATTATGAACCATTGCTCTCTTTGTTTTCTCATCCAATTTCCTCTCACTCCTTTTATAGCATCTTTTTCTTATAGACGGGCATACATGCCAACGCAACAGCATCTGCTTTGTCTGGAGAAGATAATCCCCTCTTTTTTAATTCTTCTTTACTTTCTAGCTTCATTTTCCCATTGGATTGAAAATAATATTTTCTCGTGGAAAATTCTCCTATCAATATGGAATCATCTGGCAATTTAACCTCCTTCTCTTTCATCATATCTCGAACATTTCCCCACATCCATGTAACAATATCATCATAAAATCTAGCAGATTTTGATTTTGGAGACTTTCTTGCAAAATTCACTGGAATAACAACCATCTTATCCAGTCCATTCTCAGAATCTTCTTTCAGTTCATTAAGCCTGTCTGTTACTCCTCCACCAACCCCAGTATCATCTATTTTGACATAAATATAATCATTATACTTGGGGTACTTCTCCATAAAATCATGGTAAATGTGGACAATATCCCCTACTGTACGCATAGTATTCTGTCCATGACGTGATAAAAGTTCTGGAATTACCTTATCCAGCTTCGTAGCAATCACTGTATCATCATCCCCAAACCGGGCAACATCCACACCAATATCTATCCGATCTGGTACATATTTTTCCTTTGTGTCCCCTTCTGGCTCAACCTCTAGTTTGACAGCATTTTCAAGCAACTGCAAAGCAATAAATATATCATCTTCCTGTTGCGGAAAAAGCCCTCTCACACGCACTCTGACAACATTACTGTTATAGCCAAATCGTTCTATCAGAGATTTTATATTATCTTTATTTGTCCTCTGGCTTTCCTCTGATGAAACAGTATGGCACCGATACATCCAACGAGAAGAATAGAAAGCATCATAAAAAGTGCCACTGGTTTTTGTTGGATTCCCACACATCAGCAGTTTATTATTTTCTCCTGATAATGTTCCCAGAATTGCTTCCATAATCGGATCGGCAACACCAGAAGCCTCATCAATAATAAAAAGCATATTATTTTCGTGGAATAATATACTTATTTTCTAAAAAATCAATATTTACAATATTTTTAAGCCTTTTTACTATCCAGTTTTGTCTTTTTACACCACGCTTGACACCAATTTCTATAAACTAGACAGCAAACCTTCCATTCTATCTGCTGCCTTCTGTTAGTCCTCTGATGTTTCTCTATCAAAACTGATTTGCAATCTTTTCAATTTCCTCTCTTTCCAATTCAGCCGTTACATGTGTGTAAATATTCATTGTCACGTCAATAGTGGAATGGCCAAGATAACTCTGGACCACTTTGGGTGGTATTCCCTTCTCTAATGCTCTAGTGGCAAATGTATGCCGCATGGAGTGTGGGCAAAATGTTTCCATCAACTCTGGTTTTCTATGTTCCATTGCTGCTTTCTTTTCCTCTTCCTGATTGACAACCTTCACAGTAGACTCTATATATCTGCCAACAGATAAAGCCGTAAGTGGCTTTCCAAACATAGTAGTAAATACCAGGTTCTCTAATCCTTTAACAGGTTCCCATTTATTCCCTAACATCATTCTAAGTTTTGCCTGTTCAACCTTATACTTTCTCAATCTCTTCGCAATCTCTGGAATCATGGGAATGGTCCTTTCACTTTCCCCTGTCTTTACTGCTCCTTTGTAATAGTCCTTTCCTGCTACTTTTATCATGGTTCCATTAACATGAATCTCCATTTTGTCAAAATCAATATCCTGCCACTCAAGACCATTGATTTCTCCTACACGCATTCCAGTAGAAAAACCCACATAAAAAATATCTGCATAGAATGGCTTTCTCTTTGCAACACATTCTAGGAATACTTTTTGTTCTCTCTCTGTAAGTGCCCTTCGATGTGGATTTTCTCTTTTATACTCCACTTTAGGAAGGATTGATCTTTCAACTGGATTCGTAATGATAATCCCATTCATATGTGCCTGATGAAAAATCATATTCATAGTCTGTCTTGTGTTCTCAATGTACCCACCAGAATATCCCTCACGTTTCATTTTGTTAAGAACCTTCTGAATATGTTCTGGTCGGACTGCCTGAAGCTTCATATGTCCAATTTCCGGCTTAATATGCTTATAGCATTTCTCATTTCCAATTATCGTTGTCTCTCGGACAACATTATCCCTGTACTCCTTTAACCATGTTTTATACCATGAATCTACCGTTATCCTATCTGGTTTGGCATATATACCATGATCCATTTCATACTTGGCATCTCTAAGTTTCCTTTGTACCTCTTTCAAATCCTTGCCATAAATTGTGTGACGTTTCCCATTAAATGTATATCTTGCCTGGTACCTACCATCTTTACGCAGAGAAATTCCAGATGGTAACTGCTTCTTATCATCTGCCATAATCTCCATCTCCTTTCATCTATTGTTTGATTGCCTCATGGCAGCAGGGGATACCACTTTCATTCCGCGCGCTGCTGCCATTATAATTGTTTTGGGCAATTCCTCCCTTTCCAAGAGGAAGGGAAATCCTTGTTATTAACTGTTAAATGACCTGCCTTTCAGTACTCTACCATAAAAAGCTACTCTAAAAGCTGCTACCCCTCCTTTCTTAGTACTCCCCTATAAATCAGCTAATTTGTTTTCGCTACACCATTCATCAAACAATACTCTGTCAAACAACACCTTACGCCCATTTCTTTTTATTATCTTCTCCTTCTCCCCAAATTTATAAGCGGCATCCCTGCCTAATCCAGAATAGCAACAAAACTCTTTTATATTCAAAAGCCTCTTTTCTGTCAGTGGTATATGTTCTGTCTGCTGTCCTATCCTCATAAATCCTTCTGCTTTTTGCAATTCATACCATGCAGCAGGAACCTTGTCAGATACCACCAGCTTCCCAAATGCTTTCAACTCCTTATGCAGTTTCTTTACTAATTCCATAGCTTCTTCCTCACTGATAGAGAGATCAAAGGCTATATCTGTTGTTGTATAAAATGCCTTATGTTCCTCCATTGTTTGCACCTCAACTTCCTACACGTCTGCTGCCTGCTGCCTTATAGTCTTTAATAACCCTCTTTTGTAATACTGTACTGGCCTCCTCTCCTTCTCCTTGCCTTCAAAAATACAAGCTCCTTCCATCAAAGTGCCCCTTATCATTTGATATTCCCATTTAATCCTTCCATACACAGCCTCATAGCAAAATGGAAACCGATTCGAAAACCAATTTCTTCTCTCTCGTTACCAAAGTTCTGTGCCAAATCTTCTACATCATTTCGTTTATTGATAGGCATATTTCCTGCTACACTTACTAAAGCTTCTGTAAAAGCTTTCCATGATTCCTTTTCCCCTGTGGTTGTAACCTTGTGAAATCCTAATAACTCATATATCGCTGAATTATGAATACTACCAATCAGGTCACTCTTTGCCTGAGCTTCTCTGATCTTTTCAAATGCCTCATACTGCTCCATCTCGTATCAATCCTCCATTATATAAATCTCTTTGTTTTATAATAAATATGTAATCTCTTTAAACTGCTCTAATCTTGCTTTACAAATCTTATAAATTTCTTTATAAGGCAGTTGTTTCTCTATTCCCTCTTGTATCACATGATGAATGATGTTCTCAACTAATGTTAATGTATTTAGTTGTGTGATACTTGCCT
>ERZ808051.2181-NODE-2181-length-10471-cov-8.602752_pt1 | contig 10471 bp, 10 predicted proteins | sample MGYA00380199_ERZ808051 | MGnify/ENA primary metagenome ERZ808051 (study PRJEB31490, sample SAMN06133391) | mouse gut metagenome | isolation source: J11 | host: mice | place: China: Chengdu | collected 2015-05 ...
TAAGAACATCCTCGCGGTCGGGCTTGACCGTCTAGCTGTAGGAATCCCCTCGGTTTAGCGAGGGGAGGAAGTCAATTGTAGACTGGCCTTGAGAGAGATAATTAGACCAGTCTTTTTCATTAGAGCTTTTAGGGTTAACTAAACACCACCGTTTTATTACCCGTAACAATAACTCGGTTTTGCACATGCCAGTTAACCGCACGTGCCAGTACATTACGCTCAACATCACGGCCAATAGCACGCAGCTCGGTCACGCCTTGGCGGTGGGTGACACGGTGCACATCTTGCTCAATAATAGGACCTTGGTCTAGGTCGGCAGTCACGTAATGCGCCGTAGCACCAATAAGTTTCACTCCTTTATCAAAGGCTTGACGGTAAGGGTCTGCACCTACGAAAGCAGGTAAGAACGAGTGGTGAATATTAATAATCTGCATTGGCCAGCGATTAACAAAATCTTCAGATAAGATTTGCATGTAACGCGCCAATACCAGTAAATCATTACCGGCCATGATTTCGTGAATCTTCTCTTCGGCTTCTACTTTAGTGTCTTTGGTCACCGGAACATGATGGAAAGGAATACCGAAGTTTTCTACCGCTTGGCGTAGGTCATCATGGTTGCTGACCACACAGGTGATATCGCAGTCCAGTAAGCCACGCTGATGACGCCATAATAAGTCGAGTAGGGCATGGTCAAATTTTGATACTAGGATACCCACTTTGGTCTTAATCGCATTGTCGTGCAAGCGCCACTCCATGTCATAACGCTTAGCAACCGTGTGCGAGAAACTGGCTTCAAAGTTTTCGATTATTTCACTCAAACCTGCCAAAGCAAACTCTAAGCGCATGAAATATTGTCCGCCTTCGTGTGCAGTTGAATATTGGTCTAAAGTAATGATATTGGCGCCATAACGATGAATGAATTCAGAGACAGCTTGGACGATACCGGCCTGGTCTTTACATTTAATTAATAAAGTGGCGGTGTCGATGGCAGGATTTTGTGTTTTTGTATTGTTTGACATGAAGCACTCACTAAATGATGAGATGAAAAAAAGCAGACAGTCATTGACTGCCTGTCTTAAAGGGTATTTGAAAAAGTATGAATCACACTAAAATGATTAACTATATAAAGACTATTATAGCAGTTACCGATAAGGGTGGAATTGACAATAAATCAACAGATTAATAGATTTGTTCAAACACATATAACTAAGTAACCCACTCTTGAGTGGGTTACTTAGTTATGCTTTGAAGGATAGCGAAGGTAGATATCTGTTATTTAAGGGCTTCGCAGGCAATGCCATCTTTGTCTCGATCAAGCCCCTTATATCCTGGTTTCTTTGCATCAAAATAAGCCTGAGCCTCTTTTTGAGACTTAAAATCAGAACATTTAACTTTAGCAGCATGTGCAGGTAGGCTGGCTGACAGCAATATTAGGCAAAAGGTACCCATCAAAGTTTTATTCATACGACTCACCCTATAACTAATAATTAAATTATAAAAATAAAGTATATTATAATATATATTAATTATATCAATATTTTAGGTTAAAGCCACAATAAAATAAGGGAATAACAGGGCAATCGCACTATAGAAAATAGCCGCTTTAAATTAGGTTATCTAAATAAAAGGTATTAAATAGTTAGAAACTATAACTAAAATGTTTTTATATATCTCGTGTTTTTGTTATTTGCGTCCGAAAGTTCCTGATAACATCTGTAAAAGGTCAATAATTAATTAAAATGTAACTAAAATTGATTTGTAGTGCGATTGCCCTGAAGGGAATAAGTGAGAGGTATTAATATAAACCAAAATATTGGCTTATATTAATCTTATACTTGAGCCTGTTGTATTATGATAGCTTAATATTAAAATAAGAAAATTTTAGCGGTGATAGTCATTTAGTGGAGTGATGGGTGGGAATATGGCTTTTATTTTTAATGTTTACCTTATCTTGTTTTTGATAATGCCTTTTGTGGTGATATTTTGGTTGATACGTCCTGCTTACTTTCCTTTTGTGGCTGATATTAATAACCCACCAAGTAGACTAAAGATTTTGGGTTTATCTTCTTTAGTTTTTATGATTTCTACGATAATTATTGGCGCTTTTCTTCCTGAAGAAAGTACTCCAGATGACTCTGTAGCAGGATTACTTGCTGGGCTAATTTTATCTATGACGATTATTTACTTATCTATTAAGCAAGGTAAGTCTGCCCCAAAGATAGAAAATAATCAGATTAAGAATCTAACAGCAAAGCCTTTGTTTAATATCGATTTACAGCAGATAAAACCACCAAGTTTAAAGCTAAATAAAACCCCTGACAAAGAGACTGAGGTTAAGAAAAAGCGCTCCTTCTTTGAACAAAGAAGAGTCAGGTCAGAGACTTATAAACAATTGATGCTAATGGCAAGTGATGGAGAAATAAGCCAAGAGGAGGAAGTAAAAATTAAAGAGCTGCTGCTGGAGGCAGAGCTTACAGACAAGCAGGAATTAAAAGGTTTTATTAAAGCTTATAAAAAAGCTTACGAGCATATTGTGTCTGATGACGTGGTTACTGAGCAAGAAGACAAAGCACTAGAGCGAATACAAAGACTGTTTAATATCCCGTCTGATATGATTGCGGCAGAGCTACAGGTGTTAGATAAGCATAAACTATTAAGGCAGATTCAAAGCGGTATTTTGCCGACTTGTCATACCAATATCATTTTGAAAAAAGATGAAGTTGCTCATTTTAGCTATTTTGCAGATTTAATTGAAGAAAGAGCAGTGAGAGGGCGTTACCAAGGTGGTTCAGCAGGGGTAAGTATTAGAGTGGCAAAGGGAGTTAGCTTTCGAGTGGGGCAGTCGCGGGGTACTTATCAATCAGATAGAGAGCCTGTCGCTGTCAGTTCAGGAAAGCTTATAGTCACTAATAAGCGCATTATTTTTGATGGGGATAAGAAAAGTTTCAATATAACTATTGGGCAACTATTATCTTATGAGGTTTTTGATAATAGCATTTTGGTTAAACCAACACGAGGGAACCCAAGATTGGTTGAATTAAGAGATACAAGCTATGATCCGGATATTTTAGACATGGGAATCAATAGTATTGTTTATAGCTAAATGAGAGTGTGAGCTGTGGAGCTAGGTTGGTACTGTAGATCTCAGTACCAACACCTATACCAACAAATATACCGCAATTTTATTAAATCACTCTGAGTTTTAGGATTAAGGCAGAGTAGGGAATAAGCAGTAATATTTTAAAATACCACTTAAATCAAGAGTTTATAAACATAAAAAAAGACCTGCCATATTAATATGATAGGTCTTTTTCATGTTTGGTCGGAACGGCAGGATTTGAACCTGCGACCCCTACACCCCCAGTGTAGTGCGCTACCAGACTGCGCTACGCCCCGATGGACAAACTATTTTACTCATAAAAATATTTAATGCAAGCCCTAGCCAGCTATTAACCCAAAATCTCTTTCAAAATCTGGTTAACTTGCTGTGGGTTGGCTTTACCGCGGCTGGCTTTCATTACCTGACCGACTAGACCGTTAAAAGCTTTAGCTTTACCACCTTTGTACTCATCAACCATAGCTTGGTTGTTAGCAATAACCTCTTCAACCATGGCCTTAATGGCTCCGGTATCCGTCTCTTGCTTCAAGCCTTTGGCTTCGATGATCTTGTCAGCAGCATCTGCGTCTGTACCGCCTTCACCATCATAAAGTGCAGTAAAGACTTGTTTTGCTAACTTACCTGACAAGGTGTTGTCGTTTAGGCGCTTTAACAAGCCAGCTAACTGTATTTCACTGATAGGAGACTCAGTGATACCTTTGTCCTCTTTGTTTAAGGCACCCAGTAAGTCACCCATAATCCAGTTAGCAGCTAACTTAGCGTGCTCCTTACCTACGGTGTCAAGAACAGCCTCAAAGTAGTCAGCCAGCTCACGGCTACCGGTTAAGATACGCGCGTCGTACTCTGATAGGCCAAGCTCTTCTTCAAAGCGGGCACGGCGGATAACTGGAAGCTCTGGCATGCTGGCACGAATAGCATCAACAGTTTCTTGTTCGATGCGAACAGGTAGCAAGTCAGGATCTGGAAAGTAGCGGTAATCGTCAGCATCTTCCTTGGTACGCATGATGCGAGTCTCATCCGCTTCTGGATCATAAAGCATGGTGGCCTGAACTACTTTTCCACCATCCTCAATAATGTCGATTTGACGCTCGATTTCACGTTTAATCGCATTTTCGATATTACGGAATGAGTTTAAGTTTTTCAGCTCAGTACGGGTGCCGAACTCTTCGCCAGGTTGACGCACAGATACGTTACAGTCACAGCGGAATGAGCCTTCAGCCATGATAGCGTCTGAGATATCAAGCCAAGTAACCAACTGATGAATGGCTTTAATATAAGCCACTGCTTCGCTTGCTGAACGCATGTCTGGCTCAGACACAATTTCAATCAATGGCGTGCCAGCGCGGTTTAAGTCAACACCTGTCATACCTGCTACAGCATCGTGCACAGATTTACCCGCATCTTCTTCTAAGTGGCCGCGTGTGATACCAATACGTTTGCTATATTCGTTCTTCTCGCCTTCATTAACTACAACATCGATGTAGCCTTTACCAACGATGGGGTTTTCCATCTGGGTAATTTGATAGCCTTTTGGTAGGTCAGGGTAGAAGTAGTTTTTACGGTCAAAGGTATTTAGCATACCAAGCTCTGCATTCACCCCGATACCAAACTTAAGCGCACGCTCAATCAAGCCTGCGTTCAATACAGGAAGTACCCCAGGTAGACCTAAATCAACGATGCTGGCCTGAGTGTTTGGCTCGTTACCAAATTTGGTTGATGAGCTTGAGAAGATTTTACTTTCAGTATTTAGTTGGCAGTGAATTTCAATACCAATGACCACTTCATAGCCGTCAACTAATAATTCTTTGCGAACCGGCTGGTGGGTGGTGTTACTTTCAGTGATAGCAGTCATTAGATGCTCTCCTGTGCAGTAGCAGATAGCTTAGTGTGATAGTCAGTGTGTTGCTGGAAGATGTGAGCGGTAGATAGTAGCTTGCTGTCATCCCAGTGATTGCCAATTAATTGCAGACCCACAGGCAAGCCAGATTCAGTGAAGCCAGCAGGGGTACTGATGGCAGGTAGACCGGCTAGGTTAACCCCGATGGTATATACGTCACCTAAGTACATGGTAACTGGGTCTAAAGCGGTATCTAACTTATAGGCCGCAGTAGGGGCGGTTGGGCTAGCAATAACATCACACTTCTCAAAAGCTTTCGTGAAGTCTTCTAAGATTAAGCGGCGTACTTTTTGAGCCTTGGTATAGTAAGCGTCATAGTAACCGGCAGATAGAGCGTAAGTCCCCATCAAGATACGGCGTTGTACTTCATCACCGAACCCTTCAGAGCGGGAGCGGGTGTATAGGTCTTCTAAGTCTTTTGGTTCTTCACAGCGATAACCAAAACGCACCCCATCAAAACGAGATAGGTTTGAAGAGGCTTCAGCAGGAGCCAGCATATAATAAGTGGCTAGCGTAATAGCAGGATCAGTAATGTTTACTTCCACAATAGTAGCGCCTAAGTCTTCGTACTGTTTTAATGCCGCACGAACGTTTGACTCTACTTCTGAATCCAAACCTTGGCCAAAGTATTCTTTTGCCACACCAATGCGTAGACCAGTAAATGGCTTGTTAGCGTCCGCTTGTTCAGCAGCGCTGTGCATCTCTGCAATATAGTCAGGCACATCACGTTTGATAGACGTGGCATCACGAGGGTCATGGCCAGCCATAGGCTGTAGCAAATAAGCACAGTCTTCAGCAGAGCGACCAAAAGTACCGGCTTGATCCAAACTTGAAGCATAAGCAATCATACCGAAGCGTGAGACGCTGCCGTAAGTTGGTTTAAAGCCTGTTAGACCACAGAATGAGGCTGGCTGGCGAATAGAGCCCCCAGTATCACTACCAGTCGCAAAAGGTACGAAGCCTGCAGCCACAGCAGCAGCAGAGCCGCCTGATGAGCCACCTGGAACACGGCTGGTATCCCATGGGTTATTCACTGCACCATAGTAAGAGCTTTCGTTGTCCGAGCCCATCGCGAACTCGTCCATATTCAGCTTACCTAAGCACACAGCACCCGCTTCACGAATGTTAGATACGATGGTGGCATCATAGGGTGACACAAAGTTGTGCAGCATTTTTGAGCCAGAAGTGGTTAGTAGACCCTTGGTACAAAATAAATCTTTATGAGCCATAGGTAGGCCAAGTAGCGTTGAGCGATCGCCTGCACTGCGCTTTTCATCAGCAGCTTTGGCCGCCTCGCGAGCGCCTTCTTCATCAACGGTAATAAAGCTGTTGATTTTCTCATCAAGTTTATTGATGCGTTTTAAAAAGTGATCAGTCAGTTCCACGCTGCTAAACTGCTGGTTTTTTAGACCATCAGCAAGCTGAGCAACAGATAAGTGATGTAGGTCAGACATATTGGGTGTCCATTATTATTAATTGAAAGTAAGGGTAGAAAATAAAATTATTTGGCTATTCATCATCAGCTGTGGCTTTATAAGCCTTTTTATAAGTTTTCGCTTTAAGCCGGTATTTGTTTTTTAGCCACACTCTGCTTTAACTCAGGTGGGTTTTATTTAATTTTAAGCAAAGCCAAAAATGAAGTAGCGAAATAGACAAGGGGTGTTTAGTCAATAACTTGCGGTACCAAATATAAACCTTGCTCTACAGCAGGAGCCACAGATTGGTTTAATTCACGGTCAATATCTGCATTTGGAATATCAGCACGTAATTCTTGCGCCGCTTCATGTACGTTGGCTAGCGGAGCTAAGTTATCGGTATCTACGCTTGAAAGGGTTTGCATCATGTCTAAGATTTTAGCGATATCCTCAGCGAAGTTTTGTGCCGCTTCTTCATCTACCGCAAGGCGAGAAAGCTTGGCTACTTCCAAAATATCAGTGGTACAAATTTGATCTTCGCGGTTAGGCGATTGCGGATTTGGTGTGCTATTGGTAGTCATGAGACAAAGCATCCTTTTTGAAATCGGTTAATAGAAAAGTTAGCAAACACAGGAAATAAAAAAGTTAACAAAAATTAGTGCAATAGAAGTTTATCAGACTGTTTTGTCGTATCGGGCTATTATAAAGCAACTGACACTTATTTTCAGTGGTTACCTTGATATGCGATCGGATATTAAAATTGCAAATATTAGTCACATCAGTTTTCAAAATAAGTCACAATAACTCCAAAATTACTATTAACACGGTATCATTATTAGCTAATTAATGATTTTGACATGAGATGTTGCAATTTAATGCTGTATAGTCATATGAAAAATATGATATTTGAATGATTTATCTATAATTAACCGCTATAATTTGCACCACCTGAATATTTGAGCAAATTTTCAAGGATTATTCTTGTCGTCATGCTTTACTTTAGTTAAAGTGTGTCATTTCTATTCGACAAAATCTTAAAATATTTTTTAAAATATTAGACTCTTTTTTTTGAGAGCCAGTCTCTGCTTATTGAATGCACGGGATGATGACGCTACTCTTTAACTCGCAATACGCTGGAACACGATACATGAACCCGTTTGGATTTCTATCTAACAATATCGCCATTGACCTTGGTACTGCCAATACATTGATTTATGCGCCTGGAAAGGGTGTGGTTCTCGACGAGCCTACCGTAGTGGCTCTGCGTAGTAATCGTACTCAGAACCCAACGGTAGCTGCTGTCGGCATTGATGCAAAGCAAATGCTAGGTCGTACTCCCGATAACATTACCGCAATTCGTCCTTTAAAAGATGGGGTTATTGCAGATTTTGAGGTGACTCAAAAAATGCTAAAACACTTCATCAATAAAGTGAAAGCCAGACGCTTTTTGGCTCAGCCAAACGTTGTGGTTTGTGTGCCTTGCAAATCTACTTTAGTTGAGCGTCGCGCTATTCGTGAAGCGGTATCTTCAGCGGGGGCTAACAAGGTTTTCTTATTAGAAGAGCCTATGGCAGCAGCAATCGGTGCAGATTTACCCGTTCATGAAGCCAGTGGGTCAATGGTTGTGGATATCGGTGGTGGCACCACAGAGATTGCAGTTATTTCACTATCAGGTTGTGTCTATGCAGATTCAATCCGTATTGGTGGCGATATCTTTGATGAAGCGATTATCACTCATGTACGTCGTAACCATGGCTGCGTGATTGGTGAAACTACCGCTGAGCGTATTAAGCAAAGCGTAGGTTCTGCCATTGATGAAGACGCTAAGCTTGAAGTTGAAGTTCGTGGTCGTAGCATGGCAGAAGGGGTGCCTAAGACTCTAACGGTAACTTCTGAAGAAATCCAAAAAGCCTTAAGCGACTCATTAACCGGTATCGTTAGTGTAGTTAAAACCGCTCTTGAGCAAACCCCACCTGAATTGTCATCAGATATCGCTGAGCGTGGTATTGTGTTGACTGGTGGCGGTGCCTTGCTACGTAACTTTGATAAATTATTGTCAAAAGAGACCGGTCTTCCAGTGACTGTAGCTGAAGATCCGTTAACGTGTGTGAGCCGTGGCGGTGGTGCTGCATTGGCCTTTATTAATAACAAAAGTTTAAATATGATTTTTGTATAGTCTATAAGTTTGTAAGTTCACTATGCCAACGACCCTCTTTGCTCAGTACAATCTTACTTTAAAAAAAACGGCGGCCGTATTATTGGTCGCTATGGTTTTGATGTTACTGGACAGCAAAAATCCTGACTGGTTTAATCCCATACGCGATACTAGCCATTCAGCGATGCAGCCCATTTATCAAATGTCGGTACTGCCAACCTTTGTCAGTCACTGGGCAGATGGGACTTTGATGAGTAAAGAGGCGTTACGCCGTGAAAATGTGCAATTGCATGCCCAGTTGTTACATGCTCAGGCGAAGCTACAACAGCAAGATTATGTGTTGGCTCAAAATGCGCGTTTGCAAGGTATTTTATCTACCACTAAGCCGGATCAGTATGAATTAAATTTGGCTCAGGTGATTGGTACTGATACCAACCCCTTAAAGCAAATTGTGGTATTAAACAAAGGCAGTAAAGATGGGGTGCAAGTGGGGCAAACTGCCATTGATGAAAATGGTATCCTTGGCCAAATCATTAATGTCTATCCCAATACCAGTCGCTTGCTACTGATTACCGATGAGCTTCAATCTGTATCGGTTACTGTAAGAAGAACAGGGCAGCGTGCTATTGTGACTGGAGAGGGTACACCAAGCTCACTGAAGCTTGATTATATTTTCAAAACTTCAGATATTCGAGTGGGTGATGAATTAATCTCTTCAGGTCTAGGGGGCCGTTTTCCAGCCGGCTACCGTGTAGGACGTGTAGAGTATATTAACCCTGAACAAAACGAAAACTTCATGAATATTGAAGTGACGCCGGCAGCTGACTTCGTTAACAGCTCTTATGTGTTAATTATGCAAGACAGTGAACATGCGCCCAACTATAGAGACGATAGATTCACAGGCTCTTTAGAACTTACACAGACCCCTTATGTTCCTCCTAGCCGCTCTCCTGATGCTAAGTGAGTGACACAATAATGTCTGTCAGCCTACCTCTACAGCCCAGTCTTTACCCTCAAGTTTTAAAGCCTAGCTTGTCAGCTAGGCAACAAGGGTTTGCCGGTGTTGTTTTTGACCTCATTTTTCTCATGACCTGTCCCCTCATAAATAGTCATTGCCTAAGCTTATCTATTGAGGCTTCTTAAAAGGCGCTACTGCTATTATGATGAAAACTCCTTTAAGTCCCTTCCAGTCGTTGATGGTAGTTATTGCAAGCTTTGTAGTAGCTTCTGTGATCAATATCTATCCTATGGGACTAGAAGCCTCCTTACTGCGCCCAATGGCCCTCATTATGGTGCTGATTTTTTGGTTAATATTTAAGCCAAAATATGTGGGAGTGGTGACCGCTTTTACCATTGGGATTATCTCAGATTTGCTATTAGACACGCGCTTAGGTCAGCAAGCCTTTGCTGCTGTGATTATGGCTTTTTGTGTTAGGTTTCTAGGGCAGTATATTAAAGAGTTGAATTTATCTATGGCTTGGGGTGTGGCAACCATTGCCTTAATAGTTTTTCAGGTCATTCTATGGTCGGTACAATATCTTACCCAGAACATATTTTTTGCTAACGCATTATTTAGCTTATTAATTAGTATCGTTACTTGGCCTTTGGTGTTTTTATCCCTGAACCGTTTTATCTTGCGATACTAAGCATATGAAAACACTCAAGCTACGCATTAAAGACAAACACATAAAAGAGCTGAATCGTCTAAGCGGTTCAGTGAACTTCGTGTGGAACTATATTAATGCACTTTGCTTTGAGCATCTAAAACGTACCGGTAAGTACTTTTCAGCCTATGATTTAAACCAGTACACCAAAGGTAGCGGTGAATATTTAGGATTACACAGTCAGACCTTACAGGCTATCAATGAGACACACGCTAAATCACG
>ERZ808051.2183-NODE-2183-length-10466-cov-8.243912_pt1 | contig 10466 bp, 9 predicted proteins | sample MGYA00380199_ERZ808051 | MGnify/ENA primary metagenome ERZ808051 (study PRJEB31490, sample SAMN06133391) | mouse gut metagenome | isolation source: J11 | host: mice | place: China: Chengdu | collected 2015-05 ...
AATATCCCCATTAAAAAGGCCTTTCAGAAGCTTATATATAGGTGTGGTTAATCGTGAAAAAGTTGTAAAGTGCTGTTATATTAATTAATTGGCGGATATTGCCAAAATACTATTTTTACGTTTGGAGATAATATAAATGGCTTTTAATAAGTATGAAGCGATGTACAGATGGATGTGCTATAAACTGAAATTACAAGAGAAATTTGAAAGAAACAATCAAATTCATGCCAATTATCCAAGAGGTTCGATATATGCTTGTTATATGGGTATAAATATAGGGCATGAAAAGAGCCGTCTTGAAGCAAGACCCTGTTTAATTGTATCTACGGATGAGATTAACCGCAAGAGTTCAAATGTAATAATTGTACCATTATCAAAAGAAATCAAGTATAAACACGGTTCAAGCACTGAATTAGCATATGATTGGCATTATGTGTTAAAAAAAGCTAAATATAACAGACTTAATTATGATTCTGCGGTACAATGCGAAGATATTAGGTGTGTGTCCAAATCAAGAATGGGAAAATTTATAACAAAAATACGACCCGAAGATATGAATGAAATAAAGAAAAGATTAAAAAGTACTTTACAACTCTAATCACAAATGATATAATAGATGCATAAAATATATAATATATCGCATTCCTTTGATTCCAACGATTGTACCTATAGGCAATCTGCTTTACAGTTATTTTCAATGGAATCACTGCTCGTTTGCTTATGACAAATTTTTAATCGGGGTGGCATAATCCCAACTATGAGTTTTATATTTTATAAAAAGAGACATCTAGTATTGATGTCTTTTTTTATTGTCTACTTATTTTTACATAGACACAGCACTTCTATCTTTTTTTGATAAAAGTGCTGTTTGTGTGTAGAAATTTACATGCATAATTGATATCGAAAGGAAAATTTTGTATGATCAAGTCCTCAACACCATTTTAGCAACGCAGCGACATATACTATTTATTACTCTATTTTTTGTGTTTTTTATGTTTATTCTGATTTTCATTCTGATTTTCATTCTGTATTTTATAAACAATAACTTTTATTATACTTTTAGCAGTAATCAATGCGGCAATTATGGTACATGATCCTGTTATTATGCTAGAAATTATGTTACTATTATAATTGTTTTCAATATTATCATTTAATTTGTCTATTTTGTTATTAATTATAATTACATTATTAGTCAACTCATTAATTTGTTCTTGAACACTGGTTAAATCAGATATATCTATTTTCCCTTCTTCTAACAATTGCTGATAGGATTCTGTCGCCTTTAAATAATTATCTATAATATTTTGAGGATATTCTTTTATTTCTTCTGAATTATTTGAGGCAATATTTTCTATTTTAGTACTATTCTCTATATTATGTTTAAATGTTGTACTACACAATATAATGAATAAACAACTGAAAACTATAGAAATAATAACATTTGACCATAAACGTATTTCATGTTTTATGAAATACAAGTAAAAAGCAATATATATTAATAGCATAAATATTATTAATATTATTTTAATAGAAATATCAGAATTAAAAACATTACTATTTAATATTGAGGTTATTTTATTAAAAAACATATTATTTTCTCCTTGGTATTCGTCAGTTTTACTTTACAGAAACAAACTTTTCATTCTCAATGACTCCAAGTACAATACCGACTACCTTGGGTTCTTTGTAATTACGAGAATCTTTATTTTCATCTTGACGTAAATAATTATCAGATTTAAATTCAATATGATCATCAACTTTAGAATATCTTTTACAAACAATTTCACCGTCAAGATTGGCTATAACAATTTTATCTTCATATGAGGTATCTCTCGGATTTATAACGACTGCAGCATTATCCTTTATTTGATCTGTTTTTTCATCATACATACTATCACCAGCTATTTTCATAACGAATACAGCTTCGTTGGGTATATTATCAACTACAAACTCTTCCATAGAATAAGCATCATTTATATCCAATCGCCCTACTCCTGCCGCTGCTTCTTGTCTGAACACAGGAAAACGATAAATTGTTGTAGGTTCCTCCGGCTTCATTTTAAATATATGATCCACTATCTCCCTGTCATGGGGAGTTAGGGATTTGTAATGGTCAATGATGTACTGGTCTTCGGGATAGTTGTAACTTATGCCAACAATGTTAATAAATAACCTCACGCCATAGCAAATGTATGTTTCGGTAGAATTTAGTTAAAATGTGTCGTATAATAATCATACATACCAACGATAGCGGAGGACATTTTAGTGAATAAAGCATATAATATATTAGATATCTCTAAAATAATTGGAAACATCACAAAGGAACTATCTTCCCTTAGTATAAAACTATTGAAAGGAAAAAACAATATTAATCTTTACGGAAAATTTTTAGAAGAAAATTTAGAATATGTTAAATGGCTAAATAAGGAATTTGAACTGCGATATGGCGATATTCCACCCTACATCAATAAAAGAGAAATCTTTTATGCAGAATTGGGAATAAATTTAGGAAGTGAACAGGGCTTGAGAAGACCTGTTGTAGTGTTACAGAACAATGCAGCTAATGCTAAAAGTGATACTGTTATTATTGCTCCCATCACTACTTATGAAAGAGGAGATATCATAACTGATGAAAACGGTGAAATTTTCATAAAATCATTTAAAGATGGAAAAGAACATTTGAAGAAAATGGGATTCTATAATATATTAGTAAAATTGGAAGAAGGATATAAGCAGGAAATTGTCGGATTTATCAATATAGGACATATGAAAGAAATTTCAAAGAAACGTATGTCAAAGTACCCGGTCGCAACAATAACAAAAGAGAATTTTGTTGAGGTTCAGAATGCAATAATAAAAAATCTGGATTTTTCATTGACAAAAGAGAATGAATGATATAAGATATAGACATACTATATGAGAGTGTTGATGTCTTCACATCAACCAATAATGACTATATTTATTGTGTGACGATATTTTCATATTGTCCCTAAAAAACATCTGTTTCGGCAGATGTTTTTTAGTTGTTCTAATACTAATCTTCTACTGCCTAAGACAATATTCGTCCAATACAATGTATATTTATTGCGTTCTTGTAATCAATGTCTGGATCACCTTCGCTGCCATTCATAGAATGTAAATACTTGCTTCCGTCTTCTCGTTGCATAAGTTGTTTGCAATATATTTTTGTATTTAAATGATCGTCAGTAACAGAAAATATCCCATAATCAGACGGAGCACATTCCAAACCATTTTGTATAAATACTATCTGTTTATCAAAATATTTATCTTCCATACTGTGTCCATCAATAATTATGCCATGAGTTGTTCCATTCGGAATAGCCGAGTCTTCAAAGTAAATGAGTCTTAAATCTGGATTTGATTCATCCTTTATCTTTCCAATACCAGCAGATGCTTTTTGTGTACATACATAAAGATGATTTGAATCGCCAACATATTTAGGGAATTGTACTACTTTATCAGTATCGTACTCCCCTATTTTAAGTATGAAGTCCACCACTCTCCTATCCGAGTCGGTCAGATTTTTATAGGTTGAGAGTATTTTTTGTTCATCTTGTGTTATCTCTTTGCCATTGTAAGATTTTATACCTGTGATAATATAGCTTACGTCACCAAGACATTCACATACCCTTATGAAATCATATACTTTACTTAAATTCTCATCACTTTCATAACGAGAAATCGCTTTAGCTCCACACTTCAATTGTTCAGCTAATTCATCTTGTGTAAGTCCATTTTCAATTCTCATTTCCCGTAACCTTGATCCAATATCTTTCATAAACTATCCACCTCTTTGAATAGAATACCATATATCTTGGTTAAAATCTATAAAAAGTAGAATTATATTGACAGGTTATGTTTTGTAGATTATAATTGTTATATCTACAAAATGTAGATATAATGAAAAATGTACATATAAATATATGTTCTGATTGTATTATTTGGTAATAAATGGTAAAATTAGGGAGGTTGTAAAAACTTATGAATTGGAGAGAAACAAAAATGATAAAGAAAACAGAGTCAACAACTTGGCATTTTAGAAATCTTATAATTGATTATGTTGATGATAAAATTTTTGTAAATAGACGATATCAAAGGAAACTAGTTTGGACAATTAGAGAAAAGTGCGATCTTATAGATTCAATCATGAATAATATACCTATCCCTACACTTTTTATTGCAAAATACAATGAAAATGAAAAAGAAATCTTGGAGGTGATAGATGGATTACAAAGATTAGATGCTATTTTGTCTTTTATGCTTGGTCGTTATGGAATATTGAAAGAAGATAAATATTATTATTTTGATCCAAGTGTTGACGGTGAATTGCAAACATTAGTTAATACTGGCGTTATTACGACACATTCTGATTACTTAAGCAAAGAAGATTGTCAAGAGTTTATGCGAAAAGAAATACCAGTAATTTATACAAGTGGTGATCCAGATGAAATAGATTTGATTTTTAATCGTCTAAATTCTACCGGAAGAAAAATGTCACCACAAGACAAAAGACAATCTACTTCAAATAGCATATTCGCCGATTTAGTAAGGCGAATCGCCAGTACAATAAGAATGGATATGACGTTTACGGATAGAATAAATATCTCTGTTATGCCTGGCATTAGTATAGGTGAAAAGAAATATGGCTATGGTGTAAACATGGATACTCTTTTTTGGCGAAGACATGGATTGATCGAGCCACAAGAGTTAAAAGAATCGGAAGACGAAAAAGTTATTGCTGAAATAGTCTCTACCTTAATAATGGGTGAATATGAACGCCCAAGATTTTATTTGGATGAACTTTATAATGAGGACACAAAAACTGGTAAAAAAATTAATGGTATTATCAGTTACCATGAAATTAATAATATGGTAGATTTATACTATAATATTTTTACGGAAATTAACAAAATATTTGATTCTGTTAATTCAAATTTTACAGATTACTTACAGTTAAATAATAGAAAAAGTTATCAAAGAAGTAATTCATTTAAAGTTTTATATATGGCTTTGATTAAATTATTTGATAATGGATTTGTAATTAAGGATTACGATAAACTGGCAAAAATGATATATGATTGTAAAGATATATTAACAACAAATGTTAGTTTTAATTTTTATACAATCAATGATATGATTAAAAAATCTGAAAATATATATTATTCCTTGAGAAATGGATGCATAAAAAATATTGATAAAGCAGAGACAGAAATGGAAAAGGAAATAGATGAAGTATTAAGTACATCGCTCATAGAGAATAGTCATGTTGAGTTTAAAATAGGTGTTTCTGATTTTTCAACCAATAAAATAACTGACAAATTTAAGAAGAGGCTCATAAAAGGATTAGAAAGGCTTGTTTATAATTCTGGTATAAGATATTTAATAATTGGAGTTGCAGATAATTCAAAATCATATAATAATTGGTATGTTAATTATGGAAAATATCCTATTTTGATAAATGGGCATTATGTTACTGGTATTGAGGATGAAGCCATGAAACTTTTTGGAGATATCAAATCTATTGCAATAGACAAATATCAACAATTTTTGGACACTATAATTGAAAATGCAGATATGTCTACTGAATTAAAAAATTATCTTAAAAATCATCATCAGACGGTTACTTATCGTGATAAAGAACTATTAATTTTTAAATTTGAAGATAATTTATCTATTAAAAACATTTGATTTTGTATAAACATTAGGAACTGAATTTATATTTCAGTTCCTTATTTGTGTATAAAATTGTATACAGAATATTTATGAAAGGATGTGATAATAAAAAATTAGGAGAGTCCAATAAGTAATGTTAATATTAGTGTGATAATAATACCTACTGCTAAAACAATAACTGCATTTTTTATAAATCGAATATCTTTTGTTCGCTCTACCTCAAGTTGTAATTTAATATCATCAATCGTTAAGCCTTTAGTGTTAATTTCTTTATAATATTTATTATAACTCTCACTGCCACCTTCATAGCAGCCATTAATATAAATTAATGAATTATCGGTATTATTTTTAGATAAATTATTATATTCTTTTTCAGATAAATTCTTTAATTGATATATGCCAAGCTTTGCTAAATCCTCAATAATTTTGTTGTTCATTTGTATAACCTCTCATTTATTTTTAAAAGTATTATATCAATAACCTTGTTTAAAGTCAATTAAAAAGCCAAAACTCCTGCTACTCCACATAGCAGAAAAATGTTGTTTCTCCACAAAACAACAAAAGTCAATATCCACAATTGACAAGAACTATAGTATGATATTCCAAACATTTAACAATGATATAGATAAATCAATAGCTAAAATCGGTTTATTTAATAAATCTATTTGGGCTATGAAACAAGACTTTAAACATGGAAATGGATTGGCATTTAGTATTTTGGGAGGTCAAAGTGTTACAGCCAAAGATAGACAGGCAATCCTGGATTTTAATACTCAGTTACAAAATGGAGTAAAACCTGCAAAAGCATGGGCTACAACAATGGCAAATTGTAGTATTGCCGCACAAAATCAAACGAGGCAATGTCTAAAAGCAAAAGGAAGTTTGACAGAACTTGCAAATGGACTTGAAACTATGACTGTAGGTGCAAAAGCTGGTCAAGTAGCACTCCGAGGACTCTCAATTGCTGGAAATATGTTAGCAATGTGGGGCATATCCGTAGCGATACAGACAGCCGCTAAATGGATTGATAAATTTGTACATTCAGCCGAATATGCTGAAAAAGCAATAAAAGCCGCTACAGATAGTGCAAAATCATTTTCTGGTTCTATAAAAGATATCCAAAAAGAAACTGTGGATATGGAGAAAAGTATAGACTCTATTATTGACAGATATGCGAAACTTTCACAGGGAGTTAATACTTTTACAAACGAGAATATATCACTGCCTACAGATCAATATGAAGAATTTTTAGGACTAAACAAACAGCTAACCGAAATCTTCCCTTCTCTTACAAGAAACTATGATGAGAATGGTAATGCTATTTTGGGATTGTCTGGTTCGGTTGACAGTGTTACAGAGTCCATAAGGTCTTTAGTTGAACAAGAAAAAGAATTAGCACGAGCGCAGATACGAGAGAATCTTGAGAAATATTTTGAAGGAACTGATGAAGCTGATGGTGCTTGGAAAGCATTAGAAGGAAGAAAACAAAAGCTAGAAGAAGCCAATGAAGCACTAACTACACTTAAAAACACATATGAAGGCTTAATAAATGCAGATACTTCAACAGTAGTAGGTCAATATCATAAGAATTTTGCTGGTAAGGAACAAGCAAAATATATCGAATATATAAAGAATAATTTCGGTGAAGATATTGCAAAGGCTATGGAGGACGCTGTTTCTATTCATTTAGGAAAAGGACTCAACGGACAATTTGCAGATCTTGTTGTAGATTTTTCAAAACTAGAATTAACTGAAGCACAGAAAGAACAAATAGCACGATCATATGACACATTCTATAGTGAACTGCTGGCAAAACAGAAAACAGCCATGTCAGAGTTTGAATCTCAAAATTTTGAGTTTTCTAATAATGCTATGCTTTGGCTCGAAGACTTGTCATTTTATAAAGACAGTGATAAATACACTCAAACGGCTATACAAAATCTAGTTCGTAATATCGACTGGAGCAATTATGACTTTAAAGAATTAGATTATGAAGGTGTAAAAAGAATTTTACAAGATTCTGTATTAACACCATTCCAAATTGCTTGTGACGATCCCAATACCAAAAAATCATTAGATAATGCACTAAAAGGATTATTCACAATAGATACCTCTGATATGTCGGTTGGTGATATTACTACACAGATTGATTCATATATTAACACTATCGCTACTGCCATTGGTGAAGATTCATCAAAATTAAAATTAAAGTTTGGATTTAACGATACAGATACTCTTCCGCTAATCAACAATGTCAAAGAAAAACTTCAAGACGAATTTGTTGACAGAATTGGAGAACTTAAAATTGACGAGCTTAAAATTGCAGCAGGACTTGAAATTCCAAATGCTACTCTCCTGTCTTGGGATGAGTTAATTGCAAAAATCAAGGAAGCACAAAACTCTACTGTCAATGAAAACCCCATTTCAACCTTCGAAGACGCATGGGCAGATTCTTTCACCTCAGAGAACGATAAAGTCAAAGAACTTGGCGACACCCTCCTCGACCTTGCAGAAAAAGGAAGGCTCACGAAAGAAGCATTCAAAGAAGCTGACTCTACAGCTGGTGACTATTTCAAAAATCTCGGGATATCCGCTGATGAAGCCGTATCGAAGGTCAATAAGCTTGTAGATGAATCCAAACAGCTCTCTTCTATGTCTGACCAGATCTCTTCCATGGCTGAAGCTCTCGGCACAAAATTAGAAGACGGTTTTGTAAGTGCCGACACATTATCTGGTTTTGATGTAGAAGTACGTGGCTTGGAATCATGGGACAGGTTTCAATCCGTATTGGGAAGTACCACTTCTTCCTATGAAGAATGTCAGGAAGCCGCAAATGCGCTTGCTACCGAATGGATCAACAGCAGTGATTTTCTTGCACAGCTGACAGAGCAGAATGAGGAATATTACAGAACACAGCTTAAGGCAATGGGCATTGAAAACTATGATGAAGTAATCTCCTATGCACATTCACTGAATGAAGCCAAAGAAGTATTGTCACAGTCAAGTTTAGAGCTTGGGAATGCCACATATGACGAAATCGAAGCCCTTATTGAGGAAGGTACATATTCCGAACTTACCGCAAATATGATCCTGGCATTGTACGATGCTAAAATTGCTGAACAGGCTGTTACGCTCGACACTGCCGCTGACTGTGAAAACCTTATTGCATTGGCTGGTGATACTGACAGGACAAGCCAGTCCATTCAGTTACTCATTCAGCTCATGAACATATATAACCAGCTTGAAAGCGGCGCATATGAAAATAATGCTGTTGTGCGTGGAGGGGCACTTGCAGCCGCTGTTGCTATCAAATCACAACTTGAAACAATTGCCAATAGCGAAGTCAAAAATATGGAGATCGAACCCACTGTCAAGTTAGGCAGTAAGGGGAAATCTGATGCTAAGAAATCTGGCAAGAAAACCGCCGATGCATACCTTGAAGCATTCGAAAAGGAACTTGAAAAACTCCAGGGGATGCGTGACAGGAACGAGATCACGGAAAAGGAGTATTTAGACCGTTTAAGGGTAGCGTAATGCCCTCTCCTGTAGTAATACAGGATGTATAAAAGTAACTATATCGGTTAAAAGGCGATGGGACGCCCAAGACCGAGGAAAGACTGATTTTAGATTAAAAATTCGAAACAAACGTTTTGATAGTATTCTGTCGGTTGTTGGTATATAATGGTATATTATAATACTGATGATTGGGAGAAAATAATTATGATTGAGCAAAAGTACAATGAATTGATTAAAACACTTCGCAATTTCACAAACAATACAGACAGGCATGATGAAGAAGATGTTAAAAGAACTGTTAATTATTTGGAATGGAACATTAAAAAAACTGAAATTATTAAAGCGGAGAAACACTTTGTATTGCCTGACAATGTTAATGATATAGTTAAAAGATGCAATGTTGTCTGGGTTCACTTTGGATTTAATATAGGATGCGAATTTGGAGGTCATCATCCTGCTATTGTTGTTAGAAGTATGGGTAATGCTGTATATGTTATACCATTAGATAGTGGTAATGTTCCACAAGAAAAAAGAGATAAGGATTATCTTATCAATATACGATATGTTTATAATTTTCCTAGAATACCAAGACATTGCAATGTATATAATTTAAGGAAAATTGATTATAGACGTATTGATTTTTCGCAAAATATTGGTTCCATAAAAGGAGTCGAAATGGATAAAATTAGTTCCGCTTTTAAAAAATACAAAATATATTGAGTTAAGGTATTGACATTAGGATAAATTATGTTTATAATCTATAAATATATGATAAATATGGTCAAGAGATGAAAAATCTCTTAATGTGAAATTATTTTAGCCAAGAGCCTTGCTATTAAGGCTCTTTTTTCGTGTCCCAAACCAATCTAAAATCAGAATCCGTAGAGACTGTAATACCCTATATGGCAACATATAAGGTTTCGTTACTCCCCTCTCCCACTATAAGAGGGTGAAGATCCAGTCCGAACATCGCACAATAATCCCAAATAAATGAAATGCGAGAGTCAGCCAGAAATGACTGACCGCTATGTAAATATAATACATAGTCAGTACCTATAGGTATATAGGGAAAGTAACAGACTGATTATACGAAAAATACTTCAAAGACCGTGAGAAATACATTGACGAGTTCCAGAAATACGAACAGGAATATCTCGAGGGCTTGGAATCCGAATACAAGGATGTAATGAATGGGATCATCAAGCTCGTCGACAAACAGGCAGACAAATATGAGGAGATGAAAGATTCCGCTGTCG
>ERZ808051.2184-NODE-2184-length-10461-cov-8.095339_pt1 | contig 10461 bp, 8 predicted proteins | sample MGYA00380199_ERZ808051 | MGnify/ENA primary metagenome ERZ808051 (study PRJEB31490, sample SAMN06133391) | mouse gut metagenome | isolation source: J11 | host: mice | place: China: Chengdu | collected 2015-05 ...
TTTACAACTAAAAAAACCAAGCTCGCTAAATCGACATACGATGCAGGTTGGTTTGAACTTAAACGACAACTGGAATACAAATGCAAGCATGCAGGTTGTCAGTTTGAGATCGTAAATGAGAGTTACACTACCCAGACCTGCTCGTACTGCCTTGAAACTCGTACTGCCTTGAAATAAGTGACAGTAGTCCGAAAGGTAGAGCAGGCTTGCGAATAAGAGGATGGGCTTGTACTGAGTGTGGCACATGGCATGATAGAGATATCAATGCTGCTAAGAATATCCTTGCGGTCGGGCTTGACCTTCTAGCTGTAGGAATCCCCTCGGTTTAGCGAGGGGAGGAAGTCAAAGAGATACCTAAACATTTTAAAAGCAAAAGAATGGAGTGTTTGATAATGAGTACAAAAATTGCATTTTTACTAAATTCACACTTTGAACAGTCAGAATACGAAGAAGTGGATCGTTTGTTAAAAGACAAAGGTCATGAAACCGTATTAATTACTACCAATGACAAAAAACAAGTCCAGGGCATGGAAGGTGATGTTGATAAAGCCGATACCTTTACTGCGGACCTATTTCTCAGTGAAGCCAATGCTGAAGATTACGCAGCCGTTGTTTTGCCCGGTGGCACAGTCAATGCAGACACCATTCGTGTCGATAAAGCGGCCCAAGATTTTGTTAAAAGCTTTTACGATAACAATAAAATCGTTGCAGCTATTTGTCACGCCCCTTGGCTACTGATTAATTCAGGCTTAGTGAAGGGGAAGAGTTTAACTGCTTATCATACTCTACAAACAGACATTGAAAATGCGGGTGGTACCTTTGTGGATAAGCAGGTACAACAAGAAGGTAACTTGATCACCTCGCGTAATCCAGATGATATTGAAGCTTTTGCTACGGCTATTGATCAAGCTTTGAAACATTAAGCTTAGTACTTATATTAGTTTAGAGCTTAGCTTAGTGTAGTACAAAGGATGATAGTCAATTTTTTGTAAACCTGTAATTTTAATAACAGTTAAGGAAAATATTATGTCACAGTCCAATGATAACAAACTTGCGCAACAACAATCAGATGCCGAAATTGCTGGTCTAAAGAACCAAGTAGAAGGCAACTTAGGTGCTAATAAAGACAAAAACGAAGATGAATCTGCTGAAGGTATTGCAGATAACCTTGAGCAAACTCATTCAAAATAAAGCTCTAACCTGGGTGTAAGACAGTACTTTACGGCTTAATCCAGAAATAGTAATCCAAATATAGTCTTGGAGATAGTTATGAGTAATGAGATACAAAATCAAGACGCCAATGATTTAGACAAGGCGTTAGAAGATAAACAAGAGCCTGATAGTCTGGCAGAAGCGACAACAGCAGCGCTAGATGAAGATGCTTTAGGGGGTCATGCCACTGGAGCGGATAGACCTAAAAAGTAATTTCAGGGTTTATCTTTTGAAGAAAAATTAGAATTTAAGATTCTGATTAATTATTTAAAAAACTACTCACCTACGAGTAGTTTTTTGTTATAATGGCAGGCTTACTTAGTCATTTTTTTAGGTCATCTCTAGTAATGCAGGGATGCCCCCAATAAAACTGACTTTATATTATCAATGCATTGCAGGAGAAAGTTATGCTAACTAATACTGATCGTCAACAAATTATTGCTCAATACCAACGCGCTCCTGGTGACACTGGTTCACCTGAAGTACAAATTGCACTATTAACTGCACGTATCAATGACCTACAAGGTCACTTCAAAGAGCATAAAGGTGATCACCATAGCCGTCGTGGTCTAATCCGTATGGTTAACCAACGTCGTAAGCTACTAGATTACTTAAAAGGCAAAGATTTAGCTCGCTATGCATCACTAATCAGCGAACTAGGCCTGCGTCGTTAATTTTAACTCTCGCTTTAAGTTCATTCTCTATAATGGGAGCTATGAATTTATATCAAAAGTTAAATTAAAACGCTCATGCCTTATATAAAAGAAGACGGTGTGAATATTTCACGCCGTTTTTTGTATCTAAATCTTTACCCTCCCTTTCTTCAAACCTGGAAGTTGTCTATCTAGATATTCCAGTCAGGGTGTCAAATGACTTTTATTGGTCAACTATGGCAAATCCCTGTAAAATAAGAGGCCATCTATTTGGTGACAATGGGCTTCTAACGTTTGCCTTGTTTGCTTCAAACTATTAATACTCAATGAAGTGCAGAGGTTTGAGGTCTAAAAAAGCAGTCAAACGTTAGAGGCTAAAGTAAGTCTCAATAGATGTGTTACTCCTTTATATTTGCTAATTTATAAAAATAGGAAAAATTAATGTCAATGTTCAATACCATTTCTCGAGAGTTCCAATATGGCAACCAGCAAGTAATTATTGAAACCGGTCGTATCGCTAGACAAGCCAACTCAGTGCTTGTGCATATGGGTGGTGTTTCAGTATTAGTTGCGGTTGTGGTTAAGAGTGAAGCCAAAGAAGGTCAAAACTTCTTCCCGTTAACCGTTAACTATCAAGAAAAAATGTATGCAGCAGGTAAGATCCCTGGTGCTTACGGCAAGCGTGAAGGTCGTCCAACTGAGTTTGAAACTCTAACTTCTCGTTTAATTGACCGCCCAATCCGTCCTTTATTCCCTGAAGGCTATGTAAACGAAATCCAAATTACAGCTACTGTGGTATCAAGTGATAAAAAACACTATGCAGATATCGCTGCTATGATTGGTGCTTCTGCGGCACTAGCTATCTCAGATGCGCCGTTCAACGGTCCTGTTGGTGGTGCTCGTGTTGGTTTCATCAACGGTGAATACGTCTTAAACCCTTCTATCGAAGAGTTAGAAAGCAGTGATCTTGACCTAGTTGTGGCGGGTACTAAATCTGCTGTATTAATGGTTGAATCGGAAGCAGCTGAGCTGTCTGAAGATCAAATGTTAGGCGCAGTATTATACGGTCATGAACAGCAACAGATTGTTATTGATAACATTGTTGAGCTTGCTAAAGCCGTAGGTACTGAAAAGCAGCAGTTCGTTGCTCCTGAATTAAACGCTGAGTTAAAAGAAAAAGTTACTACCCAATTTGGTGGTCAAGTAGCAGAAGCTTACTCAATCAGCGACAAGCAAGACCGTTATGTGAAGCTTGATGAGATCAAAGCCGCTGCTATTGAAGCGATTGCTGGTGATCCTGAAAGTGAAGAGTTTGGCGAGAAAGAAGCTCAAATTAAAGAAATCTACGACGACCTTAAGTATCGTACAGTTCGTGATGCGATTCTTTCTGGTAAACCACGTATCGATGGCCGTGACTTAGACACAGTTCGTGCTTTAGATATCCAAGTAGGCGTTCTACCTTATACTCATGGTTCAGCACTGTTCACCCGTGGTGAAACTCAGGCTTTAGTAACCACAACTTTAGGTAACTCACGTGACGTGAACTTAATTGATTCATTAGCGGGTACTATCCAAGATCATTTCATGCTGCACTACAACTTCCCACACTTCTCAGTAGGTGAGACAGGTCGTGAAGGTGTGCCTAAGCGTCGTGAAATCGGTCATGGCCGTCTAGCTCGTCGTGGTGTTCAAGCTATGCTTCCAGACAGCGATCGCTTCCCATATGTAATCCGTGTGGTATCAGAGATTACTGAGTCTAACGGTTCATCTTCTATGGCTTCAGTTTGTGGTGCTAGTCTTGCATTAATGGATGCTGGTGTACCTATGAAAGCTCCTGTAGCCGGTATTGCTATGGGTCTGGTTAAAGAAGGCGACCGTTTCGCTGTATTATCAGACATCTTAGGTGATGAAGATCACTTAGGTGATATGGACTTTAAAGTAGCCGGTACTAAAGACGGTATTACTGCATTACAGATGGATATCAAGATTGAAGGTATCACTGCTGATATTATGGAAAAAGCGCTTGAGCAAGCACACGCTGGCCGTATCCATATCTTAAATGCTATGAACGAAGTATTACCTGCAAGCCGTACTGAGATTAACGCTCATGCCCCTAATTATGCAGTAATGGAAATCAACTCAGACAAGATTCGTGATGTTATCGGTAAAGGTGGCGCAACCATCCGTCAGCTAACTGAAGACACAGGTGCGGTTATCGATATCGATGACAATGGTACTATACGTATCTTTGGTGAGAACAAAGCAGCTACTAAAGAAGCGATTCGCCAGATTGAAGCTTTAACTGCGGAAGTTGAAGTAGGTAAAGTATATAAAGGTACTGTAGCTCGCGTTGTAGACTTCGGTGCATTCGTGACTGTATTGCCAGGTACTGATGGTCTAGTACACATCTCACAGATCTCAGATGAGCGTGTAGAAAACGTTTCTGACTATCTAAATGAAGGTCAAGAAATCAACGTACTGGTTCAAGACGTTGATAACCGTGGCCGCATTAAGTTAACTATGAAAGGTGTTAAGCAAGAACAAGCTTAATCCTTCTGCAACTTGATTGTAGTATCAAAAAGCCGCTTCTTTTAAGAAGCGGCTTTTTTAATGCGCTGTTATGGAGTTTAGTATATTAGTTAGTAGTATTTTAACAACTAAGCTAACTAAAAAAGGGACAGCCATTAGCTGTCCCTTTTTCGTTCTAAACAATAAAAGTCTAACGCTTACGGCTAAACTTGCTTAGTTTCTTATTGTTGATTTCACTAATAGCATGGTTTATGTCTTCTTCATCCAAAGTCGCCACATGCTGTAAGATTTGCATGATATCAGGGCTTAGGATGTAGTGGGCATGGCGAGCAATATTATTAATACGCTCATCAAAGGTTAACACTCCAGTTTCTGGATCCTTTTGTACATAGTCTAAGCGTATTAACGTGCTCAAGAAGCTAGTAAATAGAGCACGATCGAAGAAGTCAGGGATATCATCTGCGTATAAGACAGACAGACGCTGACCTAATAGATGACATAAGTCGACCACTTGCTCAGCGGTTAAATTACCTGAACCTTGTTGTGCTAATAAAGCCAACGACATAAAGTAACGCTCAAGGCTTTGAGACACTGGGGTGGCTAGCATATCTAATTGTTGATATTGCTCGCTGTTTTTCTCCGGAGTTCCAAGTACGTCATCTCCTAAGTCCACTACCATTCCTTGATCAATCAAGTTATTTAACTTCTCATCAATCATAGCAGGCAAGTTACGAGCAGCACGGTATAAGAACAGCTCACTTTGTAAGAAAGGATAAAGCTGAGTGACGATATTATCTAAGTGCTCACGCTGAATACGGCCATTACTATAGACTAAGGCCGATAGGAATGATGACATGATGAACACATGCAAGATGTTGTTTCTAAAGTAGCTTAAGATTGCCATCTGCTTTGGCAAGACTTTAATCATATCCCCTAAGATATGCGGGGTACGCTCTACCAGCTTAAGCTTAATGCCGTAATCAATGATGGATTGTGGCGACATATCGGTAATGATAGTGCTTTCAGAATAAGGAGAGCCATGGGCTATTTTTTGATAAAGGGCCAGTTGTTCACGGCAGCTGTCTTCATCTAGAGCCGCTTTAGGGGTAGAGAGTAATACCAAGGACAACAAGGCGATAGGGTTAACTACGGCTGCCTTATTGATATTTTGCATGATTTTAACGCCAAGGTTATCCACCATGGCCATGGCATTATCACTTAGCGGCGTGTCGGTACGGTCAACCGGTAAACTGTTAGGCTTCACGTCAAACTTCTCCATGAAGTCTTCCATGAGTAGGGGAGTACCGAAGCTTAGGTGTACGTGACCGAAGATACGCTCAATTTTGCGGCTGACTTTTAACAGGCCCAGTATAGATTCTGACTCTTTTGGCTTACCTTTAAGCTCACCAATATAAGTACCACCCTCCATAATGCGCTCATAACCGATATAGGTTGGGATGAATGCCATCGGCTTGTTTGAGCCTCGTAGATGACTGTGTACCGTCATCGATAGCATGCCTAATCTAGGCGGTAATAAGCGACCTGAGCGAGAGCGGCCCCCTTCGATGAAGTACTCGATAGGCGTATTGCGCTGGATTAGGGTATGTAGATATTCACGTAGGACAGCTTTGTATAGCTCATTGTCTTTAAAGCTACGACGAATATAGAACGCAATTGCACTGCGTAAGATAGGGCCAAGTACAGGAACGTCTAGGTTGTTCCCCGCTGCGACATAAGGCAAGCTTAAGCCTTTTTGGAAGATAACATAACCCAGTAGCAGATAGTCCACATGGCTTCGGTGACAAGGAACATAGATAAGTTCATGAGTCGTAGCCAGCTCACGTACTTGCTCAAAGTGATGGACTTCGATGCCGTCATAAAGCTGAGTCCACAGCCAAGGTAAGAATCTGTAGAAGAAGCGAATAACTGAGTAGTTATAATCGTTGGCTATCTCGTTGATATAACCGCGAGCCAGTTTTTTGGCCTCATCGAAGCTAATGTTTGACTCTTCTGCCTCTTTTTGACAGGCGTAATGAATCGCCGGGGAATTAACCAGCTTGTCTACTAAGTTGCGTCTATCAGATAAGTCGGGGCCAATCATACTTTGACGCTGACTGTCTAAGTAAGCATTTAGTTTGTGCTGTACCAGTAATGCTAAGCTAAAGTTGGCTTCTGAAGCAGTAACCAAAGCGGTAGAGGTAGATAAGCAATCAGCTTCAACGTTTCTTTTGGCCTCAAGTAGCAGCTCTTTGTCACTGTTTGGCATCTGACTGTCTTCTAAATCGACAGAGTCAAACAGTTGCTGTGATAATTGAGAGGACTGCTCAGAGCTGTCTGTACTTGAAGTGGATAAGGACTCCATCAAGTCATGCAAAGACTGGGGTGGATGAAACTGAACGAAGGTATCACGCCCCATCATACCGATGTTAAACAGCTGCTTGGTGATAGAAGGCTCTTCCCAGTTATCAGCTATTAGAAGCTTAAACAAAGAGTCTTCATTATCTGGAGCGCGGCCCCATAAGATTGAGACGGGTACCAGATTAATCTTTACGGCTGGGTTTTCACGGCAAGCGGTTACCAAGCGGGATAGTCTTGGAGACACCTTACGGCCATCTGCATTAGGATGGTTTAGAAAGATAATCGCCGCGTTTTCGTTAATATTAAGGGCAGGGTTTTCCACACCCACTAAAGCTGGCGGGAAGTTATGCTCTTTGGTCTGTAAGTCGACTAAAATACTATTAGACCGAGAGTACTCGCGTAATACATAGAAGGTGAGCGCTTCATCTTCGGTGTTGATGGTGGGTAGGTCACCAATGACCTTTGGCTTCACTGCCAAATCGAGTGTTTTACCAGATAGTTTTCGATATAACTGGTTTACAGAGCGACCAGAGCGAGAAATAGCTGCACTTGCTTGAGCAGCTTGCTCTTGTAAGCTCGAAGTAGAGCGTTGAGCATTTGACGCAATGTTCTTAGTGGATTTTTGGGCTTGGCGCTGCTGTTTTAGGCGCTTTTTTAAAGAATGCATTAAGCGAGATGGTAGCATAAGTATTAGTCAAACCTATTAATAATGATAGGGCTATATTGCCACAAAATACAATAAAGTAATACAGTTGTTCTCTGAAAGTATGAAGCTATGGCTTTATTATAGAGTATTGGATGCTTTGATGCTCCTCATTGAAAACTCAATTTGTGCCAAAAAGTAACCATCAAATATTCAGTCATAATGTCGCAGTTTTGAGTGAGCAAAGTCGGTCAAACCACTTTTATTCATTTTTACGAAACTGGGACTTTACGATAAGTATTATTATTTACACTAACTTAGTATGTATAATATGACTCGTATTATAAGGGTTACACAGTATTTGTTGGGGCGTAGGGCTAAGATTATTTAGGGTTGCTGGAGAGTTAAATGTTTGATTATAAACAGCTTGTTGATCAATTATTAAATACCGTGAAATTAAAAGAAGTGGCTCCTGATGTATTTGAAGGAGAGAGCTTTGATTATGTAGGAAAGCGCATTTTTGGTGGTCAAGTGCTGGCTCAAGCAATTATGGCAGCATCGCATACCTTACATGAAGACAAACCATGTCACTCTTTGCATGGTTATTTTTTGCGCGGTGGTAGTATTAATCAGCCGGTTATTTATAAAGTCCGTCATCTGAGAGATGGCCGTAGTCTATCTGCACGTGAAGTAACTGCAATACAATACAAAGAAGACCAACAGGGCAATAAGTTAGAGCAGGTTGTATTTACGATGATTGCTTCCTTCTCTCCGATGGAGGGAGGGCTCGACTATCAAGAAGAGATGCCAGCTTACCCGCCGCCAGAAGATTTAGAATCAGAGCAGTCTTTAAAAGAGCATCACGTGGGAAGTGTCCCCGAGCCATTGCGTGAGCGTTTTATGCGTCCCCGTCATGTTGAAATTAAGCCAGTAAAGCCACGTGACCCGGTTTATCCTGAGCCGATGGAACCAAAACAGGCCAACTGGCTACGTATTCGTGAGTTAGGTGAGCAGCCAGTAGCCATACAGCAAGCTTTATTGGCATTTTCTTCAGATTATTACTTAGTTGGCACCGGGCTTATGTCACATGGCATTAGCTTTATGACCAAAGGGCTGCAAGCGGCTAGTATTGATCACTCAATGCATTTTCATCGTCCTTTTGATATCAATGAGTGGCTACTTTATGACATGTGGAGCGATACCACCTCTCATTCAAAAGGCCTAAATCATGGTCAGTTTTGGCAAAACGGTAATTTAGTGGCCACAGTGCAGCAAGAGGGCTTGATGCGCTTGCGAGGATAATAACTGACCGCTTAGAAAACTTATTACCCTACTAACCCTATGCCATACTAACCATAAAAAATAGCCGTTCAATTGAACGGCTATTTTTTTAATCAGCTTTCGTTAACCAGTGAGGGTCTACCAAATTAAGGAAGAAGCACTGTTTAGTGTCACAAAGCCATCAGGCGTCTGGCCATTGGCAGCTTGCCAACGAGCAAAGGCGTTACGGGTATTGGTACCCATAATGCCATCCACACCTTTGGTATCGTAACCAGCATTGGTTAGACGCTGTTGTAGATTACGAACTTGAGTGCTAGTTAAAGGTTTCTCATAACGCGGCCATGATTTTTGAATACCTGACTGACCGTTGATACCTCGACCCAGTAAACTTACTCCTAACGCATAGTTTGAAGAGTTGTTGTATACCTTAATCACATCGAAGTTAGGGCTTAATAATAAAGCAGGACCGTCTTTACCCGCTGGCAGCCACATCTCAAATGCAGTGTTGGTATCAAGATAAGCGCCGTCTATTGGGCTAATACCCATATTACGCCAGCTTGAACCTGGAAGCTTTTGGCCTAATAAGCTGAAGTCAAAGTTGGCAGGTAAAGTCACTTCGTAGAACGGAGATAGACCGCGTACCCAGCCTGATTTGCTTAGATAGTTAGCCGTAGAAGATAAAGCGTCCGCAGTTACCCAAGGACTACGGCGGCCATCGCCATCACCATCAACACCGAATTCTAGCCAAGTACCTGGGATAAATTGAGTGTGACCCATACCGCCAGCCCATGAACCATTTAGCTGTGAAGGATATACATCGCCACTTTGGATCAGTTTGATTAAGGACAATAATTGATCTTCAGCCCAAGCACGGCGGCGGCCATCATAAGCTAAGGTGGCTAGTGAGCTTGGGATATAGCTGCTACCAGTAACCGCACCATAAGAAGATTCCATGCCCCAAATGGCGGTAATGATTTCAGCATTTACTCCATATTGAGATTCAAGGCGACTTAGCAATGAGCGTTGGTCGTTAAATTTACTCTTACCTGTGCTGATACGTCCACCAGATACTGCGGAATCTGCATAGTCCCAAGGCATTTTTACGAACTCAGCTTGGTTAGAGTCTAGTGAAATTACCTGACTGTTTAACTGTGCTGAGTCTAAGATACGGCTCACATCATAGGCGTTATAACCTTGATTTACCGCACGCGTACTAAAGTCAGATTTCCATTCAGAGAAGCTGCTATAAGTGGCCTTTGGCTCTGGTGCAGGCTTGGGCTGTGGTGCAGGCTTTGGTTTGGGCTTAACAATTACCACTGGGGCAGGCTTGCTTACAGGCACTTGTTGTACTGGGGCTTGGCTGGCACAGCTGGCAAGTATGATGGCAGGTCCAAGGACCAACACGCTCTTTAGTAAGGTCATTTTGATTTTATTATTTGAGCTTAATCTGGTGGTTTTTGACATAAGGTAGGGCCTCACAGATATAGAGTGTTAAAAGGGGTTGTTAAAAAAGAGTGTTAAGCAAAGAGATGTGATTGACCTTGCTTGTAAATTTATCACCGGTCGCCGTAAAACCACCCACTTCAGGGGGTGGATATAAGGCGACATATACTGTCGTAAGAAGCAGTTAAAGGGTTGTAAGCTAAAATTAACCTCGGCATACTAAGTATATGAAAACACTCAAGCTACGCATTAAAGACAAGCACACAAAAGAGCTGAATCAGCTAAGCGGTTCGGTAAACTTCGTGTGGAACTATGTTAATGCGTTAAGTTTTGAGCATCTAA
>ERZ808051.2185-NODE-2185-length-10459-cov-6.368137_pt1 | contig 10459 bp, 13 predicted proteins | sample MGYA00380199_ERZ808051 | MGnify/ENA primary metagenome ERZ808051 (study PRJEB31490, sample SAMN06133391) | mouse gut metagenome | isolation source: J11 | host: mice | place: China: Chengdu | collected 2015-05 ...
AATTCATATCGTTTCATGTACCTATTTTCGCACCTACACACGTCTTGTGCAATATTTATTTTTCAAACAACCCCTAAGCAGAACATAGTGGACGAAATGACATTGATGCTGGAGGTACCATAGCGAAAGTTCACCAGCACGCCAGCGGGGCCAAAAAGGGAATGTGACGAAGAAATCGAGCGGAGTAGGGGAGGCTTGACAACGAAAATCCATGAGGTAATGGATGAGTTTGGGAATCCATTGCGTTTTTTGCTATCCAGCGGGAACTGTGATGATATCTGCCATGGTGCAGACTTTGCTGGAGCCGTTCGATTTAATGGAAAAGTTGATTCTAGCAGATAAGGGTTATGACAGCAATCAATTTGTATGCTGGGTGCAGCAGCAGGGCGGGATCGTTGTCATCCCCAGTCGTATGACCGCAAAGCTTCCTTGAAATACAGACTGGTATACATACAAAGAACGCCATCTTGTGGAAAATCTGTTCCTTAAGCTCAAAAAATCGTTGTTTTTCCAGTAAATATGAGAAAAAGCTGCGTATTTCCATGCTGCTGTTTGCCTTGTCTGCATCCATATTTGGCTACTCTGACGGTTTTAAAACAGGCTCTAGGGAGTATTGGATTTCAAATTACAGAAGGTACCGAAGCAGATTGTAAAGAAACTGTCCACCTGATTAAGAGTATTTCTGCGGAAGTCCTGCTGGCGAATCTGATTATAACACAAGTGATATCTTGGCCTATGCAGTTTCCAGTAGGTATGAAAACCGTATTCCTCTCAAGAAGAACCGAAGGAATCAACGCCAATACGACAAATATATTTACTAACTGCATCATCTGGTAGAGAACTGTTTCCTTGTCCTGAAACGATAGAGGGGCATTGCCACTCGTTACGCAAAAACCTCAGATGCTTTTCTTGCTACTGTACTGGTTCGATGTATCGCTATTTGGGCTACCATTTGTGCCTGATTCATGTAGACACTACCTAATATTGTTTTAACACAACCCACGAGTTGCACAAAAACTCACTCTTTTAAATATTATACATTGGCAATTTCGCTTTGTCAATATTCTGTGTCAAATACTTGTGCTTCGATTTAATCTTTGAAAACCTTACTGCTTGTCATATCGTATATTGATAGCACATTGAGATACATCAAATGAGAAGGGGTAAAAATTGCGATTAACATTCGAATCCCTTCATTCAGACATTTTGTTCTCTGATTTTGAATTGTTTGCTTCGCAAGTGTCAAATCAGCCAGCCGAAAAACGAGCCGCAGGGCCGAAGCGAATCAGCGCTGCGGTTCAAAATAATTATGTAGTTGCGCAAAACTCAGGCGCATTAACCGGGAGCAGCGGCACGGCCCAGCCCTCCACGGTATGATCCAGCGTTGGAGCGGTTTCCAAAACCCAGGTCAGATAGCGGAAGGGATTCAGCCCTGTTTCCTTGGCCGTCTCAATCAGGCTGTAGATCACCGTGCGCCTGGGCCCCCAGTGGGGTGTTAGTAAAGAGGAAGTTCTTGCGGTCGATCACAAAGAGCTTGATGCTGCGCTCCGCCTGGTTGTTGCTCAGCTCCAGCCGCCCGTCCTCCTGATACCGCAGGAGATGGGGCCATTGCTCCTTGAGGTAGTGCAAGGCTTTGTTCAGCGCGGACTTGGGCGCGGCCGAAACGGAATCTGCCCACGCCAAAAGCGCGTCTAAAATCGGCTTTTCCTCTTTCAGGCGCCGTTTTGTCCGTTCTTCTGGAGAAAGTTCTTTGAACCGCTCCTCCCAGGCGAACAGCTGATTGCAGTATTCCAGCCCGGTGAGCGCCGCCGTGCCCTTCCACTTATCCGGCGGCAGGGCGTTGAGCGCCTCGTCGAACTTTCTCCGGGCATGGGTCCAGCAGCGTGTCATCGCAAAGTCCGCTCAACTCCGTTTCCGCCTGCGGCGAAAATTGCGCTCGCTTCCTTGCTTCTCCTTTCCAACCGCGACCCGTTTCGCTGGGCTCGCGGTTGACTTTTCGGCAGCTTGCGGTAGCCCTGGTAGCCGTCCGCGTGGAAATACCCGGAAAAGTCCTCCAGAAGTTTCTCCACGTGCGATCCTTTCCGGCTGGGCTGGTGCTTGTAGAGCACGATGGACGGACCATCTTCCCGGCCCGTCCGGGACAGCCACATATAGCTCTTGGTCTGGGCCTTTTTCCCAGGCTCGTGGAGCACCTGGAGGGTGGTTTCGTCGGCGTGGAGCACCACGCGCTTCACCAGCTGCCGGTGTAGCTCTTCGTACACCGGCTGTAGATGCTCCTCCGCTGCCCGCAGCACCCAGTTGGACATGGTATGCCGGGACAGCTTCAGCCCTTGCCGCGCTCATTCCTGCTCCTGGCGGTACAGCGGGCTGGCCATTACGAATTCCTGTGTCATGATTGATATGGGCAATGGCCTCCGCCGAGGCGAGGCTGCCAGGGATCACAGACGGCTCCTTCGGCGCTTTAACGATGGGCGTTGAGATGTCGTTTTTCTCGCAGTTTTCGCAGGCGTAGGTATAGCATACGTCCCTGCGCAGGATGGCTTTAGCCGGAATCAGCTTCAATGTCTCCCGCACCTCTGTCCCAATTTCACGCATCACCTTGCCGCACTGTGGGCACACCCGCTCCTCCTCCGAAAGCCGGTGCTCCACAAACTCCACCGGGATGTTGTCCGGCACTACGTCCTTCACGCTGCCGGACTGCTTCCGGGTGTGGGTTGCCACTTGGGTGGTCTTTTGCGGCCCCAGCGGAGTGGCATACGCCTCTGCTCCATTGAACAGCAGGCTCAGCTGGCCATCCAGCTGCTCCTTGCTCTGCTCGTTGGATGTGCCAAACTGTTTCTTCCTCAACAGGCGCAGCTACTCCATCAGCCACTCGTTCTGGCTTTTCAGCTCAGCAATCTGTGCCTCTTTCGCATCATATTCCGCACGGGAAATCGTGATCGTCCCCATGTTTCTTGCCTCCTGCCTTTACTCTTTTGTGGTTTCAATTATACCATGAAATCCTGAAAAATATCAGCTTTCCCTGCAATTTCATTAGGCGATATTCAGCCCAGACACTGCCTTGTGCGCTTTTGGCTGTTCCATGCTCAACCCCTCCATCAGCCACCGGTACTGTTGCGCTGTGAGCTGCCGCGCCCCCTCACCGTTCCTCGGCTACGGGAAGCTGCCGCTGTCCAGCCAATTATACAGCAGCACAAACCCATCTCCCTCCCAATACAGCCCTTTGATCCGATCCTTCCGCCGCCCGCAAAACAGGAACAGCGCGTTTTGGAATGGATCCAGCCGGAACTGCGTCTGCATCAGCCCAGCCAGACCATCGATCCCACACCGCAGATCCGTGTACCCACAGGCCAGGTATACCGGACAGCCGCACTTGATGACTACAGCGCCCGAATGATTGCCTGGATCGTTTCCGGGTTTGCTCCCGTGTGGATGTCCACCCGCAGTTCTCCACATTGGATACTCACCGCTGTTTCCGTTGCTGTCGGCCTTATAGAAACCTCCGCGAAGCACACCTCGTTCTCTGATACCGCAGCCTGGTACACTTTCCTCTGCCAGCTATAGTATGTGGATATCAGGATCCCATACTCCCCGCACCATTCGCTTACCCGCTGCCCGCTTTCCCGGCATGCTTCCACTCGTCGGCTCCACTCTGCCGATGCCCCTAATGATTTAGCCCTTGCAGGCTCCGCTCCATTGTGTCTCTCCTCCCCCAAAAAATCCATCCTGTTACGATAAAGTGCAATATACTATTCAAGAGTACATTGCACTTTATGAGTCTCTATTGTATTTTCCCGCATCCCCTATTCTTGTGCAAGACGCCAGGAGATTTGACGCTTACGTTTTGGACAGGCTGTTGCCCAAGCCCGCTTTTTTATCAGAAATCATTTCGTACTTTTTCTTGTGTTTTCAATGCCCTCCCAATCTCATTTTGATAAAAATGAATTTCTGATTACAGATTTTACCGGAAATGAGCTTCACTCCATCATCAGCTTGTAAGCTTGCTAAAGACATGGCGTGTGTCCAATTCGCAACTCTGATATTTTTCGGTTGATGAATCAAGCCAATGGGCAACAAGTAAGTTGTTGTTACATTGGATATCCAGAGTCACAGAACTACTGAGAGAAAATTCAATTCCCGTCTGTGATAATGTGTCTTTAGCAACATCATCTAAAGAGATGGAAACTGGTGTACCATATTTATCAAGAAAATAAACAAAGGTAGAAGGAAATGCTTCGTAAGTAGAGTATGTTAGCTCTTTCACACCGTCGCCATCAAAGTCACTAGTATAAATAGCACCATCGCAACTTGCAAATAGTTTGATTTCGCTTCCATCTACACAAAAAAATTGTTTTGGTACAGAAGTAACACCTAAAGAATATTCAAGAACGAATCCATTTTTGTTCAAAATATTTGAAAAAGGATAGAGACGATAGCCTGAGATGTTAGTAGAAAATGGTTCAGTCAGAATTTGAGTATTTCCGCTCAGCTTATCTGAAGCTACTAAACAGGAGGATACGCCACGAGGAAAGACACTCAGATCATCTGTTGGGGTTTCTTCTATGGTAAATTCCCATCGCTCATCATAATCAAGAACAGGCTTGTTTTCCCATGGTGCGTCAGTTAGAAATTCAGAAAAAAATACGGTTTCTTCCAAAGAATGCGACTCTACGTTGGGGAGTGTGAATATATCCTCACTTAAGGAATAATTAGGGGCAAGATGTTCTGCCCTTTCTGCTGGAGTGCACGCAGTTAGGTTTGAGCTACAAAAACAGATCAAGAAAGCAACTGGCACAAGAGAAATAAATTCTTTCATATGTTTGACGGTCGTAATTTTTATGATGCTGAAGACAGGAACTTTTACAATTCGTTTAGAGCTTGGTGCAAAATTTTTTATAAATATAAAGGTTCGGTAAGGATCAAATTTCATAGTAAAATCTCCTTATAAATGCTTTTTCCAGACTATGATAGCTCCCCAAGAAGAAAAACTTCAGATTGAAGAGTAAGGTGCGCACCCATCGCAAAGCGCGACTGCTCTTGCCAAATATCTGGCAGTGGTGGGCATATCTCTTTCGCATCGCGGTACAAAATGGCCCATGGACATCACTGTGGATCGCGCTGTCGGAGCTAACGGTACGCCGAACAGGGGTACCCTCCACATTTGGAGCAGTCGAAACTACCTGGCCAGACAGTATATTGAAATTGTGAACGCAGGTTCTTAATCTTAGAATACTATATTATATTTGATGCAAAATAGTCAAGTTACAATATGGTGACAAAATACTATTCAGACTTTTTTGTGTAAAAAGCTCATAATACAGTGGGTAAATTAAAGACTATTGACGTTTTATTTTTGCTCAAATGATGGTTCATTTTATAATTATTGGCATAGTAAATAATCATCGTGCTGACCGTTTTGTGGTTAGCACGATGATTGCTATATTGTGCTATTTATGTGTAGAGATATTTGAAAGACATGTGTGGCTTTATATTCGTGAAAAAATAAGCAGGTGGTATGAAACTTAAATTACATAGAACAGACCCCAAAGCCTATTTTTCTGTTTAAGGTGCTGAAATTATGATCCCACTGCTTAGTCTCCCTTTAATGCCAAGTGCATATGCGACCCCCCCGGAAATATCAATCATATTGGCGGCCATTGCGCTTCGATCAGTTACTTTTGCCACAACGGATTTTCCATTATATGTAAGTTTTATCCATTTAGTATATCCAAATATACGTTGAGCAGACTCTGCAATAGTCAAATCACATGTATGGAAAATGTCACCGTTCCCAGTGGTAAACTGATTTAGTGTTTCCCCAATTCCGTAAATAGTACACCCAACGTTCACAGTTTGAGCCGGAATATTAGCTGATGGGACTTTTAGTTTGGCTATTGTACGCGGGGTGTTTCCATAATGACTAGGGTCTGTGCTATCCTTTATACAGTTCCAACCATTTGAAATATATCTAATTTCATTTGCCCATGTCAATGCGAGTTCCCATGCAGGCACACCGGCTGCTTTGACATCGTCCGCAGTGACAGAAGCTAAAAGCATGAAATTATCCCGAGAGGCATATGGATAATTGCAATAGTCGTTAGCACAAGCTGCATAAAGATTCTCATAAGTTGTTCCGCCATTACGAGTTTGGGTGCAATAGCTTTTATTTTCGAACCACTGGACTCCGCTCCAACCGACCACATAATTATCCCCCATATAACTTGGAGTAATAAAATCTAAGTCTGCGCCAGGATAATTATCAAAAAGGTTATTTAATCTGTCTCGAATGATTTGTGCTCGCTGAAGCGTACTAACACTAAATGCATTTTTCCATACATTGTTTTCGTCACGCATCCGAACCCAGTGCTTTCCACTTATAGTTGCTGCAGCTGCTATGTTCTTGGGATTCCCAGCTTGGGGTTGACGAGGATACTCGGCCATCTTTTGCAACTCCTTTTCTTTTTTTGACCGCTCCTACAGAACAGAGTACATTGTTACAAGCGCCTGTTTGACAAATTTCGACAATTAATATATTAAAAGGTCAGAGTATACTAACGGCCAGATTGAGGCCTATGGCCTGCTCCTTATTGCATAATTGTCAACGTCGTTATTGACAATAAATGCAACCTTATAGCCCCACGGGCATCATTCCTCCGATCAGTACTACTATTCCTTGCTCCTGTCCTGCTTTTTGCGGTTCTATAATATTAAACGTAGCAAAGCATAGTTTTGGTGCAGCGTTTTTAAATAAATTTTCCGGACTAAAGATGTTTTTTGGAAATGTAGCCCTGTGGTCTCTTTTCCTGCAGCGAAAGTGCCTGTAGTCTAAAAAGCAACAATCAAGTTGACTATAGGAGGACGCAGAATGAATCTAATTGCATTGGGGCACCGCATACGTGAGCAACGTAAAAAACATGGTCTGACATCAGAGCAATTGGCTGAACTGTGTGATGTGGGGGCAGTCCATATTCGAAAAATTGAATCAGGCGTCAAAGTGCCTAGCTTAAGTCTATTTGTGAAGCTTTGCAACTCTCTACATACATCCCCAGAATACCTGCTACAAGATAACTTGAGTTTTGCTGAAAAACAGGAAATTAGGTAAATATGCAGGAGTGAATGGAAAAATCGCGCAAACCAATACATTAGATGGAGGCTGTGGTTCCATGTCCAGAGGGATGAGAGCGGCTTCGGATTGAGCAACCTCATCGAATTTTGGAAAAAGCGGTCAAGGTCAAAACGGTGCTTAGCGTTCCTATTGCGTCCTCAATGGCATTGCGTTCAGAGAAATTCTGGTACATCTAGCGCCTGATTTTAGTAGCAGTCAGTTGGATTCCATACACCCAAGAAGCAGATTGGAGAGCCGGGTGCTGCATTCTTTGTAGTAGAGTTAGATTTTATTTGCCAATGAAGTGATTGCTCATCAATTATATGTAAGCCAAAAATCACAAATGCTATAAAGACGAAGAATACGGCTAATATTGAAGTAAGGAATGGTAGAATAATGCTAATCTATCTTCAAATGATTGATGGAGTTGCAGACAAGAATAAATTTGAGTACCTTTATATTCAATATAGGCAACTTTTATTTTGCGTTGCAAATAAAATTCTTCATAATGAGTATGATGCGGAAGATGCGGTCCATCAAGCTTTTCTTTCAGTCGCAAGAAACATCCATAAAATTTCTGATTCTGAGTGCCCCCAGACGAAAACCTATCTTGTTACTATAGCTGAGCATTGTGCCATTGACATCTATCGTAAACGAGCACGAATACAAAAAAATACCGTAGAACTAAATGAAGATTTTATCGGGTTGGAATTTGAGGCCCCCCACACAAGTAGTCTCGCGGATGCGATTGCGAAACTACCGGCACGATATAGACATATTATTTTGCTCAAATATGATTGCGGATATTCGAATCAGGAAATATCAGAAATACTGAATTTGTCCTATGAAGGAGTACACAGCCTAAATCAGCGTGCAAAGCAAAGATTAAAAGAATTGCTGGAAGAGGAAGGGGTATCTTTATGAACTTAACAGATGATGTGCTTCGAGAAGCAACTGCAGATGTACGAGACGCTATATTGGATTCATTGTCAGTTTCAGATAGTCATCAGCATATATTTTCTCAACGGTTTGAGCAGAAAATGAAAAAAATAATTCGCAAGCAGAGGACACAACATCATATTATTCAGAAAGTTGCTATTGTATTTTTCGCGTTATTAATGGGGTGTAGTGTTTGGCTGATAACTGACGCTAATGCAAGTTCTGTATTTCTTAAATGGGTGCAAGATGTGTATGAGAATAGTATAGTTTACAAATTCTTTGGAAATACGCAAGAAAAAACAAGCATATCGAACTACCATCCCACATGGCTTCCTGACGGATATGTCGAATCTGATACAATCGTGGAAGATTTTCAGATTTTGATAGAATACCGCAGTATAAATGACGAAATAATCTATTTTCATTGCATGGAACTGGGTGAACACACACAAACAGAAACTGTTCTTGAAGGAATGATGGCACCTACCGAAGTTACTGTGGATGAATTGCAGGGGCGATTCTATCAGGCAACTGATGTTACACAATCTAATGAACTAATATGGTTTGACACAGAGCATGACATTGTTTTTAATCTTTCTGGCCATTTAGACAAATCCACTATGCAACGCATTGCAGAAAGCGTTTTTTTAGACACTGTGACAAAATAGAATTTTAAATAATATAACTGCACCAAATATGCCTCCTCCCTTCGTTTCTTTAATGTAGACGTAAGGGAAGGAGGTGTTTTATTGTGAAAAAATGGGTAATTTCATTCATTGTTGCATTATCTTTTCTACTTGTGTTTCCTATTGAAGCAAATGCTGCACAACAACGCGCATTGAGGCCAAGTGTTACACTATACTATGAAGATAATACAGCATATTGCAGCGCAATAGTTACTGATCCGGGTAAAAAATTGAATATTACGCTGGAATTATGGCACGAGGAAACATTAGTGAACTCATGGACAGCCAAGGGCGAAGGAAAAGCGTTTGTTGAAGGTAACTGTAAGGTTGTTAAAGGGCAGACCTACACACTCATTGTAACTGGTACTACTAATGGAACTCCTTTTAGTAGCACACCATTTTCTCGAACGTACTAATTTGATTTATCTATGACAATTTACAATAGACACAAAAGTTATCGCATGAACCTTGTCGTAGCAAAGAGAAAAACTATCCCTTACCATTTTTTGCAGATAGGAAAAAAGTGAAACTGTATTAATGCCTTGAATTGTTGAAAACGGAGGCATGAGTACAAGGTTTTGCAAAAACGGGCTATGCAGCCAATTGACTGCATAGCCCGTTTTTTATCTATATTCCCAAGTATATATCATTATACATTAATGTTTATGGGACTAAGAAAAGCGAAGCGCTAATCCTTTGGATATTCTTCAAATCAAAAGCGAATGCAAAAAGCCAATTGGGAAAAGGCCATATCGCAGCAATAAATGGTGTGTCGCTCGTGCTCCACCTCGTAAATCTGAATTAATGCCTAATTACCTAATTCACATTCAGATTTTCGGAGGTCAGCGATGAACAAAGTAAGTTACCATACTGTTGTAACAAAAAATTTTGTAACCATGACACTCGCCGTCGTAGTTACCCTCTACCATAGGTCTCAGAGTGCAATGGAGAGGAGGGTAAGCATATGAGCCCTAGCGAACGGCGTCAGCGGTTGTTGGAAGCGTTGTGCCGCAGACGGCATGATACATACGGCAATTTAGCCCGTGAGTTTAATGTGTCCGAGCGAACGATCTGCCGGGATGTTACGGTGCTCATGTGCTCCTACCCCATTGAGACTGTTTGTGGTCGGTTCGGTGGCGGCGTTAGAGTTTTGGATGGCTACTACTGCTATCAAAAATCCTTGGCCCACAAAGCGCTCACCTCAAAGCAAACCTCGCTTCTTCGGAGGCTGAGGGAACAGCTTCACGGTGATGATCTGGACACACTCAACAGCATCCTCGTCCAATTTGCTCCCTAAACCCATATCCCGCACCTTGAAAAACAACGGGACAAGCTCCCGTTCATAGTCAATATGTGAGTGTGCGTCCCACACGGGCTATCCAATCGCCAAGACTGCCTGCGGGCCAGGGCCGGAAGAAAGGAGGTGATCCCTTCCGCTCCCTGCCTGTCAAAGCGATAACATCAAAGGTACGAGCGACACCTGGATGGCCGGACGGCGCTGGCAACGCCGCCAGATGTGGGAAGCACCGCAAACATCCGTACCGCAGGATAAAAGGGGGATGCTGGGGGATCGGCCTGGGCAGCTTAGTCAACTGCCGCCACCGTCTGCCGGTATCGCGCCGCCACGCCAAAGGTGGGCTTACATATTCCCGTGCCGGGGGTGAGCAGCAGGGCGGTCATGCCGCCCGATAATACGGCACACATTCACATATAGGGCATGGGAGGGATA
>ERZ808051.2186-NODE-2186-length-10456-cov-8.127180_pt1 | contig 10456 bp, 13 predicted proteins | sample MGYA00380199_ERZ808051 | MGnify/ENA primary metagenome ERZ808051 (study PRJEB31490, sample SAMN06133391) | mouse gut metagenome | isolation source: J11 | host: mice | place: China: Chengdu | collected 2015-05 ...
CTATGTAGTGCCGAAAGTGGCGGATTTACGGGCTTTCTCGGCTTTCCGTGTCCGTATCTGCCGGAAACTAAGACACCCGCCTAGTTCGCACCTCGATACGAACAATAGAAACTCTAAGGGTGGGGTAACTTTTACATGGGTTTTTACCCCACCCTGTAATTTTTACCCCTTTTATACAGTTTACCCCGCCATTTACCCCACCTCAAATTTGAAGAGCTTCTTCCTATTAACAATATGTACTTTTTCGTAGTAAAGAGAAATATCCCTCACCCCGAAATTTTTCTTTATCAAGAAAATATTATTTCCTATCACCTATCTGCTTTAACACCTCCACTAATATTTGAGGAAACGGCACTCCAAGCCGATTTAAATTCTTTAATACGGCAAGCCCCTCATTTGAAATATAAAACAGAATAACCGTTGTTCGGATTGCACTATTGCTTTCAATGATTGTGCCTATAATATTGGAAACAATCACTAGAATAAATATAGCTGCTTTCTTAAGTATATTCTTTAGCAACAATACATTTGAGCATTTCTCCTCTCCCACAATCACAAGAAGTATTTCTGTTATGCAATTTATCACCATAAATACAAATAGCGCAGATAAAAATTTATCAATCCCACCTAATAATTGAATAATGTAGTTTGCCATATCCATCCCATCCTTTTTTATAATATTCTGGAATATAACTTTTCTCTTCTTCCCGGTTGAGCGGATATTATCCGCCCCATCTTCACTCTCTTACTTTTCCATTTGGTTCTTTATTGCACATTTTTCTTAACCGTTTGGCAAGTTCTCAATTAAAAAAAATGGCATCGAACTCTGCGAAAGACAAATTCAGCTCATCAACCAGAATTAGCATCTCTGCCGCTTTGAATTTGTTCTCTTCACTACATTCCTTATGGCACATTGCCTTTTCGGTAATACCGAGGGCTTTTGCCAGATCCTTCTGACGAAGGTTCCGCTCCACGCGCTTTGCTTTTAACAGACGCACATTCATTTGCTTCATCTCCTTTTGTTTAATTCTGAATAGATTATATTAAACAAACGGCAATTTGTCAACGGCAAACTTTCCATTTGTTTTTATCAAATTTCTACAAGGCCTCATAAAATAAGGGTTTTTTCACATTTTTGCTTTCCAAAAAAAATTTTTGTTGACACAAACGGTAAGTTCTGTTATGCTTTTGGTAAATCAGAAATTCGTATTATTAATTTTTTAATAGAATGAATAACTACGAATGAATGCAAACTATATTTGCATGACTGCTGTAGATAGGCTATAAGCGCCAGTTAAAAGAGCAAGCCAGTTAGAGCTGAAAAAACCAAAAGGGGCAAAACATAAATGAGAAAGACCCCTAACCACAAAACAAGTAAGCCAAACACTGCAAGATGCCAAGAGATGCTGACCAGAGAAGTGCCATGCAGAGCATATGCAAATCTGATTAGAAATGAGGAAAACAAAAAACATGACAAAAAATATTTTAGGAGAGCGGATTTCTGATTTGCTACAAAAACACGGTTTGTCTCAAAGGGAGCTGGCAGAAAAAGTCGGTGTAACGGAGGTCTCCATGTCCAGATACATCAGCGGGGATCGCGTTCCTAAAGGGCCTATTGTCGTGAATATCGCAAATGCTTTGCATACGACAGTTGAAGACCTTATGGGATTGGAAACAGAATCCGATTCCGAATTGGAATATTATCGCACTCAGCGTGCAATCGCACGAAACGCAAAGAACTGGACACAAAAGCAGAAAGCTGACCTTGTAAATGCTCTCTTTGAGTCTGAAAACTGAGAAAGGAACAGACTTGAGAGGATTATTGCCCCCGGGTAGGTGCGATGAGATCAAAAAGGAAGTTCTCTTTATGTTTGAAGAGTGCGAAATCAACACCTACCCCATTGACTGCTTTGCAATCGCAGACAGGCTGTACTATCAGTTACGGCCATATTCATCCTTTCCTATGGTTAAACGCCTGAAAGCTTTTGCTTTCGATATGGACGGCTATTCCAGGGTCGAGGTCAACCCCAAAACGGGAATGAATGAATATGTGATCTATTACAACAATCATACGAACCAGGGACGTATGGGTTGGACTATCCTTCATGAGATTGGCCATGTTTATCTCGGCCACCATGACAATCTGGATGACAGCTTAAGTGCCTATGAAGAAGCGGAGGCTAATTTCTTTGCCAAATACAGCATTGCTCCGCCGCCACTCATCAATGTTGCGAAATGTACAAGCCCCGATGATGTTGCTGCTACTTTCGATGTGTCTGGCGAGGCATCCTACAACATTTTTGATTATTATAAAAAATGGATGGAATTCGGATCAATTGATTATGAACCATTTGAAATCGAGATGTTGCAGCTTTTCCAAGCAGCATAATCCTTTAGGACAAGTGATGTTTCCTGATAAAGACCTCTGGGAACCGTCATAGGTCCTATCTCCCTCTTAATAGGGATAAGAATAAATGTGCAGACAGTGTACAATATATCGTGTACAAAAAGTATTTTTTAAAACGCTATATATAGCACGTTATAATTATATTAGAATCCTATTCCAGGAAGGTGGTGAAAATCGCATGGAAGAGAATGCAATAAGAATTACAAAAAGAAACGATGAAGAGCTTGTCTTTGACATTAGCTGGATAACTGAAGCAGTCTGCCGAATGTTTGAAACCCTATCAGCTTGGGATGATCTCATTGATGATATACTGGAAAATGCCAAGATCGCTTTTTATACGGCATTGCATTCCATCTGGCACTATATCGCCAATGGTTTCCTGTCAAGACAGAGAAAGGAGAGAAAACCACGCCATATTCATCATGCATTTATTATGGCCGCTGTTCTCATACCAAGCGTACACACTACTACTGTATCATTTAGTAGCTTTGCAATCCTGATTCGGGAAGTTTACCTACAGAGAACGCAGGATAGAGGTTCTGATGACCCCTCTTCTAATGGTTATTTCAATTACATAGCTTTACCAATAAACTAACCATGTAGGAGGAATAAAATATGAGAAGGAACATAGCGGAAGGTACCTCGGACTCTTTCGAAGATACCATGAACAGTTACTACGAATCCGCACCTGTCAAGGATGACACACATAAATTTAATACCAAATATTTCCATCTGCGCCGCAGGCTCATGCCAGAAGAGCAGACGATGCTTGACGAGATTTTCATGGATGCAGAAAAAAGCGAACACGATGCCGCCCAGAAAGCCTTCAGCCTTGGCATTGAAATCGGAATATCATTGGTACGCTCCGTACAGCCAAAAACGGAACCAGAATGTTAGTAAAACAGCCCGACTAGGCTTTATCAACCAGTCGGGCTGCTCTCAGTACCAATCATCATACGGAGGCGGTATTTTTCTGCTTGCTCCTGTTTTTAGGTTTAGGAAGGTTTGTTTCTGTTTCCTCTTCACTACCAAATAGCCTTTGCACTTCTATTTGTATGCCCCGCCATTGACAAATCTGATTATATACAAATCTCTGTGGCCACGGACAATCGTGCATTCTGTTGCTTTCTATTATGTAGACTTTATCGCCCGCTTTATACGTTGTCATAACGCCCTCACTTCCAAAAGAAAAAAATGGTCAAAATGGAAACTATAGTTGCTGCATCTTTCTATTTTGTTACCACCCTGTCACGCAAAACAGTCCCCTTAACTATACCGTGAAGATATATCTCCGATAAAAGCATCCCGCTCCTGACTATCGAAGCATTCAGATAAACCATGAACTGCTGTCTCTACAAACTGCTTAAACCCGACTGAAGCTCTACAGGAGCTGTTCCTCCTACTGCTGTTGTACCATATATTCTTCCGACCGAATATAATCACGCAACAAATCTCTGAATCCACTTTTTATATATTCTTCCAGTTCCATTGTCAATCACACCTCCAATACCAGGATAAATATCCATAACCCATTAGCAAAAAACTTGTTATAGTCCCAATGAATGATTGTTCTTTTTTAGGTCTAAAATTGGGACATAAAATGACCAGGTATCCCTTTTTATTTCTCCAGAGATGCCTGGCCACTTCTTTCGTATTAGGAAATTTGCTAAAAAAGTGTATTAGAAATAGACATACTTAATTTACGCAACATTCACACACTCTCTTTTCACAAATTCTAATACTTATTATTCTATTTTTTCTTTATGTGTCAAATATAATGAATAAACCTTTTTACCGAGCGGCAATATATTTTTGCATAAACAAAATTCAAATTAAATTATCCTTGTCCCACAAAATTATTTTCAATTATAAATATTCCAAATCTATACCATGATTTTTTTCTATGTATGTTTCCTAATAAAACATTCTTCATTTTTGATTTACTCCTTTTCCTTTCTTTTTCTTTTTCCTATCTTTTCTTCTGTATATTTCATCATCGTTAGGCTTGTCCCACTCAGCTTGTCCATCTTCCTTACTGGTGGGTGCTGCTGTATGCAGCACCCAAGTAGGGAGAAGGAATCTACGCTCGTTAACGATGAATTAATTTAACCAATGCCTTGATAGTCTGTGTTTCGCACATGGCATACAGCTCCAATTGTAGATCATCCCTCTGGCGGATCAAATCCTGCAGATTGCTGTCACCAACTTTCAGATTATCAATCGCTTGTTCATTTTCATCTAACTTGCGGCGCAATTCCTGATACTTGTCCGACTTCTGGAACTCGAGCTGTACTTCATCTATATACTCATAGTAACCTTCCATCAGATATCCAGATAAATCTTTCATATCAGTCTGCCTCCGTAGTTTTTGTTCAATATTCAGTTTTTAATATGCTGACAGCTTCAAACATTCGCTGTTCCGTCCCCATGTGACCTCCTTCCTTATCTTCATCTTGCTGAAATCGATCAATGCGACAGAAACATTCGCAAGCACCTGGTTCTGGTTTACTCCTGTTATAACCTGGTCAAATAGTGCTTCATCATCCATTAACACCGTATATTGCACATCCACTTTCGGTTTGAATGAAAGCAGCCTGCCGAGGTTGTAATAATATGCACTCATGCGTACTGTGGTATCAAACCTGACCTGCGAAAAGCTTGTCACGAATTTCCATCTGACTTTGGTGCTGTCATTCGAAACCAGAAAAGCAAAATCCACTTCCCTGTTTTCTCCCATCGGAAGCAATTGGTATGTACCGCCTCGTTCCATAAGGTACTTGGAGATAATCCCCAAAGCGATAGTTTCATTCTGCAGTGACACCACTTGTTCAAAGTCCTTAGTCCCTTCGATCTCATCAGGATTATAACCAGCTGCTTTTAAGAATTCGTCACTGGATAAGCCCATCTCTTTTGCATAATGCTCTGATGCCATCTTGAAACATAATTTTTTTGAAGGTCTGCAAATCCCAGATTTTACCCTGGATAGTTGCGCTGCTGAGATACCGCATGCCCTGCTAAATTCGGATAGGCTCCGTGGACCACATGCCCGTGTAATTAACTCAGCCAAAGCGTCAACATCTGCAAGTGTTTTTGTAGCATCCACTACTATTGCCTCCTTGTCAGACTGTATTCCAAAAAATTAGCTTTTGAGCCAATTTTCATGCCTATAGCGTACCACCAAAGGAATAATTTGTCAAGAAAAAATCGTTACATTTCATTTTATGTAACAAAATGTAACGAGCAAAAAATAGATCTATAACAGGTTATATTTTTAATTGAATCGACACAATGATTCCAAGAATCATCAGAATGACTATTAGCAGTTCATAATCACACATGGAGCAGTTTCCTCTTTCTCGGTTTTACCCATAGTCAGAGGGGCAGTTTCCTCTGTTGAGAAAGACCAACCGCGTACCTATTATGGCAGCACCCCACAGATGTATTTAACAGAAAGGCGGAACAAGTCCGCCCTTCCATATTCTGACATTATTCTTCCGTCTCAATCTCCAACATCGTGCTGTCAAGGAAATGGAAATGCAGGAGCCAGCTATCGTGGACTTCCACGCTCTCCAAAACCATGTTCACGATCTCCGGGCATATTGTTTCAAGCGGCGGCTCTGCGGTGAGCTGCACCATCTGCCCCGCCCGCCATTTCTCCAAAGCGTCCCCTTCCCTTATCTGCTTTTCCCATGCGGGCAGGAAGCCCTCCCTGTTCTCCACGATCCCGTTCCATGCCGTCAGGAATGCCTGTTCTAAATCCTTTTCAAAAAGGTTGCAGCCCTTGCAGCCAGCCACGCCTTTCTGCCTGTAGCGTTGCCCGCACTGCCACACCCGGATTTTCCGGCTCCCCCGCGTCCATGTCCGCCGCCAGTATACCGCGCCGCACTTGCCGCATATGACCTTGCAGGTGAAGGGCTGCACGTCCGTGTAGCGCCCCATGTTCTGCAGGTTGTGTTTTTCCCGGAAAAGCCGCCTGCGCTCTATCTCTAGCTGCACCGCCTCCCAAAGCTCCTTATCCACGATGGGCGGGTGGCTGTCCTTCACATAGACCTGCTCGACCTGCCCCATGTTCCTGACCGATTTCTTACTGAGGAAATCAGATGTGTAGTATTTCTGCAAAAGGGCATCGCCTTTGTACTTCTCGTTTTCGAGGATGTGCATGATGGTGGAGACCGCCCACTTCGGCTCGCCCATGCACCCCGGCACTCCCTCGCCGTTCAGTTCCGCCGCGATCACCTCTGGGTTCAGCCCGTTCATGAACTCGTCAAACACCCTGCGGACGATGGCCGCCTGCGCCTCGTTGATGACGAGGTTCCCTTTTTCGTCCTTGTCATAGCCGAGGAAGTGGTTTGCATTCAGGTGCATCACGCCCTGCTTGAACTTGGTGCGGATGCCCCACCTGCAGTTCTCCGAGATGGAGCGGCTCTCCTCCTGCGCCAGTGAACTCATGATGGTAAAGAGCAGCTCCCCCGCCGCGTCCAAGGTGTTGATGTTCTCTTTCTCAAAGAAAATCCCTATCCCCAGGTTTTTCAGTTTCCTTGAATACTGGAGGCAGTCCTGCGTGTTCCGCGCGAAACGGGAAATGGACTTTGTGATCACCATGTCTATTTTGCCGTCCTCGCAGTCCTTTATCATTTTCTTGAACTGCTCGCGCTTGTTGGTACTCACGCCGGAAATGCCCTCATCCGCGTAGATGCCCGCCAGCGTGTAGTCCGGCTTGTTTGCTATATACTCCGTGTAATACTGCACCTGGTTGTCAAAACTAAGGAGCTGGTCTTCATTGTTGGTGGAGACGCGGCAGTATGCCGCCACCCTTAACGCCTCCCGCTCCTGCACCCTGCCGCCCCGCGTTACGGTATGCGGGTTGGCAGGTATCAGCGTAACGTCCCTTGCCATTTTACTTCTCTCCCTTCGAAATATTCTGTTTGTACGGGCATCCCTTCCGGCGCTCGTAAGCCGCCTTTTCCATAAAGGAATAGGATTTCACCCCGAACTCGTCCTCGCTTTCGGTCACCACGGCCTTTCCCTCGATCTGCCAGCCCTCCGTGGCTTCGGCGGGCACCCATATGCCGGGGCAGCCTTCCTCCGGCCTTTTCAGTTTCGTGCTGCACACCCAATACTCCTGCCTGCCCTTATTGGCAAATTTGTGGTGGAGCAGCGCCCCGCAATCCGGGCAGTGCAGCTTCCCGCTTAAGGGGTAGGTGTTATGGGAATCCCCGTTCCCCTTCCGCTCCGGCTTTTTCCTCTGGAACTCTGCGGAACGTTCCGCAAGGGCCGCCTGTGCCTTATCCCACAATTCCCCGCTGACGACTGCCGGATGATGGTCTGCCACATACCACCGGTCCCTCTGCCCCGTGTTCTTGTGCCGGACACGGTCAGCGTCAAGGTAGGTCTTCTGCATCATGACGCCGCCCTTGTATATTTCGCTGTGCAGGACGCGGGAGACCGTGCTGTCCGTCCAGCGGTTCCCTGCGGCAGTCCTGTAGCCGCGGCTGTTGAGGTATTCCGTTATCCGCCCCACCCACACGCCGTCCGCCGCCAGTTGGTACATCTTCCTTACCACAAAAGCCTGCTCCGCATCCAGTATGATGTCCCCGTTGGAATCCTGCGAAAATCCGTAGCATTTCCCCACCCTCACCGCGGGGATTCCCTGCTTGAACTTCCGCAGGTTCGTCAGCTTCGCGTTCTCGCTCGCCCCTTCGCTCTCCGCCTGCGCAAAGGCGGAAAGGATGGTCAGCATCAGCTCCCCCTCGCCGGAGAGGGTGTTGATGCCCTGCAGCTCGAAAAAAATACCGACACCCATCCCTTTCAGCTCCCTTGCCGATTTCAGGACGGTGACGGTATTCCTCGCAAACCTCGATATGGATTTTGTTATGATAAGGTCTATCTTCCCAGCCCTCGCGTCCTCCATCATTTTCTGGAATCCGGGGCGGGCTTCCTTGTATCCGGAGATGCCCTGGTCGGAATAGATGCCCGCGAACTCGTACATGGGGTTTGCGGTAATCATCTCCCGGTAGTGCTGCTCCTGGTTCTCCAGCGAGCCTTCCTGCTCCGCGCTGTCCGTGGACACCCGCGCATAGGCGCATACCTTCAATCTATCGGCGGGATGTGTTTCCCCCGCCTTGATTATTTTTATCCGCACAGGCTTTCCCTCCTTTCCATACAAGCGCCTTTTCCCTTTCATGGGGCTCCAAATCCTCAATGCGCCCCACCCTGCAATATATCGCTGCCTTAAATGTCTTTTTCTCTTTATCCGCCATAATCATAGGTAACTCCTTTCTTTTTTTGGTAGTCTATAAATCACTCTGAACGCCGTATTAGTCAAGTAAAACAAGGGTTCCACAGTTCTTTTATTTCCCCGTGGATTCGCTTTGTGTAAAAAAATACTGCCGGACAGGGCCTGCCCCGTCCGGCTGCGTATTTTTCTCACTGTGGAATCAGGCGGCATTCAGCTTTCGCCGGAAATTTCCGTCTCCAGTATTTTGTAAGCCTCCACCAGCTTCCCTTCCAGGTCCCCTCCCAGATAGGCTTTCAGGTCATTTTGGGAGATCAGTATCACGTTGCTCTTTTTCTCCAACTCTCCAAGACACCTCACCGCCTCCAGTGCATTGTGGACGGCATCCATGACAATATCCATTTCCTCTGCTTTCATTTTGATATCCTTTCTGCCCTTTGATTTGGGAAACGGGGCGGGCTTTCCCGTTCTATTGGTACACATATTCGCTCTGAAATGCAGGATCATCAAGAAATATCTGCGGAAATATCCAACAAACATATGCCCTGCCTTTTGTGTATCATTTCCTCTTAAATCCGGGTGGTGAACGCAAGCGAAATCCAGCCGTCCCGCCCTTCCTGATAGGCTTTCAGCAGCCCCCAGCCGTCCTTTTCCTCGACCACAGTGAAAATGCCCACGCCCGTAAATTTCCCCGTCTTTTGGTATGACGTTCCGGGACCGCGGCGGATATTCAGGTCGGGGATAGATACCCGCACCATATAAGGTGCGGAAAGGGTGAGGCTCTCCACAAACTGCACTTTCCCTTCCTCCATAACGGCTTTCAGGATGGAAAGAATCTTCTCCCCATACTTTTCTCCTGCCGCCCAGCCTTTCCCCTGCGGGTTTTCCTTCTGCCCCAGCCACTCCGCATAGGGAGCGCAGCCCCTTGTGACATAGCGGAAACGGGGATCGATTCTTTCATTCCGCAGCTTATCCGTGGAAGCGTAGGCTTTGAGGTGCTGAATCTGCGCCCGGATGCCAAGCTGCGGTGTATCAAAAGAAATCCCCTTTTTGCCCCTCTGCGTCACCCCAAGGCCGCAGAAATTGTTCTGCGAAAGAGTGACCGCCGAGCCGGAGAAAGTGAAGTTCCCCGTTTCCAGACAGGACTGTGCAAAAGCGATATCGCCCCTCACGCCCTCCGCTTCCCCTTCGGAAAGATACAGCGGAATCATATCCAGAACGGACTGCGGCACGGACGGATTCTTCTTTTTCAGATAGGATGCCATCTGCCCTGCCGTGGCTTTTGCTTTCCCCATAATGGCAGTAAGGGAATCCTCCGCTGTGCTTCCCTCCATCGCCGCCTTGATATCTTTTCGGAACTGCCCCATCGACAATCCAAACTCAGACCACAGATGCTCCACGTCCCCGTGGTTGCTGGCAATGCCCCTTTTACATCCCTCGCTGTGGCTGATGATGACACCGTCCGCCACAGGGTCTAAACCGAACTGCTGACAGAGATATGCGAATAATTCCACCGCACATTTGTAGGTGGCAAGCACATGGGCTTTCGTATTTTCCCCGTTCCCGGTCTCCGTCCAGTTCGCACCGCCTGCATACTTAATGGTGGAAGGCTCCGTCATCTCCACGCCGATGTGGGTATTGTTCGCGCCGCCTCCGCTGTGCCACCCACGGAAATCCCACGGGAGCAGTTGGTACACGTCCCCGTCCGGCTCTACGATGGCATGGACGCAGGCATTGGCGTCAGCCCTGTTCCAGTTCTTCATGAACACATCCGCCTTTGGCTGCGGGCATCCCACCGAGTGGATCATAAGACC
>ERZ808051.2187-NODE-2187-length-10455-cov-10.746194_pt1 | contig 10455 bp, 10 predicted proteins | sample MGYA00380199_ERZ808051 | MGnify/ENA primary metagenome ERZ808051 (study PRJEB31490, sample SAMN06133391) | mouse gut metagenome | isolation source: J11 | host: mice | place: China: Chengdu | collected 2015-05 ...
GAAATACATACCAGACCGGTTTAAAAGCAAATGATGAAATGATGAGCAGAATTGATATTGAAGCAGTTGGGCCAAATCAATCATGGAACTATGTAATACGTGGGTTCAAATAGTACATTTTATTTTGCGACAGTTCCTTAGTAAAACATATGCGGATGCGATTTTGATAATTGATGGGGAGACCATGTAAGGAAATAGGATAGAGCAGGATTTCCCGGTAGATTGGGGAATTGGGGGAGCAGCGAGAGGAGGTGAAGGTCAGTATGGAATTTGACAGGGGGAGTTAGGATATAGGAAACAATGGACTGCTCGGACTTATATCAAGAGAGCAGAGATGGCTCTGAATGACAGATGAGCCGCAATACTAAAAACAATGGAGGAGATTAAGAAAATGAATGTAAATGGAATAGGGATAGCAGGATATCCGGCATGGCAAGGGGCAAGAGGGACACAGCAGAATGCGGCTGGAAAGAATTTTGCGGCGCAGGTAAACAATGTGGCAAGCGCAAAACCGCATACAACTACTATATATATGAAAACGGATGATATGCTGTATTCCGGTGGTAACGGGACAGGATTATCTTTTTACATCAAATATGCGGAAGACTCAATAGAGGATGATCCGACTGTGATTGCAAAGGGCGTTGATGAGAATGGGGATGAATTCGAACAGACTATACATATCAACAAGGTTAATCCGAAATGTGCAACAGTAGTGGAAATGCGTGCTTTGGAAGCACATATGGGTGTAAAATAGTTGGGAGGCTTTACGTCCCTTCCGATGGAGGCCGGGGCTATGGGATTAAATGACAGGACGGATTTTATGGATATGTTCCAGAAGCAGATTGGCGACATGAAGCTGCTGCTCCAGAAAAAGACGGCGACATATTACCAGTACAGTATGCAGGCATATTGGGATTTCATGAATAAGAAATAATTTCCATCGGCTGCATATCCCCAATAAGCTACAGCCCGACAAGGCAGGCATCCCCGGCATTCAGGCGGATTGGGGAGCAGGGGGAGAATGTATGAAAGAATATATAAAGAACCGGGTGCATGAACTGTACTGGAATGATGATATAAACTGTGCAAGGACAGCAATCATCTGTTTGGGTGAATTATTTGAAACAACTATTGAACATCAAACGCTGTGTTCTGCGGTTGGATTGCATGGTGCTGGCGGTTATAGGGCGCAATGCGGCTTAGTTGAAGGCGCACTTATGTTCATAGGGATTTATCTTCATGTGATGGGGAAAACAGAAGATGAAATTGTATCTGCCTGTTATAACTTTGCGTCTGCTTTTGAAAAAACATTTGGTTCATTAAGATGTTTTGAACTACGCCCTACGGGATTTTCAGAAAATGATCCGCCACATATGTGTGAAAATTTGACTTGTAAAGGGATTGAATTTGCGTACCAGTATATTTTGAAGGTCACAAAGAAATATCCTCAATAAGGTCACAGCCTGACAAGGCAGGGCGGGCATCCCCGGTGTTCCCGCAGATTGGGAAATTGGGGAGCAGAGAGAGGAGGTGAAAGTCAGTATGGAATTCTATTCATTACAGGAATTGCTAAAACAATATTTGGATTGGGGATTTGATTTTGCTTCCATCAGCATAGCAACACAAATACCAGAAGAAGAATTACGGCAGTTATACAGTAATGAAAATTATAGATTAAGAGATAAGGATAAAGAGAAGTATCTTATGGTATTTTTGCTGCAGATTTGCTGTGAAAAACCGGACAATGATGAATATTACAGGGCATTGCTTGAGAGCCTTACACAATGCTTCAAGATACCACTGGAAGCGATAGCAAATTATATAGGAGTGGATGTTGATGGGTTATCGGGCTTTGAAAGCAGCAGTGATAAAGACAGAATTGAAAAGTGCATAGCACATCTGTTTACTACCTTTATTCGAAATCCGAGTTATTCGGTGTAGTAAAGGGAGCTATCCCTGATATGCAACGAGGAGGTTGAACGTGGATATAACAGGAATAGCAAAAAGCCGCCATGCGGACATCCCCAAAGCGTCATCCAAAAAGGAATGGAAGCTGTCCGATTCCCTCCGGGAGAAGATAACAGGATGCGGCGCAGGATGTCTATATGGGGAATAAGTTCCTTGCCCTGCGGAAAAGCGAGGTCGCCAAAGTCGCGCCGGACAGGACGGCGCTGGAGGATTTGGTGCAGGTGTTAAAGACACCTATCAAGCTGGCAGACAGGTCTTTGCTGAATCTGCAGAGCAACTCAATCAATATTGCATCTGGTATGCGCATAGCTGTCAATGACGGTCACATACTGACGGTAAAGCCGCAGGGTGTGGAGGTTTCCGGCGGAGATAACCCTTATGACACAGAAAGCTATTTGAAAGCACAGAAGATGGCAGATTCGCATGGATGCTTACAGCCGATATGCAATTACGATTGAAGAGAATTTAAAAGGCGAACTAGAGCGTGTTTGAAAAATGCTTTCTGGCAGATGTGCGTCACAGTTTGTGGGAGATTTGTGCCAAATGAAGGAGGCGTAGGGGGCAAAGGCATAAAGGGCAATGCCTTACGTCGACTGAATATGGTGCAAATATCACGCAAAGTGGTGAATGCGACGCATACGCGTCGCTATGCAGATGGCGGGAATGATGGTTGCAATCTGAACCACACAGCCCTCCTGATATGTCACTACTACATTTGTATCCTCACTTTCATATCCAGGCGCAGCAACTACACCGGTTTTTCCATCATCTTCAGTTACGGCAACACTTACTGTACAGCTACCATCCGAGAACTCTACAACACTCCCTGTCATAGCCGCTGATGAATACAGACTGTCTGCATCCACTTTCTGGCAAATGAGGCAGATGAGATTGCGCGGATTGCGAATGGAGTGATTGATGCATAGGATGTGGAAAAATACACAAAAGCTAACCGCCGTACTATGGCAGACCGCCATATTCGGGTGGTGGCGTATGAGCCTTCCATACAAAAGCGTCAACCTCTCTTAACAATTCAGCGACTGTTGTGGAAATGCGTGCTTTGGAAGCACATATGGGTGTAAAAAAAGCTGGGAGGCTTTACTTCCCTTCCGATGGAAGCCGGGGCTATGGGATTAAATGACAGGACGGATTTCATGGAGATGTTCCAGAAGCAGATTGGCGATATGAAGCTGCTGCTCCAGAAAAAGACGGCGGCATCAATACATTTCTTCTTGTGGTTTTTTGTACATGGTTGGAGTATGGTAGTGTTGGGGATTGTATGTATGGTTATTGCAACAATGGGATATATTTTTCCGGGCATACCAGTTTCAGTTATTTGCATTGCAGATGCGATGGTTAAACTGATATGTGGAATATATTTGTTATATATTGCAAAACCATCAAAATACATTCCGAATATGTTAAAGTAGCAAATGTACAAAGAAACAACTTCCAGTTGTGCGCTATAGGTTATTTGCTATAATTTCCCATTTATCGGGCGGACAACATATCACCAAAAGGACAGACACATAATGCGCAGAGTCGGCAGGCTTGTGGGCAATCACAGCCTGTCGGTTCTGTTCTTTTTTCCAAAGTAAAACGTACATGATTTTTATTTGATATTAAATAGTGTCTGATGATTAAGTTCAGAATATGGGAAGAGGAGGGGGAGAAGAAGGTGGAAATGGGGGAGAGGATGTGGTAGAATGGGAGGAGGAAGAGGAAAAATTAAAATCTGCATACGGGAAAAACGAGTTCTGCGACTACATTGGGTACTAATAGGCAAAAGTATTGAGTAATGGATTCATACAATAGAAAGCAGGATTTCTATTGTCATGAATTAAGGGATTTTGAGGTTTGGTGGGGGTCATCATAGTGGAGGTGGACCCCGCTTTTTCGTGTTTTTGGATGCCGCTGATAGAGGGGGGATTGGGCGGTTTTGGATACATGGAATTTAGTTGGAATAATCAGAAAACAATAGTGAGGTTATCATGATTTATATTATAGACAATATATCAAATTATTTCATTTATCTTTTTATAATTCATTTTGGATTCAGATTAAATCCAAGAAAAAACAAGTTTTTTCTTGGCGCATCGGTTTTGGCTATGTTGTCTGCAGGGGCTTATAACGTATATTTTGATACAAATTCTCCGATTATCTATATATTGTGGAGCGTACTTTCCATATGTTTATTTTTTGAAGATAGAATGTGGCATTTGTTTATACTGAGCGCAGTCCTTATGTATTTCACGGGAATCATTGATACGTTCAGTGTCATGCTGATACAGGTTGTTTTAATAGGCGGAGGAGTTGGCGGCACGGGTATAACATGGTGGATGGAACCTGCCTATCTGCTCTCATTTTTGGTGTATCTTCTGATATATTTGCGGCTTTTTAAGAAAAATGACATATATTTGGGTGATATAAAATTTAAGTATAAGTTTGCACTTTTAATACAGGCCAGTATTTTCCAGATGTTCTATGATTATGTTTTTTATTTCTTTGAAGAAAATCATGCAAGGTATGGCTTGGATGCCTATGCAGTATTTTTTATCAGCATAGCAGGGACAATCTATTCCATTTTTCTTACGCTTAATCTTGCCATCAAAAATATATTATCAGACAGGCAGAGCAGGGAATTGCAGTCTTTTATGTATATGCAAAAGCAGCAGTACGATTATCAGTTACAGCAGTCGGTAGCTGTACGGCGTTTTAAGCATGATTTGGTAAATCATATTGGTGTTGTCCGGGAGTTAATAAATGAGAAGAAGACAGAAGAAGCCAAAGAGTACATAGATACTATCTGGAATATTCAGGATGTGTTTGACTTAAAAATTCATACAGGAGATAGTTTTCTCGACATTATTGTTAATTATTATTCATACTTGGCGGTAAAGGAAAATATAGAGTTTGCTGTTTTGGGAAAGCTGACCGAAAAAATGCCTCTTGAGATGTTTGATATTACCACATTGATGGGAAATATATTGCAAAATGCTTTTGAAGCAGCGATAAAAGCAGATGTTCCCAGAATACGTGTTGAACTTGTAGAACATAAGGAAGAAATTTTTATTGTTGTCAGTAACAGTGTAGCCAAAACAATCAATACAAAAACAAACTTTTTTATGACATTAAAAAAGGATAAGCAAAATCATGGTTTTGGCCTGAAAAATATTATTGCAACTGTTGAAAAGTATCACGGTGAATGTTATATGGAATCTATAGTGAAAAATAGAGAAGTGTTGTTTCAAATCAGTATTGCTATACCAACTGCCAAAGCAGAGGAGAAAAAGGAATGAAAATAGGTATTGTAGAAGATGAAGCGGTGTGGAGAGATAAGATACAGACTATTATCGAAAAATATTGTAGGGATAAGAATATTTCATCAAAAATCAATTCATATAACAGTGGAAAAGATTTTATGAAAAATGCAGATGCAGATTTGTTGTTTTTGGATATTGAACTTGCAGAAGGGGAAGATGGTTTTGAAATAGCGGAACAGTTGATGAATCTTGGAAACAAATGTAAAGTTTGTTTTTTGACATCACACACAGAGTTAGCCAGATTTGGTTATAGAGTGAATGCTTTCAGATATATTGATAAAAAGCATTTAGAGGAAATCAATGAAGCGATTGATTTTTTCCTTAAAACTAAAATTCAGGATCGGATTGTATTTTGTGATGGTACCGCCGGGATACGCATAAAGATAAGCCTGAATGAACTTCTTCTTGTTGAGACGAATGGAAGAAAACTGAAATATCTCATGTTGGATGGCAGTGAACATTTATGTGAGGGGCAGATATCTGAAGCCGCACGAAGCTTATCTCAGTTTGGCTTTTTTCAGATACATCGGTCATATATTGTCAATTTAAAATATATTGAAAAGGTAAACAGTCATGAAGTTACGCTTTGCAATGGATTAAAGGTAGTAATTGGAAGGATTCACAGTAAAGAGTTTAAGAAGGAGTTTTTTAAATGGAGAATGTGGTTTAATGATTGATTTTGTGTCGTTTATGCAAAATATGTGTTGTTTATACAGGGAGTATTTTATATTCCTTCTCACTGTGATATAAATAGTGTGTTAAACATAGTACAGGAGGATAGCAGAAGTGGTACAAGGCATTTTACTTAAGGATTGGCATTTTAATGGAAAATCAGTAATGAAAAAAGCGGTAATGGCAATGATAATGGGAACTGTTCTGTTAACAGTTTCATCGTGTGGGCAGGCAAAGAATACAGAAGACGCTCAAACGGATGTAATAAGCAGCACTGCGGAACCAGGCGGCAGCACTGGTGAAGTTCAGAAAACACAAAACGACATCAATACCGGTTCAAATTTGGCAGAATTGGAAAACCTGACAGGAGAATATGAATATTTATCGGATTATGGAACCGGTAAGTTAATGATTCAAAAATCATCCAGTGGATATGATATTTCCGACTATGAATCGGAATCTTCCTGTCGCTTTTTAGCTGATTCATCTAATATAGAAACCATAGAAAATAACCGGATATATGTAAAGTACCCCGAACAGGTATTTTCTGACGATACAGTTAACTTTAGCTATTATATTTTAGAATATAGTACAGATGAAATCAATGTGTATTACGGAGAAGCAGGGTTTGAAGAGGCTCAATTTTTATATCATGCCACAAAGAAAACAGAGGTGGGGACGGACGGATATGAGTATGAGGGCGAGTATAATAGTTATGATATAAACGAGCCGGCGTTAGAAATAAAGAAAAATGATGATGGAACTTATCAGATTCAGATAGATTTATTCAGGCTTTGGGGTTTTTATGATGATGCGGGAAAAATTACGGAAGAAGGGTTGGAATTTACAGCAACAGGTCCTCGTGGAAGTGAGGTGAATGGAGTCATAAAATTGGAGGAGGATATCGCAGTAGTAACCATTTTTGGTCAGGAATGGCTTGATTTTGCAGGATTAAGTGAATACAGATTTTACAAAACCTCAGATGTTCCTAACATAGATGATTTCCCGGCAAATCAGCAGGAAAGTAATATGCAGGATGCTGCGGATACAGGTTTGGAAGCAGCGGCAGATGAATTATTAGATTCCTTTATCAATGGATTGACAGACGCAGTTGACTCTGAAGATTCGGCATCGACATTTTCTGTTAGCGATTTAAAGTTGGATTCTGAGGAAGGGGATGCATATTCTATTGGCGAGAAAGTCGATCTTGACAATGATGGAGAAAACGAACTGATTATTAACGGGCCTTATGGCGGGATATACCTTGATGCGCGTGATGACAAAGTATATGAATTTGCTGCAGGAGAGGGCACTGTTCTCATTCTTTCTTATACCTATTATAATGGAGCCGTATGGATTATGTACAACAACAGATCGAGTGCAGGATTTGAATTTTACCATATGGAAAAATTTGAAGGAGCTGATAACATAACTGCAGAAATGAATTTCGGTGAGGAATTTGACCCCAATAATGCAGAAGCTGGAATCAAATATACATTGAATGGAGCTGAAATTTCATATGATGAATATACAGAATTATGCAGCAAAATTTTCGCTGCTGAAGTAAGTACAAACTAAAAGAAAAAATGAAAGCTTTGGTAAAAGGTGTATTAACAGTATATGATTTTTCCTGTTTCGTTGAGGCGAATGTCGCTTATTCTATCAACGCCCCGGAACTTGTAGCGGTTGCGGAACGGGATAAGGCGTTGCTGACATTCAAAGAAGAAGTGCAAAATTACTTGAATGGTCTAAGGAACTGTTAAAGAATTAATCTTTACATCTGACTTGTCTAAATCTTCTTATGCCGCGTTGTCGTCAATCGGCGTACCCCCAGTACGCTTCATTCCTCCGCCTTGCATAAAAAGATTTATACTGCGTCATCTGCAAAGTTAATTCTTAGCAGTTACTATGAAACCTAAACCTTGGCTCGCGGCGATTATCCCAAAAAAGCGCAAACTATCCCCGCGGCTTACCCATAGTGCATTTAAAACTATGCGTATAGTACATAAAATGGATATATTATGATTAAGCGGTCTGCCCTTCCATGGCCACAGGCGGTTCCCAGCCTAATGTTTTTAGCTTCTTTAAATACGAATTAATTTTGCGTTCTTTGTTGAACTGGTCATAATATCCCGCTCCCAGATCATGATATTGCACGCCGTATTTTAATATATGGTATACGGCAATCAGCATGGAATGTGCCACCGCCACATACGCACGCTTGCTTCCACGGTGGGCACTGATACGCCTGAACTGCGCATAAAAATACGAGTTTTTATTATTTACCGCAGAATGGGCGCATGTGATAAGCGTGGTCCGCAGCAGCTTGTTCCCTTTCCGGGTCTTCCCGGACTTCCGTTTTTTGGCGCTTTCATTGTCACCTGGGCACATGCCCGCCCATGACGCGAGATGGGCATCCGTTGGAAAACGGTCCATGTCCGTGCCGATTACGGAAATGATGATCCGTGCGCTGTCCACGCCAAGACCTGTGACTTCCTTAATTGCCTCAACCGCCTGTTTTTCATCTGGCTTCATGTGGTTGTCGATCTGGTCATCCAGTTCTTTAATGTGGTCATCCAGTTCATCAATATGGGAAAGAAGCACGCGCATCATCTGCCTCTGGAGCGGTGACATTATGCCGTTTATATCGTCAAGGATCTGCTCCTTAGACGCCTTGAGCTGGCCAGCAATTTTTTTCTCCGCCACCATCTCGTCATATTTTTTCGAGTCGATGGCGTCTCCGGACACAAGAACTTCAAGGATGGCGCGGGCGCTTTTACCGTTGATGTCCCTGACCGTTCCAGACAGCTTGATGTTGGCGCCTTCAAGCATCTTCTGTAGACGGTTCAGCTCACGATTCTTGTCCTGCACAAGACTTTTTCGGTACCCAACCAGCTCCCGGAGTTCCCGCTGCGCCTTGTCCGGGATGAAGCTGGCCGTGAGCAGGCCATGCTGCAGGAGATCTGCGATCCATTCAGAATCTTTCACATCTGTCTTTCTGCCAGGCACAGCCTTCATGTGCTGCGCGTTGACGACCATGGCCGCAAGGCCGGAGGATTCCAGTATGTTATACAGGGGCTTCCAGTAGGAACCCGTGCTCTCCATCGCCACCATCTGGCATCCGCCCAGGAGCAGCCATTCGGCAAGCGTGAGAAGCTCCCTTGTAGTTGCACCAAACTCACGCACTTCCTGCTGTCTGCCATGTATGAAGCAGCAGACCATGAGTTTTTTGTGCACGTCAATACCACAACAGTTGTCGTAAATTTTCTTCATGTTAGACACCTCTTTCAAAAAATTTACGGCACGGCTCCCTGTCTGTTATTATTTTACTATACGTCCTTGTGCCTTTATCAGACTGGACAGGTGGTGGTGCAAATGAGGGGGCCGGAAATCAATTTCCTAAACGGGCTAAAAGGCCCAAACTAAAACCGATCTTTGCCGTTATAAATAGTATAATTCAATTATCCGGCAAATGAAACAAGAAAAACCTACGCTATCTCACAAGTTTCATTTATGGTGGTGCCACGCGCGCGGGGCATGGGGATTTCCTAAGTGAAGAAGAAATTGCGGGCGGCGATATTAAAAAAATGCTCATAGACAAGTCCACTGATCTTGCAAATAGCTTGTCTACCGAAAATATGAAACTATCGCCTTGTGAAATTTACATGATTGACATCAACGGCGGAGCAGGAGAAGTCATTCAGTAATGGGTTTGCCTGTTGGGAAGCGGAGAAATATATGGGGGACGTGGATATCAAGGTAAAGAAAAATGAGTTCAGTGTAACGGTGATGTTACAGGAAAGGAGACAGGTATGAGTATCAGTAATGTAAGCGGCGTGGGGGTTAATCTGTATGCCTACGCAAACAGCAGCCAAAAGGCGGCAGGCACAGGGAATTTTGCGGAGGAGGTGCAGAAAGCCGCGGAAGGAAAGAATGCGGTAGAAAAATCCGGCTCATCAGCATGGGCGGGGGACATGGTAGTACCCAATCCTCCGAGTTATTTTGGATTTACATATGACAGCAGCATTTCCGATAAACCTAAAGAGGAAATGACTACAGATGAGTACAAACAGTATTTTATGAATGAGATGTCGAAAATGCCTGTAAGTTCATGGTTCAGATCATCATTTTCGTCTGGCTCTCTGGTGATTAAAGAAGAAGCATTTGAAAGGATGAAAAATGACCCGGAGTATGAAAAATATGTCCTGAACAGGATTCGTTCCATGTATTCCGTAAGCAGTCTGCCTGTCGGGCCGAATAATGTCTGCTATGAAGTTATCGGGGCATCCCCGGAAGAATGCTATGGTTATGCGGGGCCTGTTGGAGGCAGCAGTTCAAATTTTGCAGGCAATGAAGAATCATGGTGGGAGAAACGCCATAAGAGGATGGAAGAACTGATGGAGGAGCAGGAGAAAGAAGCGGTGAAAAAGGCGCAGGCACGGAGAGCGGCGGCACAGGAGAATTACCTGAAAAGCCAGATGGCAAGCAG
>ERZ808051.2188-NODE-2188-length-10454-cov-7.521731_pt1 | contig 10454 bp, 15 predicted proteins | sample MGYA00380199_ERZ808051 | MGnify/ENA primary metagenome ERZ808051 (study PRJEB31490, sample SAMN06133391) | mouse gut metagenome | isolation source: J11 | host: mice | place: China: Chengdu | collected 2015-05 ...
TGGCCTTTTATTGAAACGTTGCAATAGCCCCAAATAATGCAAGATTTTATTCAAAATTTTTTAAGCGTCAGAGCTGCGCAGCAAGCTGCGGGGAATTAAACCCTGAGAGATTGAAGCCTTCTCCCTGTGATAACGCTTCCAAAGCTGTCCTGGCACATCTACACCTGTGCTTTCACCAACCGGTATTTGTTCAGAAATGCGAACTTCCGTTTCCAAGCCGAGGTAAATTTCCGGTTTTTCCAATGTCTTTCTCTGGATTTCCAGGACGATATTTCCTACCACCAGCGGAACCCCCTCGTCTACTAAAACATAATTCATAGAAACTTCCGGCTTGTCGAATGTGTTGAGCATTGGTAAATCCCTCCTGTAGTTTTCAGGCGTAATCCCATACGTTTCCTTGAAAGCTCGTGTAAAATTCGCATGGCTTGAAAAACCATAGTCCAAGGCAACGTCAAGAATCCTCTGATCGGTACTTTTTAGATTTTCAATAATCTTTGCCAAACGGCGGAGTTTCACATATTCTTGAACTGGTTTATTTACCAGCCGCTTGAACAAGCGCTGAAAATAAAAGGGGGACAGACCGACAGTATTTGCCAGTTCTTCCGTTGAAATTTCTTTTGTCAGGTGTTCCTCGATAAAAGTCAAGGATTGTTCGATTGCTTCATATGCGTGCATTGCGGCACCTCCTATATTTGATGTTCAAATTATATCATTTTATTTTTTGCCGGGCTTTTCACGCAATGCGCTTTTTGATCTGGAAAATGTAGCCTGTGATAAGTGAACCGGCGCTTTGTCAACAGTCCCACTTTGTCCCAAAGTAGCCTTAATCAACTTTTTATCCTGTGCGGGGGATTTCTCCACTTTTCGGCCTCAGCCTGCGGAGCAGGCCGGGTTGGGGCATCCTTGCCCATACCGGGGATCACGGACTGTTCCGGCTGGGGTGCTGGAATTTATCCATCACCTCAATGTAATCAGTTTTTGTCATGCCATATAAATAATAATCGCAGTAGATGTTTACCATTTTCCCCTCACGAATAAGCCCTTCACGCTTGAAGCCCGCTTTTTCAAGAGTTTTGAATGACGCAATGTTACAGATGTGAACATCAGCCCAAAGACGCTGCAATTCTGTTTCTTCAAAGCAGAAGATAGCTACTCTCGCCAACGCTTCTGTCATAAGTCGGTTGCCTTGATAGGCAGGCGAAAGGCGAAATGCTACTTTTGCCATGCGGTCATTTTCAATGAGATACACCCACATATCCCCGATGACTTTATAATCTTGTTTGTGAACAATACCTCAATGAAAACTTTTTGTGGGTTTCTCCGACTTTTGAAAAAGCAATTCCGGGTTTAAGTCACTTTTCCCGGGGCGTTTTCCCCAATACTGATAAATGGAACTGTCACCCAACCATTCTTTCAAATCTGAAACATCTTCTTTTCGCAGAGGGCGTAGGATAAGTTGATCCGTTTCAAGAACAGGCTTATTCTGCGCATAATCCTGTAATTTCATAAGCCACCCCCTCTTAAAATTTGAATACCTGTCCCCAATCAAAATAGCCGGACGCTTCTGTGCTTTTCGGCCATTCGCTGCACCATGCGGGAACACCGGGTGTTTCAACCCTGTCAAAACTCGGAGTGTACGGCTTGATGTCAAGTACGGGCGTATTGTCATTTGCGTCAATGAATGTAACACGAATCATGCCGTTGGTGAAATCAATGTTAATAATTTCAGACGCTGTTAATGCAATAGGGTTCGGACGCGCAGGAGATCGTGTCGCAAATACACCCATGATTTCGGGTGCGCCTTTATAGGGCTGTTCTGTCTGTAATTCATTCCGGTCTGCGCCGTTGTCGCAATCGCTGAACCACCAAAGAACATTGATGTGGCTGAAGCCTTCTAAGGCTTGCAGTCCGGGAATGTACTCTGGCTCTAACTGAATAAATGTGCTGTTTTCATCATTTTTTACTTTACCAATGGCTTTTAATTGATAGGTCATATTTTTCCTCCTTGCTTTGTTGGTAAATCCAGTATAATACCTCACATCATGTGAGATGCAACAGGGAAAAATAAAAAATGCCCTGCATTTTCACAGGACATTTCAAAGTTTACACAATCATGTGTATTCCAGCGGTATTTGAAGCTCAATCAAATATTTTTCAGGGTTATTCTCATTCCACGGACCTCTATGCACGATCTGACGCATCGGGTTAGACATTTTGTATTTGCTGTTTGTCTGCAACCATTCGGCAAAGGCAAGGTAAGCGCCTTTTATATTTGCAAAATCGCCATAGACCATTGTGCAAGCCATGTACGGGACTGGTTCTGTCATGTGGAAACAAAATGGCCTTTTTGCCTTTCCCATTTTCTTTACAGGGGCGCATAGCTCAATATCAACATCTGTCTCTCGAAATTCTGTATCGTGATAAATGGAAAATGTATTGCCCGTTATTTCGATTTTTTGTGCTTCTGTAAAAGTAGAAAGTTCTTTCCATAAGTCGCCCTCGAAATAGTAATTCGGTACAATTTTCCGCAAGGATAGCACCTGATACGCCGGGATTGACTTAACGGATATGTTATAGTGCAGTTCTCCTTTACCACCCTGTATTTCACTTTTTGTAAGTTCGATCTTCCGAAGTTTTTCTTGTTCGGCCTGTATTGCATTTTCTATCTCTATGCGCTTTTTGTCGAGCTGCGCAAGAAGTGATTGCTCGTCCATCGTCAGGGCAAGCGCAATTTCCGAAACATTCAGTCCACTATCCCGCAAATACAGAATCTTATTTAGACGCGGTATTTGCTTTACTGAATACAGTCGGTGTCCCGTCCACTTGTCAACCTCTGCCGGTGTCAGAAGTCCTACCTCGTCATAGTAGCGAAGCATACGAATAGATACCTGCGCCAACTTTGAGAATTCCCCTATCCTAAACATCGTTTCACCACCTACTCCCAACTATATTTGTATTTTTATCTCACTACAGCTTTTATGTTACTTGCTGCATCCTTATTATACCGCCTTTCTTTCAGTCTATCAATGTCGTTGCGTGGTGCAAGAACATTTTCTGGGATTCTACTAAATGGCAAGCAATGCAATCTTCCGTAAGATTGCGTATTTTGGCAGGAATCCGTTTCCGGTATTCCTGCCAAAATGCTTGTTGGTGACATGTCCCCAAGCCCCTGAGATCATCACCTGCGGTGATGGCTGCGCGTTCCATTGGAACGCTGAAATCTTTATACATGAAGATAGAAAAAGAAAAAAACCTTATCATAGCTATAATATCCTCGGCATTATGAAAGAATTGAACAGCAAGAAGTAAAGCGGTCACGGAAATGACCGCTTTCTTATTATTTCCCATACTGTCCTAAATTAAGTCTGGAAACACTCTATATTTATCCTGATTTATGCCCCGGTACTCCCAAAGCCTCCGGTTCCGCACTCCGCGCCCAAATCCGTTACAAAATCTGCAATCACAACAGGAGTAATTACAAGCTGGCCTATCCGCGTTCCTTTGGAAAGTTCCTGCGGTTTGTTGCTTACATTACTGATAATGGCATGGATTTCCCCGCGGTAGCCGGAATCCACAGGAGGTAGCTCACAGACCAGGCCCCTTACTGCCATGCTGGTGCGGGGAAACACAAAACCCGCATACCCGTCCGGCACTTCAATCCCGAACCCAAGCGGAACCTTTGCGATCTCGCCCGGCTGCAAGGTGCAGTCGTAAGGCATATACACATCCGCCCCAGCGTCGTTACCATGTGGTCGGAAAGGTAGCTGGCTCTCCGGCACACCAAAATCAATCAGCTTGATCTTCATGCACCGCCTCCTTCCAAAAGTACCGGGTAGTCGTTTCTTAAAATGTTCTCCGGTGTCATGGTTTCCGTCAGTTTCTGCCCACAGGTCATTTGTCCCTCCAGACATTTGTCCATCTGGCAGAACGATCCGGTCTGAGAAGGGGAGAACAAAGCCGGGCTGAGTGCGTAAAGTTCCTCCCAGATTTTCAAGAGTACGATCCGGGTCTCGTCCGTATTGCGCCGGCATACCCGCTGGCCGATGATGTGTTTCCACTGATAGGGCGTGGCGCTGATTATCAGCACATTCCGTAATCCCTGGGGTGTGGCATAGCCCGCTGCGTCATGGCCGATTCCCGCGCTGCACAGCTTTTCGTAACAGTCCATGCCCTCGTGACAGCTTTTTAAGTACAGTTCCCGAACTGCGGCCGGGGCGGTTAAAATCTCATAGGGTACCGCAAAATCCGCCTGTCCAGTATAATTGCTGTATTGCAAAGACGCACTCATAAACTTTACTTCGTTCTGATGCCTGGTGATCTGTGCCAGAAAACGCCGGCTTGCTCCTACAACAGCAACGGTAATCACTGCGAATTTCTGGACCGTGGGGTGAGGGAGGCTGCTGATGGCTGCCACGGTATTCTCGCTGAATGACTTCTCATAGAGTGCCAGCAGATCATCCATCGTGGCGATCTTATGTCCCCGCTGGGTAAGCCGCGCTGCAAAAACCATGTTTCTCTCGGCCTCTGCAACCGCCTGGCAGTTCAATATTTTTACTTCAATTCGGTTGATTGGTATGTCCCTCCTTTACAATGGCTTTCAATAAAAACAGATAGTTTAAGCTGTCTGTAATCTTTTCGTCCCATGTGCCTATGTCATAGCTCGCACCATTGTCAAAGCACATGTCATACAGGGAAACGATATGCTTCGCCAGCATCCCAGCAAGTGCACGTTCCGGTGTGGTATGCTGCAAAGCTGCCGCCGTCTTAAAAGCTCCCAGCCGGTCCGTGTCGTCCCCGGTGTATTCTTTGGTTTTCCGTTGCAGCGTGTCGGCGCAAAGCCGCACCTGCTCGTCAAATACGGCATTGACTTCATTTTGCGTAATGTGACATTCCTCCTTTTTGAAAACAGAAAGCCGGCTACCCTAAAGCATCTTAGAATAGCCGGCAAATAAATGGTTATGTAATTGTTACAGGGTATTGATCTCGTTTTCCAGTTCCCGGACCGCTGCTATGACAATATCGAATGTGGGTACATCACCATACAGCATATCCTTCATGGAATCATAATCCGCCTCTAACGCTGTGAACCGGTATTCCGGCGGGATCATCTTTAAGGTGCCTGGCACAGCCTCCGGGTACTTCGCCCATGCCCTGGGATAGAATTTCATTTTGAAATCCACAACCTTTTTAAGCAGGTCGAGCTGAGAGAAAGCGGCTTCTTTTACCGGGGTCAGAGCCATGCGGTACAAATCGTAATAATGTCTGGAATACCGCTGCGGCATTTCCAGATGTTCCGGCCTGTTGGCCTCATGGTGCAGGATCGTAGCTTTTTCCCAGAAAGTCCGCTCCGGGGCAACCGTCAGAATATTCGTTCCTTTCTGCTCGAACACATCAGGGTAATACTCCGCGGCATACGGCATAATCTCCGCAGACTTTGCCGGCGTCCATGCGGCCAGCGCGCCGATTTCCAGTCGGATCACCTGCAAGGTTCCCGCATTGGTAAACAGTTTTGGGTAGGCAAAAATAACTGTCTGCTTTTCTTCCTCGTCCATGTGAATGTCAGCTTCACGGCCAAGCTCCTGAGATAATCCTTCTTTGATTGCGGGGCAGAAGGTTTCTGCCAGAAAGACCTCCGCCCGTGCATTGGCCTCTTTGTTGAAAGCGTCCTGCTTCGTGTTGGAACGTTTCTCCCAAGGTTCGTCTTTGCCATATCCTAAAACCCGCCAGTCCAGAATCAGGTCAATATCTTCGGAAAACCGGCTGATCAGGCGAAAGGCTTTCGACAAGCTGGTACCGCCCTTAAAGGTAATCGAATCTTTCCAGGGGGAACGTTGAAACAGATAATCCAGCGTAAAGCATACCCAAAAATCTTTTTCCACAATGGCATCGTTGAGCCCCATCTTATCTGCTGTGTTACGGAACAGCCTCCGCTTATCATTGTCTGAAAATTTTGCAACATGTTTCATCTCTATTGTACCTCCCCGGCAATCTGCCGTATCGCATTGTAAACCCAATCCGTAGATTCTGCCGCCTCTCTTAGCATAGCGGCTTTATCGTTCTCATTCAACCGGGAGCTAAGCGTCTGGATCGTTTTGGAAGTGACATTTGTTTTCCCCAAAGTTTTCAATGCCTGAATCACCAGAACCGTCATATAAGAAAGACCCGTGATCTCCTTATTGGTCCTGTGCTTAAATTCCAGTTTTGTGGAATTCCACTCATAGGTCTTATATGGACCGTCGCTGATATAGGACCATACCGCTGTTACCTGCGTGGAAAGCCCTAACAGGTTCAGCGCCGTATTCCCACAGGGAGCAATCGTCCAGTGATAGTTCCGGGCCAGCGCTTTTGCTACCGCCTCCGGGTCCGCCGCTACATATTCTTTCAACATTTCGCTGTATTCCGGCTTCTCATAAACACCTTTCAAAATCCGCCGGAGCGTACCTGCCTGTGTAAGCCGGTTCAGGTTCCGTCTTATGGTTTCCGTATCAGCAATATCAGCAAAATCAGAATTTACAAAAACAGTTCCTTCTGCCGCTGCGCCAATTCGCTCCTGAATCTGCCTGGAATATCCATTTGCCACTTTGCTCACCTCCTTTTGTCCCGAATATTATATATTATTCGGGACAATTTTTCAATAGACTCCGAGAGTTTTGTTTATAGTATTCCCACGCAGATCAGGATTTATACAGCAATCTCAAAAAAGGAAAGAACCGATGCCGGGAAGGAGCAGAGCATATACTACTTTTTTGTCCCGAATTTCATATATTATTCAGGACATTTTTAAGCAGAGGGCAGATAAATCCAGTCGTGCATCAGGCACACGCTGGGTTCGTCCTCCCTGGGAACCAAGCGGTAGGTGCATTCCCCGTACACGGTCCGTTTATCTTCAATCTCCATGCCATACGCCTTATAGAAGCGGTATTCCAGATTGGAAATGATACAGCGGAGCATCTGCAGCGCCTCCCGCTGTGAGGTTACGATCAAATCCCGGTCAATGCTGCGCTTTAAGAACAGCAGGGATTTATAAAGCTGTACCTCCGTTCGGTAAGGGCGGCAGTCCTTATGTTCTAACCAGCCGCAAAAGGCTACCGGCCCGCTCTGGATTACATCACGCTCCGGGTGGTAATACTCGTAGCAGTCCAGGTTTGCCGTGTTCAGAAGATAGAGCATTTCCCGGACCTCATTTTCCGGCATATCATAGAACCGCAAAAGGGAGCGGTACAGATGGACGTAGCCGGGTATCGAAACAATGGTATTTACCATAAAAATCCTCCTAAATAGCCGGTGCGGGAGCAGATTGCCCCCGCACCGGTTTCCAATATTCTTGTTAATCGTTTACAGCCGTCATTTTTCCCATGACGATAAAGCGGCTCGCGCCTCCGGGCGTACAGGTGGAAAGGGTCAGCGCCTTATCACTGGAAGTCACCGTAACATCGGTTTCAATGACAGAACGGTCCGCCATTTCAGAAAGCCATGTGGTGTAGGCCCCGTCATCCTTAAAGCTAAGCCTCCAAGGGGAAGTGTCGCTGCCGGACTCGCTGGGTTTTGCCACAAACGCCGTGAAAATTTCCACGATATAGCCGCCGCCAGGGGTGACAAGGTACATCTGCGGGTGTCCGTCAAAATAGCTCTGTTCGTCATATTCATTCAGCGTGGCGAACATGGAGCCGTCCCGCATATTGTGGCCGTAGATAATGGTATTGCGGTCCGAAAAATCCTCCTTATTTTCATAGTCTGCAAACAGGCAGCCCGTCTTATTATAGGTGCCGTCATACAGGTGGTGCAGGTAATACTCGTTATCATCTGTCTGTGTCACCGGGTAGTTAATGGCCGTATCAGGAAGGGTAAGCCATCCGATAATGTCCGGCCCGGTTTCCCGGAGCGCATCAAAATCCACTGTGGGGAGGACCACAAAAGTGTCCTCCCCGGCAGGTTCCGTTTCTACATTATCGTCCTCCGGCGCTTCGGTCTGCTCCGGCAGCTCTACATGGGAAGCAATGTCCTCATAGGCTCCGGCGCTCTCTGAATACTGGTTAAGGTCGCGTACCATCAGGAACTCGCTGCCAAGCGCCAGCAATCCGCAGAAAGAAACCACCACAATACCAACAGCTTTTCTCTTAGGATTATGGATACTTTTGTGGAGATGCGGAAGTATATGACAAATACCTCTTTGCTGTATGAGCGGTTAAATGCAATGGAGGTTCGCCAGATAAATTACCAAGCAGGAACAGATGAGCGTTTTGAGAGAGTTTTTGAGTACATATCCGAACATGAGGAATCCAGTCAAAAGGTATTTTTTGACGGACAGATTTATGATGCGTTTAGTCTGATAGTAAGTCTAATTCAAAAATCAGAGAAAGAAATCACTCTGATAGACGGATATGTAGATGTTGGGACATTGAATCTGCTTTCAAAGAAAAAGTCTGATGTTGCAGTAACTATTTATACGCAGAAGCAAACGAAGCTGACAAAAGCCGATGTTAAGAATTTCAATGCTCAGTACCCGACATTGAAGATAAAATATACAAAAGTATTCCATGACAGGTTTTTGATTCTTGACCGAACAATAGCCTATCATGTAGGAGCATCTTTGAAAGATGCGGGAAAAAAGTGTTTTGGAATCAATCTAATTCAAGATGCAGGCATTATCAAAGACATCCTGCAAAGGTTGGAACTGGAAACGGAGAAATAAGAAGTTCTTTGGGGTCACAATTTGTGACCTTAGAAAAATGCAAACAGCTTAAACTATTCTGGGATTAGTTGTGAAATGCAGGTATTAATCGGGGAAGGCTTTACAGCGTAACATATCCCTAAATTCAAGCTCCTTGCTAATCGCCTGCTAAAAGAATCATCCAACCCACTTATCCATTCGCAAAAACCGTGCTGACGCACTCTTACGTCTGCTAACGCAGCCGTTTTTTGCTCATTAATAAATGGCTTCCGCGTCTGCTTTCTGATCCAATAGCCCAAAGTTGACAGTGGAACTTGATGTTCCTGGCACCATTGTTTTCTTAACAATCCGCTCTTGTAGAAATCCTGGATACGTTTTCTCCAGAGATCTCCCTTTGTAAGGTTCGTTTCATCCATAGGCAATACCTCCTTGCTTTGGAGTTACTGTATCAAAAATGATAGTAGATTCATAGATACGGATTATTTCTTGCTTACGCTTATCCTTTTGTTTCCTCTTTTACCTTAGATAGCCGATGTGAAGAACTTTCGATATGTGTTCTGACTATTTTAGAGATGTGCGTTCTATTTCTTGGCGGTAAAAATCAATTTTATCGTCCAGCTTTGCCATATGTTCCTGCAATACTTTTATCTGCTCATTAAGGGACTCACGATGCACGGTCAGCATTTCCAGTCTCTCATTAAGGGTAAGGTCGCCTTTTGCCCGCAGTTCGGCATAATTTCTAAGGAAAGAACCGAAGGTGGGTTGAATAAGAGGGCAAGCTCTTGTGCCCTCTTATTCAGCACACTTTTGGTTTTTCCGAATTGAACAAAGTCGTGTCCGGTATATGGGGATTCAAACATCCATCTCTTTACCTGGGTGAGGCATTCATCATCTCAAATTTCTTCTAACCTACTGCCATTTCCCGGACTTTTGGGTATACCTCCCCCTTTCCCCCAATTTTGTGTATCCTATATTTTATTTCCTCTGGATTACGCGCTGTTCTTTCTATACATCCATCCAGAGCAGGCCGCATAAATCAGAGTGCCGCCACAATGCGGGCATACAGTAACATCTTTTTTATACAGGATCTTCATTGCCTGTACCTTGTCATTCTTCCGAAAACGTTTCAGGAATTTACGGCAGCCGATCAGATTCCTGCACAGAGGGATCAGCTTCCCCTTGTTGTGGTTGCTGAGCAGACCGTAGTGACGTATCCTGACAAAGTTTTTCGGAGGGACATGCATCAAAAACCGCCGGACGAATTCCACGCCCTCTAAGGTCAATTCTTTCCATACACCGCCATTTTTATAATCCTTTACCCGGAACGTTACTGTTTCTTCGTCCATGCGAAGGATACGGCTGTTGCTGATCGCTATCCGATGTGTATAGCGCCCCAGGTAATGCATTACAGTTTCCGCACCAGCAAAAGACTCCCGGATATCCGTAACCCAGTGTTTCCCATAGCAGATATTCAGCAGTTCCTGATATTCATACTGGTTCCGGTACTTTGTGGCAGTTCCCTCATAGCAGAGTTTCCCAGCATCATGCAGGGATTTGAGGCCAGAAAGAAATTTCCCCTTAAACAATCCTGCCAGGGACTTCCCGGGGAGAAAAAAATCATCCTTTTTCTGATGCCAGTTCCGCCCCGCGTCCAATCCGCCGCTGGTTGATACAACGTGAATACTATGTAAAGATTGCCATAGTATCCATTATGACAAGCTGATTATTATGGGAAGAAATTGAATCAACCCTTCTATTTCAGCTATATCCAGCTTTGTTCTCT
>ERZ808051.2189-NODE-2189-length-10453-cov-3.659021_pt1 | contig 10453 bp, 8 predicted proteins | sample MGYA00380199_ERZ808051 | MGnify/ENA primary metagenome ERZ808051 (study PRJEB31490, sample SAMN06133391) | mouse gut metagenome | isolation source: J11 | host: mice | place: China: Chengdu | collected 2015-05 ...
CCAAGGGGGAGAAGCCTCATTATAACAGTATGAATGTGCTGTCCATGCACGCCCTGATTGGGGCATATAAGCCGGAAGGGCATGAGTGGGTGGATGAGCTGTGCCAGGTTTTGAAGGGGAACATTGATTTTGCATGTGATTTTATAGAGAAGCATTTTGAGGGAGTGGAGGTTAGCAGGCCGGAAGGAACGTATATGCTGTTTTTGGACTGTACAGAATGGCTGAAAGCTCATAACAAGACCATTGACGAACTGCAGAAGGCAGGATGGGATGTGGGCGTTGCCTGGCAGGACGGACGGATGTTCCACGGAGCGAACGCCATTCGGGTGAACTTGGCACTGCCTTTTTCCCGGGTGAAGGAAGCTTTTGAGAGAATGGAGAAGTATGTGTTTGTCTGAAGGCTTAGAGCGTGTTTAAAATAAAAAGAAAAAACGCCCCGGATTATGGAAATCCGGGGCGATAAAAATTTCTCGTCCGCTCTCTCAGTCTCAGGCGATCTGTTCGAGCCTTTCCTTTACTCTCCTGAGTTCGGTTTCGAGAATGTTTACACGAATGGCTATTATTTCTTTTTCGTTCTCAATTTTTTGAGCATCATCAAGTTTCCGATACAGGTCAAGATGACCCTCTGCAACGCGCATGATATTTTGACGGATTTCATTTTCAAGGGTCAATTTGATGTCCGTGACGTCATTTTCCAGCCTGTCAAATCGTGTATCCATCCGGCCAAGCCTTTCATCTATTTTGTCAAAGCGCACGTCCATCCGGTCAAGCCTTTCATCCATCTGTCCCAGCTTGGAAAGAATCAGATCAAGTTTTTCATTTTCAGCCATATGTATTACCGCCTCCTGATTTAACTATAACACAGAAGAATCAAAATGTCGATAAGATTATCAAAATTTAATAATTAAAAACACTGCAAAAAGTTACATCAACCCATACGGAAAATCACATCATTTTCGAATTCCGGCTCACCTCCAGAAGCTTCTTGCGCATTTCATCCTCAATCCTTCCAAGCTCCGCTTCCGCGTTGCGGCGTTTGGCCCGGCCGTCCTCCTGGATTTTAAGCACTTCATCCAGGGTGCTGATCAGGGTCTGGTTGGTGGCGGTGAGGGTCTCAATATCCACGATGCCCCGTTCGCTTTCCCTTGCGGTCTCGATGGTGGCAGTTTTAAGGGTTTCCGCGTTTTTCCTGAGCAGGGCGTTGGTCATATCCGTTACCTCCCGCTGGGCTCTGGCGGCTTCGCTGGAATGGTTCAGACCGATGGCGATTACCATCTGGCTTTTCCAGAGAGGAATGGTGTTGACAAGAGTGGACTGGATCTTTTCGGACATTGCGGTGTCGTTGCTCTGGATCAAACGGATCTGGGGAGCCATCTGCATGGAAATGGTTCTGGTCAGCTCCAGGTCATAAATCTTTTTCTCGAACCGTTCGCACATGGAGGCGTAGTCGTTAGCCGCCTGGGTGTCCTCGGGAAGGGAGCTCTGCTCTGCCTTGCGCAGAAGGGCGGGAAGCTCCACGGTTCTGGCCTGGGCAAGCTTCTGCTTCCCGGCAAGGATGTACATGGACAGCTCCTTGAAGTAATTCAGGTTCAGGTCATACATCTTGTCCAGCATGGCGGCATCCTTTAAAAGGGTCACCTGGTGCTCCTCCATCACCTTGCAGATCCTATTGATGTTGGCCTCTGCCTTGTCGTATTTGACCTTCATGTTTTCCAGCTTGTTGCTGCCCTTTTTGAAAAATCCGAGAAAGCCTTTTTCTTCCTCCTCGTCAAAATCCTTCAGCTCCGTCACCACGCTGGCCAGCATCTGGCCGATTTCGCCCATATCCTTGGTGCGCACATTGTTTAAGGCACTTTCGGAAAAGTCGGCGATTTTTTTCTGGCTGCCGGCGCCGTACTGCATCACCATCTGGGTATTGGTGATGTCGATCTTTGAGGCGAAATCATCCACCATCTTTTGCTCCTCGGGGGTCAGCACCACCTCGGGAATTTTAGCCTCTTCCTTCTCCTGCACAAGGGCGGTATTTTCAATGGCCTCCGGCTGGGAAAAGGGTTCAAAGGTCAGGGAAGGAGCTTCCTTTAGCATTTCATCTAATGAGTTGTTCATGTTTCCTCCATTCATAGTTACTATTTATTCTGCAGGCCGTCACGCAAAACGCGGCAAGCCGGTTTCTTTGTTTAAAGAGAATCATCTTCCTTTTGGGTAAAATCCATCTGCCGTGTCAGTCCTTCCCGGGCAAGCATGGTTTTCAGCACCTGGGCATCGGTGGTGGCGTCCAAAACGGCGTCCTGGAAAAGGTTATTCAAAAGCTCTGAAAAAGCCTGATTGATGGTATCAAGGGTATTTTCAATCTCTGCCTTCGCCTTGATAATATCTTCTCCCGGAGCCTTCACGCGGTCAAATTCCTCGTAGGCCTCCACCAGCTTTAAGGTGGTGGGGAGATAATAATCCATCAGCTTATGCATCCGGTGCATCTGGTCCGGGTGCTCTCTTACACTGGAAAAAATATCCTTCAGCAGATTTTCCAGCCGGGAGAGCTTGGCAGAGATAACCTCGCCGGGAATTTGTTCGTTTAAGTACCTGAGCTTACGGATACACTCCATTCCCTCCGCTACCATGGTATTCAGCTCTGATTCCTGTTCCCCTGAAATTTTCGGGGACTGGGAAGGGTCTGCGGCGTTTTTGGAGGGAAGCGGATTTCCTGAGGAAGGGGAACTCTCAGAGGAAGCGGATTCCTTTGAGGCGGCTGCATTCTCATTGCCCTCCAGCGCCTTTTGCCGCCCGGCTTCCCTTAAAATGCGGCCGTTTTCAGCCTGCCGGTACTGCCGGTAAACCTCGTCGTTTAACATGAAGCAGGTTTTTTGCTCATCCAGGTGCCCCTCCGGAAAGATACCCAGAGAGAGCATTTTTTGAATATCCTTAATAACCTTGTTGATTTTTTTGCCGGTGCCCTTTGCCAGATTTTCGATAGTGATAAATTTGCTGCTTCCGCAAAGGCGCAGATAGCGTTCTGCCCGTCCCAGCCGCCTGCGCTGGATGATCCCAAGGCGGATCATATAGAGAAAGCAGAGCTGGAAGATAAAGTTCACCAGCCATCCGCCGCCGTTTGTCTCGATGCCGGCGGCCCAGATCAGCAGCATGATAAAGGCCACAAGCAGCGTTACGCCCAGGCCGATTCCGCCGAAAACCTGATAGAGAACATTGGAGACGCCGCCCACTCTTTTGAATTCGGAAAGAGGGAAATTGGAAAGCTCCTTTTTTTGGACGAGCTGTGTCTTTCGTTTGATCTGCTCTTCCCGTTTCTGTATTTGCTTTTCTTTCTGATGGATCTGCGCCTGTCTGCGCTGCAGATGCCGCTGCCAGTTCTGCTGCTGCTTCATCTGTTCCCAGGCTATGCGCTCTTTTGCCTGCTGCCAGGGATTTGCCTGCCCGTTTGTTTGACCATCCTGGTTTTTGGAGGCTGAGCCGTTAAAGCTGTGTCCGCTGCCGTTTTCCACAAAGGGAATGTGCTTTCCCACCTCGTTCAGGGTGTTGACCACAGATTGGGATACCAGATCGTTCAGGTTTGTAAAGTCTCCGCTGCGCAGGGCTTCTGAGAGGGCATCCTTGATATCCTCCCCCATTTTATTCCAGTTCTGATTATTGCTCATAATGTTAAGACCTCGCTGCATCATTGGTAAATAGCTTTCTGCTAAACCTCCTTCTATTATCACACAACAAGCCTTACTCCGCAATAAATTTCTCAGGAAAAGAGGAGCCGGACGAATTTCTTTTTTCCGATTTTCAAGACATCCTTTTCACGGACCGGGGTATCTAAGCTTTCGGCCTTCTGTCCGTTGAGCTGGATGCCGCCCTGGGAGAGAAGCCGCCGGAATTCGCTGCCGCTGGTCAAAAAGCCTTCCTTTAAGAGAGGCGCAATCACATCCCTTAATCTGGCCTGGCCGCCGGGAACCGTAAGCTCGGGAATATCCCCGGGGATTCCCTTTTGGGTAAAGGCCTGATAAAAAAATTCCTCAGCCCCCCGGGTCTGTTCCTCAGAGTGGTAGAGGGAGGTGATGGTGCGGGCTAAAAGGAGCTTATAGTCCCTGGGATTGCCGCCGCGGTCAAGGGAGAGACTGATCTGTTCCAGCTCTTCTGGCAGAATGTCTGTGGCCAATGCAAAATATTTCACAATGAGAGAGTCCGGCACTTCCATCACCTTTTTGAACATGACTTTGGCGTCCTCTTTGACCCCGATGTGGTTGCCCAGGCTTTTGCTCATCTTTTCAACCCCGTCCAGGCCTTCCAGGATAGGCATGAAAAGGGCGGTTTGAGGTTCCGAGCCCAAATCCTTTTGGAGGGAACGTCCCATGAGGATGTTAAAGGTTTGATCTGTACCGCCCAGCTCTATATCTGCATGGATGGCCACGGAATCGTAAGCCTGCATGAGCGGGTAAAAAAATTCATGAAGCCCGATGGGGATATTGTGGGTATAGCGGTTCTGGAAATCATCCCGTTCTAACATCCTGGCCACGGTGATGGTGGAGGAGAGCTTTATGATGTCGTTCATAGTCAAAAGCTCCAGCCATTCCCCGTTGTAGCGGACCGTGGTTTTGGACTGATCCAGGATATGGAAGACCTGTTCCTGATAGGTTTGGGCGTTGATCAGTACCTCCTGGTCGGTAAGCGCTCTGCGTCCTTTGGATTTGCCGGTTGGATCGCCGATTTTTCCGGTAAAGTCTCCGATAATGATTACGATTTGATGCCCCAAATCCTGGATCTGCCGCAGCTTGCGCAGAACCACAGCGTGGCCTAAATGAATATCCGGCGCGCTGGGATCCAGCCCGAATTTTACGGTGAGCGGAGTGCCGCTGCCGAGAGAGCGGGTGAGTTTATTTTTTAAATCCTCCGGATTTATCACACTGTGGGCTCCCTTTAGGATAATGCCCATCTGCCGGCTCACCTCCTGCTCCAAAGCATCTTTTTCGATTATCTGTTCCTTGCCTTTCATAAAAATACCCTTCCTTTCTTTTAATGCTGCCTGTTTTTGTGCTGCGCATAAAAAAACTCCCGTCCTGTATAGGACGAGAGCAAACTCCCGTGATACCACCTAATTTTATAAGCAGCTCACACTGCTTACCTCTTCGAGTACGGCCATGACACATCGTTTCCGGTCAGGGGACAGATCATCCGGCTTATACTCTAGCACGTTAACGGGTGCGGGAACCGTCGCAGCCTACTAGACCCAAGGCAAATCCCGGGGACATTTGGTGCGAAGCTCAAAGATGTATTCACATAAGGCTTCCCGCGCGCCTCTCATCTGCCGGCTGCTTTCTGTCCGTTTCACCTGATGCTACTTCTTCTTATCATTGCTTTTGTGAATGAATCACTTGTATGAAATTGGTGATATTATACTTGCAAAGCATACGGCTGTCAACCTCAAAGTTTACAGCTTCAAAATTTGAAGGCAATTTCTAAAGAATCATATGGAAAATCAGGTTGGATCGTGCTATAGTAAACCACGGATAAATCTGCCGTTTACTGCAATAATGGATGGACGGTCTTTTCGTCTGCAGGGCAGGGACGGCAGCAGTCAGGCTGCGGAAAGGTATGAATACTGAAATGAAGACTTACATAAAGGATATGACACAGGGCAGGCCTGCCGGGCTTTTGCTCTCGTTTATGCTCCCCATGATAGTGGGCAATGTTTTTCAGCAGATGTACAATCTGGTGGACTCCATGATTGTAGGAAAATATGTGGGCGCAGATGCTCTGGCGGCCGTGGGGGCCACAAGCTCTCTGAATTTTTTGTTTTTTGCCCTGTGCGGCGGTATGGGCAACGGAATTGGAATTATCATTTCCCAGAATTTTGGAGCGGGGAAGAATGATATTGTAAAAAAGGCCATTGCCAACGCGGCATATATTATGCTGGCGGCGGGCCTGGCCATGGGCATTTTGGGGACGGCCCTGGCAAGACCGGTTTTGAAGCTTTTGCGTACACCCGAAAACATTTTAGATCAGTCAGTTTTGTACATGCAGATTATGTGCGCCGGCGTGCTGGCGGTAGCGATGTATAACTGCGTGTCGGCGATTCTGCGCGGGGTAGGGGATTCCAAGACGCCGCTTTATTTTTTGATTGTGGCAAGCGTTCTCAATATCGGGCTGGACTTGTTTTTTGTGCGGGTTCTGCATACAGGAGTGGCGGGAGCAGGAATCGCAACGATCATAGCGCAGCTTCTGGCGGGGGTGGGAAGCCTGTTTTTTGCCATGATAAAAAATCCTTTTTTCAGGATTGAAAAAAAGCTTCTGAAGGTGGATTGGGATATAATAAAACAGTGTGTTAAAATAGGGGTGCCGCTGGCAATGCAGACTTCCCTGATTGCCGTTTCCTGCATTATTCTTCAGAGCGTGGTAAATACCTTCGGCTCCGTTGTGGTAGCGGCCTATACGGCCACGAACAGGATCGAGATGCTTGTTCAGCAGCCCTACAATTCCCTGAATCTGGCGATGGCCACCTATACGGGACAGAATATGGGGGCGGATAAGCCGGAGCGGGTGAGACTGGGATTTCAAAAGGGATGTCTGATTATGGGGATCTTTTCTTTCATTATGCTGCCTCTTGCGCAATTTGGCGGAGAGACCATTATGGAGTTTTTTGTAAATGAAAGGGATGTAATTGATTTCGGTGCAAAGGCCCTTCAGATCACCAGTTGGTTTTATCCGGCCCTGGGGATGATCTATGTGACAAGAGGAACCTTAAATGGCTCGGGGGATGCTCTCTTTGCCTTTGCAAGCGGTGCCGTCGAGATGATCGGACGTATTTGTTTTGCAAGGCCCATGACAATGATTCCCTTCCTGGGTGTCTGGGGCATCTGGTTTGCCACTGCCTTCACCTGGCTTTTAACGGCGGTTTTCAGTTTGTTTCGTTATTATCAGAGGCTTGGAAAACGAAAATAAAAATGAACAGATCAGGGTATCCTGTCTGATATGAAAAAAGTAAATTTACAACACGGATTTGATTTTTATGTATTATTGTTTTTTGTCCTTGCGTTCCTGGGATGGCTCTGGGAGGTCGTATTATTTTTGGCGACAGAACATGCATTCATCAACAGAGGCGTTTATCGGGGGCCTTATCTGCCTGTTTACGGAGTGGGAGGACTGCTGTTGTGTATTTTTCTCGGCTCTGCGCGCCGAAAACCCTTAAGGGTATTTGTTATTTCCCTGTGTGCCTGCTCTGTGCTGGAATATTTGACCAGCTACTTTCTGGAGCGGCGCTGGGGGATCAGGTGGTGGGATTACAGCAATCATTTCCTGAATATAGGCGGAAGGATCTGTCTGCTTGGAGCCCTGGTCTTCGGACTGGGCGGAACGGCGCTGGTGTGTCTGTTTTTGCCTTTTTATGAAAAATGTTTTCAAAATATATCGAAAAAATGGAGGATTGGTCTTTGCCTGATTCTTTTGCTGGTATTTGCGGCAGACGGGGCCTACTGTGCCATGAGGCCGAATACGGGGGAAGGGATCACAAATGATGGCAGATAAACAGCAAATACAAATAAAGGAGGGGTTTTAAAATGCACACGATGAGACAGGAGGGGAATGCCCTTGTGTATCAATGGGATGGAGAGCTGCTTTGCATTGAACCATGGGGAAAAAACAGCCTGCGGGTGCGGGCCGTGGTTTTAGGGGAAGTGGCGGACTGGGACTATGCCCTGCTCCCTAAAGAGGCTTCACAGCAGAGGGAGGCAGAGATTTTTGTGGAGGAATACTCCGCAAGGATCGTAAACGGTAAGATTACAGCGGTTCTGACGGTGGATGCCTGGTCTTATGGATGCGATATTGCCTTTTACAATCAAAAGGGAGAGCTGCTGCTGAAGGAGGCGGGCTCCGGCGGGGCTCTGAACAAGAAAAACCGGTTTTTTAAACCCATTATAGGAGGAGATTTCAGGCTGACGGTGACATTTGCTTCCAACCCTGACGAAAAGCTTTACGGGATGGGGCAATATCAGCAGGAGCTTCTGAATGTGAAGAACTGCAACCTGGAGCTTGCCCACCGCAATTCCCAGGCAAGCGTGCCCTTTGTGCTTTCCAGTCTGGGATATGGTTTCCTGTGGCATAATCCAGCGGTGGGGCGGGTCAGCTTCGGAGGCAATACCACGGAGTGGTACGCAGAGAGCACCCGGCAGATGGACTATTGGATTACGGCGGGGGATACGCCGGATGAGATTGAGTGTACTTATGCGGATGCGACCGGGAAGGCGCCTATGATGCCGGAGTATGGTATGGGGTTCTGGCAGTGTAAGCTGCGTTACTGGAATCAGGAGCAGCTTCTTAGCGTTGCGAGAGAGTACAAAAGGAGAAATATTCCCATTGATGTGATTGTCTGTGATTTCTTCCACTGGCCCAGGATGGGGGATTACCGTTTTGACGAGGAATTTTTCCCGGATCCGGATGCCATGGTGCGTGAGCTTCAGGAAATGGGGATTGAGCTGATGGTATCGGTGTGGCCCCAGGTGGATGTGCGGAGCGAAAACTATCAGGAGATGAAACAGCAGGGGCTTTTGGTCAAAGCGGATAAAGGCGTGGACGTGGCCATGCTCTATAATGGAAACAGTACCTTTTATGACGCCACAAATCCACGTTCCCGAAAATATGTGTGGGAAAAATGTAAACAGAATTATTACCGCAAGGGAATTAAAATTTTCTGGTTAGATGAGGCGGAACCGGAATACACCGGCTATGACTTCGATAATTACCGTTACTATCTGGGCTCAGTGGCTCAGGTAGGGAATATTTATCCTCAGGCCTATGCCCGCACCTTTTTTGAGGGAATGCAGGAAGAAGGGCAGCAGGAGATCGTAAATCTGCTTCGCTGTGCCTGGGCAGGAAGCCAGCGCTACGGAGCCCTTGTCTGGAGCGGCGATATTCATTCCAACTGGGAGACACTGCGCAGGCAGGTATGTGCCGGATTGAATATGGGGATTGCGGGAATTCCATGGTGGACCACGGATATTGGAGGCTTTGCAGGCGGAAATCCCAAAGAGGAAGCCTTCCGGCAGCTTCTGGTGCGCTGGTTTGAGTGGGGCGCCTTCTGTCCGGTGATGCGTCTGCATGGAGACAGGCTGCCATCCACGCCCATTGTAAATAAGGCGGGAGAGGTGATGAATCCCACCGGAGCCGACAACGAGGTATGGAGCTTTGGAGATGAAAATACAGATACCCTGGTAAAGCTTATCCGTTTCAGAGAGGCGATGCGTCCTTATACCAGAAGGCTTATGGAGGAAGCCCATACTCTGGGACGGCCTGTGATGCGTCCTATGTTTTATGAGTTCCCGGAGCAGTCCTGCTGCTGGGATATGAAGGAGCAGTACATGTACGGCAGCCAGATGCTGGTTGCTCCCGTTTTGTATCAGGACAGCTACGAGCGGGATGTCTATCTGCCGGCCGGAGCTGAATGGACAGATGTCCATGACGGGACGGTGTACGAAGGGGGACAGACAATCCGCGTAAAAGCTCCGCTGGAGGTGATTCCGGTACTCCTTAAGAATGACAGCCTGCGGGAGTTGGTAGGGATGATCTGACGCTGCTTTGAAGTATTGAAAATGTAAGCTGGCTTTTCACGGCACACGGCAGAAATTTTTGCCGTGTGCCAAAGGCAGCGTGGAATACGGCATTTTTTTACAAAGAGAAGTGCTCTTTGAGTGATGTTTAGCATATTAAAATGCAATATTATTTTTGGTCAGTAATTGTTTGAGATAACTATTTTGGGAAGATAATTCTTTGAGTTGATCGGTTAAATGGTTGATCTGCTCCATACTCTCCTTTTTTGCATTCTCCTCAATCTCCTTTGAACTGGTTCCATAAAGTCTGAAAAGTCCCTCGCATACCATATGTTTGTCTCCTCTCGTGTTGATATTGGCGTTTGTAAGCTGGTCTAAATATCTGATATAAGACTCCTGATTTTGATGGGCTTTGTAATCCTCTGTCAATTGTCTGAGCAGGCCGGGGTCGGTTAGACGGTTGGTCAGGCATCGCAGATACAGGGCTTCTTTTGGGAGAAGCTCACGGGCGATGATAATCTGGGTTTCATACATTTCGCCCCTAATATAATAAATACCGGGAAAGGGGTTATCAATTTTTTTCTTACAGTCTTTTTGAAGGTGGGAAAACAACTTCCTTGGATAACGGAAGCACAAAAATGTAAGGGTAATATCCTGCCGGGAATACTGGTTGAGAGTGCCGGCGATATGGATCAGGTAGCTTGCGTGTCCATTGGTTTTGTAGTAAGAGTCTGTTGTAAGGCCGGAGCAGATTCCCTTGATTTCAAAAAGATTGTAGGATTTAAAAATCCTGGCAATGCTTTTGGGAATTGGCTCGTCCAAAAGCTTACGGATGATAAGCAGGTCAATCCGATTATGGTTATTGCTGAGTGTGTATTCCGGATGGTATTCCAGCATATGTTAATAGTCTCTTAAAT
>ERZ808051.2191-NODE-2191-length-10434-cov-2.749928_pt1 | contig 10434 bp, 10 predicted proteins | sample MGYA00380199_ERZ808051 | MGnify/ENA primary metagenome ERZ808051 (study PRJEB31490, sample SAMN06133391) | mouse gut metagenome | isolation source: J11 | host: mice | place: China: Chengdu | collected 2015-05 ...
CGTTGAATACCACACAAGTCTTCACCGCATCCACCTGCAGCAGGAAGTCGCTGATTAATCCCAGAATGTTAGGGTCACAGGGCTGTGATTTTATAACCGCAAATTCAGAGTCGTCATTATAGCTGTAGCGAATCAGCGCAATGCCCGCAATTTCCAATTCTTTCAGCGAAATATTGGAATTTCGAAACAATGTAATCAGACCGTTATCCACCGGAAGCGCATCAATCATATCCATATCCAGCGGATTATGCAGCTCCGAGAACTGATTGGTATCGGAATACAGTCCGTAATACAGTGCCGTGCCCAGCCCGCTCCGGCCGTCGATTTCAAAGCCCTCCTCTGCCAGCAGCTTCCATACCAAAGTAGAACAGCTGCCCAGCTCCGGTCGAATCTCCGACCATTCCGTGACCTCAGTCTCCACTTGATGATGATCGATTGTGGCGATCCGTTCTGCCGCCAGCTTTGTCACATTCCCGGCGCCATACTGGCAGTCCACCGTAATCAGCAGTTCCTGCGGCTCTAATGCGGCGGCCTGCCTTGTGGAGATATATTCCACCGGAAGCTCCAGCTTTTCCACCATGAGCTTTAAATTTGATTTTTGTATCTGATTTCTGCCGCTGTATACCAGCCGCACCTCTCTTCCCTTGCTTCGAAAATAGCAGTACAGACCATAGGCAGACCCCAACGCGTCCGCATCGGGGTTGTCGTGGCATTGTATGGTGATAGGGTCATATTGTACTAAGTCTGCCAGTCTCATTTTATGTTTTTCTCCTCATGCCTGTATCCAATGCCATGTCTGCCGGAAAAATCAGTGGTGGAACAGGCGGATGCCGGTAAACACCATGGCCATATCATATTTGTCACAGCACTCGATCACCAGGTCGTCCCGCACGGAACCGCCGGGCTGGGCAATATATTTTACGCCGCTCTTATGGGCCCGCTCAATATTGTCTGAAAAGGGGAAAAACGCATCGGATCCCAGGGTTACATCCCGGTTCCCATCCAGCCAGGCTCGCTTTTCCTCAGCCGTAAATACCGGGGGCTTTGTCTTGAAAATCTTCTGCCAGGCCCCCTCCGCCAGCACGTCCATGTACTCCTCACCGATGTATAAATCAATGGCATTGTCCCTGTCGGCTCTGCCGATGCTGTCCAGGAAATCCAGCCCCAGCACCTGGGGAGCCTGACGCAGATACCAGTTGTCCGCCTTGCTGCCCGCCAGCCTGGTGCAATGGATACGGGACTGCTGCCCGGCGCCGATGCCGATGGCCTGTCCACCCTTCACATAACATACGGAGTTGGACTGGGTATACTTTAAAGTGATCAGCGCGATCTTCATGTCGATCAGCGCCTCCCGGGGAATGTCCCGGTTCCTGGTCACAAAATTGGACAGCAGGTCGCCGTCTATATCCAATTCATTCCTGCCCTGCTCAAAGGTGATGCCATATACCTGCTTTTTTTCCAGGGGAGCAGGCTGATAGGAGGAGTCAATCTGGATCACATTGTAGTTCCCCTTCTTCTTGGCCTTCAGGATCTCCAGCGCCTCCGGGGTATAGCCGGGGGCTATGACGCCGTCGGACACCTCCCGCTTGATGAGACGGGCCGTGTCCCCGTCGCACTCATCGGACAGGGCGATAAAATCCCCAAAAGAGGACATTCTGTCAGCGCCTCTGGCGCGGGCATAGGCGCAAGCCAAGGGAGACAGTTCTCCCAGGTCGTCCACCCAGTAGATCCGGGCCAGGGTCTCGGTCAGGGGCAGGCCCACCGCCGCCCCCGCCGGGGATACATGCTTAAAAGAAGTAGCCGCGGGCAGGCCGGTGGCCTCCTTCAGTTCTTTCACCAACTGCCAGCCGTTGAAGGCATCCAGGAAATTGATATAACCAGGCTTGCCGTTCAGGACGGTCACAGGCAATTCGCTGCCGTCCTCCATATAAATACGGGAAGGTTTCTGGTTGGGGTTGCAGCCATATTTCAGTTCGATCTCGTTCATACGCATCTTCTCCTATTTTAGTTCCGCATATTCCCTACAAGCGCACACCTCCTGTGATCCATACATTGGCGCTTTCGCGCCCCTGCATGGATCAAGTACGCTTTCCGGGAATAGGCTGTTTTTTTGTTCCGCATATTCCTATTATTTATTTTTATTAAGAATCCGGGTTTCGTATTCCCCTGTGGCAATGTCGATATAGCGCACAAACAGGGATACTTTGTTCTCCTCATTCAAACTGCTCCACAGCATGTCCGTAAATCCGTCTATGCTGTCCATCATCTCCACCGATTTGGGCTCACCCTCAAAGCTGGGCAGGGGATCGCCGTCATGGAGATAGGTGTGGATAAAATGCCCCTCCCCTGCCAAGGGAGTCTCATAGGCAAAGGTGTTGCGGATACAGGAAGAGCCGTCGCCGTGATTGCTCTTCAAGATGGACATGGCATAGCTGTACCTGCCCTCCTCGATATGCAAAATGCCGGAAATCCTGGGGGTAAAATTGGGGCCGTCGGGCTCGAACTCCCTGCTGCGCAGAGACTGTTCAAAGGTCAGCTGGTGATCCATCCCCTCATAGATGGTGTCTGTCTGGTCCCCATTTGTCACGATGGTCTTGTTGCCCAGCACCCGCACCGGCGCATAGATAATCAGGCTGGGATCCACCAGTTTGGAGGGATCAAATGCCTGGGTGCGGATTCCCTCTCCCTCTTCCACAAATACCCGGTTGCGGCTGTTGGTGCTTCTGCCCATGATAAAATAGGCCGTCACCGCCCGGGTCCTGTCCGGCGTCAGGCCAATCACGATGCCCCGCCCGGGATACGCGTTGTTTTCCAGTTCCTGCTTCAGTGATACCATAATATACCTCCTTCGGTAAAATAAGTGAAAAAAGGCCACCTGGGCATACCCAGATAAGGTGGCTGCCCAGGCGGTCGGCTTATTCTACGTTTGCACTCCCCATGGGTCTTCCCATAACAGCATCGCTGTGTTCCGCCAGTCGTGTAACGATCATCTATATCTTACATGTTTTAGCGCATTTTGGCAAGTATGGAAATAAAAAATCCCGACAGACCGCCCGGGTCCATCGGGATGAAATTCTGTCTGACGGGCAACGCCCGGTTTACATACTGCCAAACATTCTTGTAATCAGAGTATCGTTCTGCATCTTCTTGCGGAGCATGCCCATGCGGTAATCCCCCAGCAGCTTGCTCTTCTGCTGTTCGGATACGGCCTTGGGAATATCCAGATCCTCTATGCGGCTTCTGGAACTGAGCAGATTGTAGGACGCCCCCGTATTGTAATTGTAGGCATGTTCCAGAGCATTGGTGGAAGCCCCGGTGCTGCTCCGGGCATCGTTGATCTTTTTCATGGCCGCGTCTATGGCGCTGATGTCAAAATTCCCGGTCACATTGTAGCCTTCCAGCCCCAGTCCCTTCAGGGACAGGTTCTCCATCTGGATCTTGATGCCGGTACCATCGGGATTGGACGCAATCTCCATATCCGCCATACTGCCGTCCAGCAGCTTCATCTCATTGAACTGGGTGGCGGTAGCGGTATACTGGATGCCATGCAGAAGCTGGTCAACCTCTTTCTGGAGGGCGGCGCGGTCCACTTCGTTGTCGTAAGTGCCGTTGGCGGACTGGGTAGCCAGGTAGTCCATGCGGTTGAGCATGTCCTGAATCTCCTGCATGGCGCCCTCAGCGGTCTTCACCAGGGAGATGCCGTCCTTCACGTTCTTCTGAGCGGCGGACAGACCGGTGATCTGAGCACGCATCTTCTCGGAAATAGCCAGACCGGCCGCGTCGTCACCGGCGCGGTTAATCTTGTAGCCCGAGCTCAGCTTCTCCAGGTTGGAGGACAGGCCCTTGGTGTTGTTGTTGTAGTTGCGGTAGGCGTTCATAGCCATGATGTTGTGTTGGATACGCATGTGTTTTGACTCCTTTCGTCTTTTAATGTGCCCGGCACATCCATTCGCCGGAGCACAGTTCTGTGGTGCGTCACCCCCGGTATCTGGCCAGACTGCCGGAGGCTAACGCGGTACTATATTTCAACCGGTCCGCGAAACCGGGTGAAATCGCAGGCTTTTCACACACTGCCGGTCCCTTTTAAACGGCGGGGTCACGTCCTCTCAGATATGCCCGCCGCTCAATTTGCATATCGGCACTTTTTCGAGAAAGATAATAACATTTTTGAAAAAATTTTTTATGCAGCCGGCCTCTTGTCCGGGCTCCTATCCGGAACGGCACCAGCAGCTTCTCTCATGGTCGTTCACCACACCCACCGCCTGTAAAAAGGAGTAGATGATAACCGTACCCACAAACTTCATTCCCCTGCGCTTCAGGTCCGCCGAGATGCGGTCTGACAGCTCAGAACTGGCCCGGACCTGATCGTCCGTATTCAATATGATCTCTCCCCCGGTAAAGCCCCACAGATAGCGGTCGAACGAGCCAAATTCCTTTTGAATCTCCAGAAAGACGGCGGCATTTGTCACCGCTGCCTCTATTTTCCTCCTGTTTCGCACAATGCCGGGGTCGGACATCAAAGTCTCCAGCTTTTCCACGCCGTATCCTGCCACCACCGCGGGATCAAAGCGGTCAAAGGCCCGCCGAAACGCCTCCCGTTTTTTCAGAATCGTAATCCAGGACAGCCCCGCCTGAAACCCTTCCAGGATCAGCATCTCAAACAGCTTTTGGTCGTCGTGCTCCGGACGGCCCCACTCTTGGTCGTGGTAGGCGATGTAGAGCTCAGAGTTCGGATCAGCCCAGCAGCAGCGCTTTAATTCCATGACAGTCCTCTCCTTTTCTGAGACATTATACCAAACCCCCGCCTGTGCCGCAACTGAAATAATTGACCAAACAACAGACGCACCGCCCCCCCCGCAGGGAGGCCGACGGTGCGTCTGTTCAGCGCTTATGGATAGACTCAATTATCCGGTAACAGCTTCAATGGCTGCCAGGAACGCATCCATTGTCTCATCTCCAATCTGCTCGCGAACTGTAGCGTACACCGGCGCCGCCGCTTCCTTCAGCCGGTTAAGCTCCTCTTCGGGCAGATCAATAAATTCCATGCCTTCCTGCTCCAGCTGAGCCTTTAATGTGTCCTCATATTGCCGGGCGTACTCATAGGCATACTGCTCTGTCAGCGCCCCGCACTCCCGGAATGTTTCCTGGTCCTCCTGCGACAGACCATCAAAAAACGCTTTGTTCACCATAACAGGAGCGGTATACACGATATGGTTGGTATTGATGATATAATCCTGCACCTCGTAGAGCTTGGACCCCACGATAGAATCCAGCGGGTTTTCCTGTGCGTCCACCAAGCTCTGCTTCAGCGACAGATATGTCTCCGACCAGGCCAGAGGGGTGGGGTTGGCTCCCAAAGCCGACCAATACGCCGTATGCAGTGGATTTTCCAGTGTGCGAATATTGATCCCCTTGATATCCTCCGCGGAGTACACCGGTTTATTGCTGCTCATCTCCCGAAAATAGACGGCGCCGAAGGACAGCAGTTCAATCCCCTCCGCCTGCAGAATACCGTCAATCTTGCCCCGGAACTCAGTCTCCGTATACAGCTTATAAGCGGCCTCAATGGAGGGCACCGCATTGGGAAGGTCCACAAACGCCAGCCCCGGCGCATAATAGGAGCCTAAGCAGACCCCCGACAGATGAACCTCTCCAGCCTTAATCATCTCTACGCTCTCTGTCAGAGAGCCCAATTCAAAGTTGGGATGGATTTCCACGGTATAACGGCCGCCGCTCTTCTCCTCCAGCACCTCTTTAAAATGTACGGCGGTCTCCTGCAAAATGGAGGTATCACTGGCACCATGGACATACAGCAGCTTCTGAGAATGTTCAGGAGCAGAGGACTGTACATCATCTCCAGTGGAAGCGCCTGGTTTGGGATTCGTCTTTGTGCTGCACGCTGATATGCCTAGCATCAGAGCGGTACACAGGAGTATCGATACTAATTTTTTCATATTTTCCTCCTCAATCATAAACAAGTCGATTTTTGAGTCTATTTGCATGTTTCGCCGGCGGAGTACACAGATTTACAGGGCCAAAGAAATAGCAGGTATAAATGTAATCAACAGCAGCGCAGCTATAAAGCAGAGGGTAAACGGAATACATTTCTTTCCCAAGGCACTGACCTGCACACCGGCAAGGGGACTTGCCACAAACAGGTTCAGTCCAAAGGGCGGAGAGACAAAACCGATTGCCAGATTCGTTACAACAATAATTCCCAGATGGATAATATCAATTCCCAATGCGGCCGCAATAGGCGACAGCAGAGGACCAATAATGACAATCGCTGGCCCTACATCAATCAGCATCCCCAAAATCAGCAAAATGATATTTAACGCGATCAGGAAAGACGCCTTTGTAGCAAAGTTGTCCAGCAGATACTCCGCCAGCATGGACGGCGCTCCAATCAAAGTCAGCACTCGGCTGAAGGCGCTGGCCAAAGCAATCAGGGCCAAAATAGGGGCGTAGGATTTGACAGATTCACAGATTTCTCTCCAAAGCTGGCTGGGCCTCAGCGTCCGATAGACAAACAGAGAAATAATTAACGAGTAAACCACTGAGATACAGGCCGCTTCTGTGGGGGTCACAGTGCCAGAATAGATCCCCCCTAAGATAATCACAGGTGTCAAGATCGCCCAAAAGCCGTCCCGAATTACGGCCCACCGGCCTCTTTTATTTAACTTGGCATAATTGTTTGAGATTTTTTCCTTATCTTCCCCATGTCTGCGGCAGTAGAAGTAAGCGTAACCCATCAGGCACGCAGCAATCAGAAGGCCCGGCAAAATACCGGCTACGAACATATCTCCCACAGATGCCCCTGTTCCAAGTCCCCAGAGCACAAAAGGGATGCTGGGTGGAATGATAACGCCCAATCCGGAGGCAGAAGCCACTACCGCAGCGGAAAATACCTTATCATAACCCAGCTCTGTCAGCACCGGAATGGCCATCGCGCCTACTGCGGCACAGGTAGCCGGCCCTGATCCGGAAATCGCTCCGTAAAACAGGCAAGTCAGGATCACGGCACAGGGCATTCCGCCGGTCTTCTCACCGATAAAACAGGCACAAATATCAAATAGCTTCTGGGAGATTCCTCCCCTGGCCATGATAGCGCCCGACAGAACAAACAGCGGAATAGCCAACAGAGGCGTACTATCCACACCGCTGATGATAGAGCGGATAATGTAGGCTTCAGAGGTAAGAAAATTGGGGTCAGCCAGAGCGGGAACTATGATCGCAGTCCCCAGCGACACAGCGATTGGAACTGATAAAATCAGCAGAACCACCAACAGGCCAAAAACAAGCAGCGTCATCTATCCACCACCTCCCTTTGTAAAAAGCCGCATACCATATTTTGAATCGTCCGGACGCTTGCCAACCCGAAGCAGGCTGTGCCCCAGGCGTACAGGATATACATGGGAAACCCCATAGCAGTGCTCACCTGCTGGCTCTTCCACGACAATTCCACGGTGCTGAAGGAGTGATAAAACAAATAGCCGTAAATGCCAAGGGAGAGTAATTGAATCAGAAATTCAAGCAACACCTGCACCGGTTTTGGCAGCAAATTTGTCACAATGTCTACGCGGAGCATAATTTTGTACCGTATGCAGTAGGCCAGTGACAGCAACGTTGAGCATACCAGACAATACCGTGTAAATTCCTCCGGCCAGGACAGCGCTCTGGAAAACACATACCGCATGACAACCTGCAGAAAAATAATGACAGTGATTAAAATTAGAAAAATTCCCAGGAGTGTCTCCTCAAAATGCTTGTCCAGCCATTCCGTTAATCTTTTCATAAGCACCTCCTACAGATAATTTCTCCGCTTATCCGGCATACCGTGTCCGGGACAGAGCATGGAAAATTTATAGGAACGCAACGATTCCAGAGAATAGGCCGCCAGCTCCGTGTCCTCCGTCCACTCCGGATTCGCGCCGCTCAGCCCTTCTTCTGAGAGGGAAAACAGGTCCCCGCCAAAAAGAATCTGCCGATAAAGCAGACACACATGCCCCGCTGTATGTCCGGGTGTTTCCAGAATCTGAAATGTATCCACCCACTTTTCTTCCGGATAAAATGTAAAACGCGGCAGCTGGAGCCCTATTTCTTCACACATAGCCTGTTTATTAGGAAGTCTGCACCGCTTTTCGGTAAAATAATCCGCTTCTTTCTCTGAAATCCACACCAAACAATCAGTCTTTTCCTGAAGCCATGCCGCGTTTCCGGCATGATCCAGATCGCCATGCGTAAGCAAAATCTGCTTTAGGGGCAACCGGTGCTGACCTAAAACCCGCAGCTCCTCCATAACCTCATAGGCAAACTGAGGAAAACCTGTATCGATTAAGGTAATCCCGTCGTGTTCCAACACCGCGTAAACCATAGAATCACATTTCCGTCCATGGTAGTATATCTTCTTTCTTGTACATTCCAGCATGTAAACGTTATCTTTAATCTTCATGTGCTCTCCTGCATTTCACGGCAATCTATACCAAAATTTCGCTAATATATCCACCCTTTATGGTATAAATGCTAACATAAATTAAGATTAAAGTATATCAAATATATCGTTGAAAAAAACACACAAAACCTTGACATTTTCAGAATCTGGAGTGGTCATTAATAAAATCCTGCTATTCCTTGCTCTTTCACTGAAAAAATGATAAGATAACGATAAATATGAGGAGTGATGTCACTAATGAGAAAAGTCTACATGGAGTCACCCAAAAATGAAATCTTCGAGCACACCAACGGGCTGCCCAACATCTCTTTTATCAGCCATGTAGAGGGTAACCCCCATTGGACAATCGCACCGGTTAAACATAATGAGTGGTGCGAAATTCTCTATATTAATAAGGGGCGAGCCTACTATACGATTAACACAAAGCACTACACTGTTTCGAAAGGCGATATTCTCATTTTAAATGCCGGTGTGGTCCACTCCGCATACTCTGATCGAAATGACCCCGTTGAACGCTGGTCCTGCGCTTTCCGGGAGCTGCAGTTAAAAAATCGGAGATTTAATCAAATTATTCCGGACAATCTCTCCCCTGTTATTCCAATCGGACCATCCGGAAATTATATCAGCGGCTGCTTTCAGCTCATCATGGATGCCTGTATATCTCCCAGCAAAAACACCCACAATATATGCCAATATTCCATATGTACAATCTTGGCCTTTGTAGACGACAGGATTGGGGATTTTTTGGAGGATAAACATTCTGAAAAAGCCGGAAATCTGGCCAGAGATATTATCTATTATATCGACAACCACTATTTTGAGAGTATAACTTTAGAGTCGCTGGCCAGAGAGTTTTTTATCAGTTCAGACTATCTCAGCCACATTGTAAAGTTGGAGATCGGCATTTCACCAATTAACTATCTTATCAACCGCCGGATCGGCGAATCCCAGCATTTGCTGCTTTCGACCATGCTTCCAATCAGTATTATCGCGGAAATGGTAGGATACCCCAATTTGAATCATTTCTCCAGTGCTTTTAAGAAGAGAATCGGAGTACCGCCCGGACAGTTCCGGCAGCAATTTCATATTGCCTCCATCCCATCCACGGACAAACGCAAGGACCTGCTCTGATCGGCCTTCCATTTTCAATAAAACAGCGGCGGCGGTCTCTTCTCGAAACCGCCGCCGCTGTTTTGGGTTGTATGTATCAATACTCAGGATTGTCCACAGTGACTTTGTCAACCTCCTGGAAGGGAGCCAAGGTCGAAACCATCTTCACCGGCACATCGTAAGCATTTTTGACATAGTGAACCTCTCCGGGTTCAATATGGATTAAATCTCCGGCAGACAGCACATTCTTCTTGCCATCCACAATAATGTCAACCTTACCCTCCAGAATAAAGAAATCTTCCTCCATCACATTGTGGTAGTGGGCCTGGAAGTCCTCCCCCGGCAAAAAGCGGACCAGCGCAAAATTCATCCTGGGACCCTTCATCAGATACTTGGGGCCGCTCTCCCCAAAACGGTACTCCCGTTCGTTTTCATTTATAATAAACATAGCGTTCTCCTCCTTCAATTATGGACCTTACAGGCCCGGGGCAATCCACATATACCGGGCCGCCCCCCGATCACACAGTTCCAGCTGGACAGGATAGACCTTCCGCCAGGTCTGGTAGAGCTCTTCATAAACAGGGGCTGTCTCCAGGCGAGGCTCGAATCGCTGATCCCACTTCACTGTCTGGCGCACCCCCTCCTCGATGGACGGGTAGAGACCCACGCCATAGCCGGCCAGAATAGCCGCACCCAAGGCGGTGGCTTCCTTAACCACGGGCACCTTCACCGGCTTCCCGGTAACATCCGCCACAATTTGACACCACAGAGGACTCTTGGCCGCCCCTCCGGCGAAAATAAGCTCCTCCGGCTCGTTGCCGGTGGTGTCCTTCACCAGCTGGATGTGGCCCCGAACCAGCAGGGCAGTGTTC
>ERZ808051.2192-NODE-2192-length-10423-cov-4.458148_pt1 | contig 10423 bp, 10 predicted proteins | sample MGYA00380199_ERZ808051 | MGnify/ENA primary metagenome ERZ808051 (study PRJEB31490, sample SAMN06133391) | mouse gut metagenome | isolation source: J11 | host: mice | place: China: Chengdu | collected 2015-05 ...
AGGACAAGGTTCATGGATTCCTCCGGCATAGGCATTATCATGGGGCGATACCGCAAGATATCCTGTTTCGGAGGCAAAGTCTATGCGATCCATGTAGACAAACAGATAGAGAGGATCTTCAGACTCTCAGGATTGAATAAAATAGTGGAGGTACTGGATCATGAGGAATGAAATGGAGATTATCTTTGACGCCCTTTCAGACAATGAGGGATTTGCCAGAGTGGCGGTGGCGGCATTTGTCACCCATCTGAATCCCACCATGGAGGAGATGGCGGATATCAAGACCGCGGTGAGCGAGGCAGTGACCAATTCCATCATACACGGCTATGAGAATCTCCGGGGCTATGGGAGACCCGGGGGGCCGGAGGAAGACGGGGCGGGAGATACGGCGAATCCGGGCAAAGTAAGGCTGCGCTGCGCACTGGAGAAAAATATCCTACATATAGAAGTCATCGACAACGGAAAGGGTATCGAGGATGTGGAGCGGGCCATGGAGCCGTTGTATACCACCAAGCCCGAGCTGGAACGATCCGGGATGGGGTTCGCCTTCATGGAAGCCTTCATGGACGACCTGGAGGTGGAGAGCACCCCGGGCCAGGGGACGAAAGTCCGCATGATCAAAAAAATAGGAGTGGGCGGATGGATAGAACATCAGTGCTGATTGCCAGATCACAGGCGGGAGAAAGCGAGGCAAGAGAGGTACTGATAGAAAGCAATCTGGGACTGGTGCGCCACATTGTCAGGCGGTTCGCGGGCAGGGGGTATGACTTGGAGGATCTCTTCCAGATCGGCGTCATAGGACTGATGAAAGCCATCGACAAGTTCGATCTGAAGCTGGGGCTGAAATTCTCCACTTATGCGGTGCCCATGATCACCGGGGAGATCAAGCGGTTCCTGCGGGACGACGGGCCCGTGAAAGTGTCCCGGACCATTAAAGAGAACGGGCTTAAGGTAAAGCTCGCCAGGGAGAGCCTCCAGGGGAAAAACAACAGGGAACCCACGGTGCAGGAGATCGCCCGGGCGGCAGGGCTGTCCGTGGAGGACGTGGTGCTGGCCATGGAGGCTTCTATTGAGGTAGAATCCATCTACTCCGCGGTATACCAGGACGACGGCAGCGAAGTCTATCTGGTGGATAAGGTGGTGCGGGGCAGAGAGGGCAGCGTGGGCAGCAGCGTTGCGGGGGGCTGTAACGGCGAGGACAGGGAGAAAGAGGAGCTTCTGAATCATATGCTTTTGGGCCAGCTTTTGGACAGTCTGGAGCCCGGGGACAGGAATCTGATCTGTATGCGGTACTTTCAGAACAAGACCCAGACCGAGATCGCGGCCAGGCTCGGCGTCAGCCAGGTGCAGGTCAGCCGTATGGAGAAACGGATTCTCTTAAAGCTTAGGGAAGAGGTACGGTAAATTTTAAGAATTTGTTAAATTTGGGAAATCACGAAAAATCTCTTTTCATCCGGCATTATTTCGTTTACTATTAGTGTGTGAAAGAAAGCGTCGGACTCCATGGGATCGGTCCGTGGCGGTATGACGGGAAAAGCGGGTAGACGGATAATTTGCCATAGCAGAGGACTGCTTTGGAGGGAGAGGATCGGTATGAGAGACAGGATGGAGCAAACGGATATGGAGAGAGTCAGAGTGGGGAGGAGACGCACGGGAAGAGCCATGCGCCGCAGGATCATGGCCATGCTGGTCTGTCTGGTGGCCATGGTGATCGTGATGTTCTCGGTGGTGTCCGTCTTTGCGTGGATCAGGGAGCGGGTGAAAGACAGCGCTGCCGTCTCCAGCGGGGATGTGCTGGAGGGAACCGGGGCTGTCAGCATTGACGAGAACGGGAACGTGGTGGATGCGGACGGAAATATAGTGGGGGTGCTGTCGGGTTCCGTGGGGATCTCCCCCCAGGAGGTGGAGGCCCAGGTGGCGGATGCCAGGCAGCAGGCGCAGTCCCAGGTGCTGGATGGCATCAGGACCCGGCTCAACGACGGAGATTCGGTTCTGGAGGCGCTGCGGCCCCTGTATCCAAATGATATGATCGTATACAGCGGGGGGCAGTATAATATCGTTCCCATTGACTATAGTCTGAAGCAGCACGGCTGGCAAAATGCCAACCTGAATATCCTGGAGACAGGGGAGTACCAATATCTTCAGGACGGTCAGGTGATTTCCCATAAGGGCATTGACGTGTCGGAGTTCCAGGGAAATATCGACTGGAATCTGGTGGCTCAGGACGGCGTGGAATTCGCTTTCATCCGGGCAGCCTACAGGGGATACGGAACCGGGAAGCTGGTGGAGGACGCGAACTTTGACGCCAATGTCCAGGGCGCACAGGCCGCGGGCATCAAGGTGGGTGCCTATGTCTACAGCCAGGCCATCACCGAGGAGGAAGTGCTGGAGGAGGCGAACCTGGTGCTGACAAAGATTGCCCCCTACCAGATGGAATGTCCTATTGTATTTGATGTGGAAAATGTGACCGGTGCGGACGGCCGGATGAACGCCCTTTCCATAGAGGACCGCACTCGGTTCGCCCAGCTTTTCTGCCAGACCATTGAGAATGCAGGGTATAGGCCCATGCTGTACTACAATACGGAGATGGGGATCATGATGCTTGGTCTGGAGGCGCTGGAGGGGTATGACAAGTGGTTCGCGGCTTACCGGGAGGATTTCTATTATCCCTATGACTTTAAAATATGGCAGTATTCCCAGTCGGGGAGAGTCCAGGGGATAGCCTCGGATGTGGATCTGAATATTAGTTTTGAGCCTTTATGGTAATGCGAAGAGATTCTCTAAGCGGCCAAAGTGTTGACAGGCGTTCCTCATCCGGGCGAGATGTCTGCGATTGCTTTATCAATGACTGAATAATTTTTGAAATTCCGTATCATAATAATCAGGAAACCTGAAAGGAAAGCTGATTGGATGATGCGGAATTTTTTTCTGATTTTGACAGGGGGAAGCTATGGGCTTCTGGCAGCGGCAGGGGTGTTCACGGTGCTGGCGGCAGTGGGGCTGGTGCCCCGGTTTGCGGGCAGGACACACACGGCGAAATATGTGCTGATCTATGAGGAGATGGTGATCTTCGGGACCCTGACGGGCTGTATGCTGAGTGTTTTTTCCAGATACTGCCAGTTTCATGCGTGGTGGCAGCAGCGGCTTCCGCAGTATGAGAGGCTGTTGGATATCATAGGCATGTCGGCCCAGGCGGTCTTTGGACTGTTTGCCGGAATGTTTGTGGGATGTCTGGCGCTGGCCATTGCGGAGATGCTGGACAGCATCCCGATCCTGACCAGGCGCATCTCGTTCCGGCACGGGCTGGGCCTTGCGATTATCGGCATGGCGGCGGGAAAGATCTGCGGTTCCCTGCTGTATTTTGTGACAGAGCTGCATCGGACTGCCTGATGCGGCGGCATGTGTGTCAAGGGTGGTTGTGCGCAAAAGCGCTGTTCTTGCGATTTCTGCGCATCTGTTACTGCGGACGGAGCGGACAGCAACGAGAAAGAGAGATGCTATATGGCAAACGTGACGGTATATTTAAAATGTGAAAGGAATGCGGAAGTGCAGTCGGAGGACGTGTTCCTGTCGGACGTGGCCTCCCTGCGCTGCATGGACTCCGTCGTCTCCGCGAAGCTGAAAGCCCTGAAAGTGCACCATTTCGGCAGCGGGGAGACGAAGCGGTGCGTCGTCAGCTCCCTGCACCTGGTAAAGCTTATGGAGGAGACCTGTCCGGGGATCAGCGTCCAGATCGTGGGAGAGCCGGATGTGCTGGTGGAATGGATCAGCGTGGACCGGCACAAGGGCTGGCAGCAGTGGACGAAATGCGCGCTGGTGTGCCTGGTGAGCTTCTTCGGCACTGCCTTTACCATTATGGCATACCACAATGATGTGGGCATCAATGACGTGTTCACGGAAATCTATCGGATGGTCATGAACAGGGAGCCCCAGGGGCTGAACACCCTGGAGGTGTCCTACTCGGTAGGCCTGGCCGTAGGCATCATCCTTTTCTTCAACCATGTGGGCGGCAGGCGGATCACAAAGGATCCCACGCCCATAGAGGTGGCCATGCGCAACTATGAGGAGGATGTGGACAAGGCCCTCATCGCCACGGCGGGCAGAGAGGGGAAAGAGCAGGAATAGATTTTCCGTCAGCTGCGCATACTGGAGGTAAGAGACAGGAAAAGGCAGGAAAAAGGCTGTCCGAGACGGCGTGTGCGGGACGTTTCGCGGGACAAAAATCCGGTGAAACGCCAGGGAGGAAAAGCGGAATCGCCGGGCCGTGCCCCATATGAGGGCCGAAAAAGAGCAGCGGGAAAGCGGCAGGGAGAACGAAAGGCAGGCTTTCAGCCGAAAACTTTTATTGTGACAACTATGTCATTTTTAAGAATAAGCGAGGAGAATCATGGAAGAGAAAGGGACAAACAACGATAAGAAACAGCAGCAAAAGGAATACGAACAGTATGTCAAGGCAGTGACGCCCACCCACAGCCTCTGGCAGCAGATGCTCCGCGCGTTTATCACAGGGGGCATCATCTGCTGCATCGGGCAGTTCATCCTGAACTATGCGGGCAGCTTAGGGCTGGACAAGCAGTCGGCAGGCAGCTGGTGCTCCCTGCTTCTGGTCCTCCTATCCGTGATCCTGACAGGATTCGGCATATTTCCGAAGATTGCCAAATGGGGCGGCGCCGGGGCCCTGGTGCCTATCACGGGCTTTGCCAATTCCGTGGCTGCCCCGGCCATTGAATACAAGGCGGAGGGCCAGGTCTTCGGCATCGGGTGTAAGATTTTCACCATTGCAGGGCCGGTGATTCTGTATGGGATATTCGCCAGCTGGGCGCTGGGGGTGGTTTATTGGGTTGGGAAGTGTTTTGGGGTGTTTTGAAAGAAGTCACAGAAAAGATATAAAGCAGAGTATGTATTATGGGCAGGGTGGCGAATGAAATGATTCGTTAGCCTGCTTTTTATTGTGCTTTTGGCTTTTTTCGATTATAATATGGATATGCTGAAAAGCAGAGAGGATTTTTCCTGTAGCAAGAAAAAAGTATTTTTACAAAAAATACAAATGCTAAAGTTGATGAAGGAATAACTGGCGAATTCAGAAGTAATTAATGTTTCATGAAGCAAATGGACGGAGGAGCTGGAAAATGTATCTTTTAAATGGATATAAAAGATATGATGAGAGTGAATGTAAAGGGGGTGGTTATCTTGTCGGAAATAAGCAATGAACCGGAACAGGCTAGGAAATATGGAAATAAGATTCGCATTACAGATATTGCGATTAAAAAAGTTCAATATATTGAGTATAAGGGTTTGACGGATGCACAAAATGCTATTATGCAGCGGTTGGCAAAAGAAGTATTGTTTCTTTCGCAGGCATACAATGATAGTAACGAGGTTGCAATTACCTGCGATTTGGCATTATCGGATCCCCTGGAGAATTATGGAGTCTGTCTGGGTGACGAGCATAGTGTGGACGTCTGTTCTGATACGCAGTCCAATCACTTGATTGTTTCGGCCAAGATGTGCACAGTTGTAATCTTTCATAATCATCCGTCTTTACAGACATTTTCGTTAGATGATATCAGATTTTTTGTGGCAAACAGAGGGATTTCTATTTTGGTGGTGGTGAGTAATCAGGGGAAAGTCCATTACTTATATAAAGATAAAAAGTATTCTGAGAGTGAAACAATACAATTGTTTAATGAGTGTGTAGATGGATTGGACCGTTTATCTATGGTCAGTGAACGATATCATAGAGCACTGGCATTTTTAGCAAGGTGTAGTGAGACAGGACTGTTTTATAGTTAGGAGGGATTACTTTATGAGCAAGAACTATGTGTTGAATGATTTGGAGTTTGATAATGTTCCTTTGAAAATCATACTGCCTTCTGACAGTGAGGACTGTGATGAGCAAGAATTGCAGAAAAGCAGGGAGAAGAATCGGGAGCTCATTGAAAGAATGAGAAATGACAAAAAATATAGGGAGCTGGTTTCAACACCTTGAATAACGCAGGCGGAAGCAGTGAACAGCAATATTGTAGTGACATGTGTCAGGGCAGCAAAACGTAGGTGTAGTTGCCCTGCTTTGATCATAATAATAAAAGACTCGCGAAGCGTGGCTTTTATTGTTGGAAAACATAGAAGTAAATTGCCTGGGTAGAGCAGGTAATCAGTTACTGATGAGGGAGAAAACATAAGATGGCGGTCAAAAAGACAGAACTATACAGTTCTCTGTGGGCGAGCTGTGATGCGTTGCGCGGAGGCATGGATGCCTCACAATATAAAGATTACGTGCTCACTTTGTTGTTTATGAAATATGTGACGGATAAGTATAAAGGACAGAAATATGCGGATATAAAAGTTTTTGACAAAGCCCACGATACGAACAGGGATCCCGATAAAAGAACAGGATGTTCTTTTGATGATTTTATCGCGTTGAAAAATAAAAAGAACATCGGGGATGGAATTGATAAGGTGATTGCCCGTCTGGCTGAGGAAAATGACAGCTTGAAAGGGGTTATTGACATTGCTCATTTTAATGATGAAGCTAAAATTGGCAAGGGTCAGGAAATGGTGGATAAACTTACAAAGTTGATTGCAATTTTTCAGAGACCGGAACTGGATTTCTCAAAGAACAGAGCCGAGGGCGACGATATCATTGGTGATGCTTATGAATATCTCATGCGAAATTTTGCTACTGAAAGCGGCAAAAGCAAGGGACAGTTCTATACACCGGCAGAAGTATCTCGTATCCTTGCCCAAGTAATCGGGATTGATAAGTGTACGAATAGAGATGCAACAATATGTGACCCGGCTTGTGGCAGTGGTTCACTGCTCATCAGGGCATTGACGGAGGCTCCGTTTGAAATCGCAGGATACGGACAGGAAAAAGAAAGCTCGACTGCCGGTCTGGCAAAAATGAATGCAGTGCTGCACAATAAACCGACAATCAGGATTATGTCAGGCAATACATTTTCTGATCCGCAATTTTTGAAAGCAGAGGATGCTTCTGAACTGGAGCGATTTGATTACATAGTTGCAAATCCACCCTTTTCTCTCAAAAACTGGTCCGATGGACTGAAAGAGTATGGACGCTTTACCGGCTTTGGGGACAGGCCGCCGGAAAAGAACGGGGATTACGCATGGTTGATGCATATCCTGAAAACCTTGAAATCTACTGGAAAGGCAGCAGTCATTTTGCCCCATGGCGTTCTCTTTCGGGGAAATGCGGAAGGAATCATTAGAAAGGCAATTGTTGATAAAGGATGGATTAAAGGGATTATAAGCCTGCCTGCGAATCTCTTTTATGGAACTGGGATTCCTGCCTGCATTGTGGTAATCGATAAGGAGGGCGCCGATAATCGAGCCGGCATTTTTATGATTGACGCGGGGAAGGGATATGTGAAGGATGGGAATAAAAACCGCCTGCGGGAACAGGATATCTATAGGATTGTGACGACTTTTAAGCAGCAGATTGAAACAGATCCGAAATATGCCAGATTTGTGCCAAATAAAGAAATCAAAGAGAAGAATGACTATAATCTGAACATTTCCCGCTATATAGATTCTTCTGAACCGGAGGATGTGCAGAATATTTATGCACATATCCATGGAGGCATTCCGGAGGCGGATATCGATTCCCTTTGGTGTTTTTGGAATGCATTTCCGAAGCTGAAAGATTCTCTGCTGGGCACTTTCCGTGATGGATACTACAAATTAATTGTGAAAGAGGATCAGATTCGCCCGACTATATTTTCAGATTCGGAATTTATCGCATATGGGGTAAAGATGGATGAGGCTTTCCTGAGATGGAAAGCATGTGCGGATCAGGAATTGAAAACGCTTAAGCCGGGAGTGTCCGCAAAAAAGTTGATTGAACGACTGGCACAGGTAATATTGGAAGAATTTGAGAACCTTATGCTTATTGATAAATATTCTGTTTATCAAGTGCTCCTGGCCTACTGGAACGAAGTGCTGGGGGATGACGTTTCGCTGATTTTATCGGAAGACACCGGATATGGCGTTGCCAGAGAGACGGAAAATATTACGAAAGAGACCAAGAAAAAGGATGATGATGGTAATCCGGAGCGAAAGGTGGTGGGATGGGAAGGAAAACTGATTCCAAAGGCTATCGTCATATCGGAACTCTTTCCGGAAGAGAAGCGGGCAATCGATGAATTGATCGAACTGGCGGCGGAGACGGATTCCAGATTGGCGGAATTAATTGAGGAGTCGGAATCGGATTCTATTCTTTCGGATATTTCGGATGGGGGGAGAGTCAGGAGCAGAGATATCAGGGATAAGATGGTGGAAATCAAGAAAGGCGCGCACACGCCGCTCATAGATGCGCTTGTAGAATTTCAGAATGTTTTTCCCGGAATAAAGAAAAAAGCAGATTATATGGATTATATTGGAGAACATATTCTCTGTGAAGCGGCATATGGCGACAATGGAACGGTAACGAAAGCTTCCATTGCATATGCGCTTGAATTGGCTCGTCTGGAGGCACCTGTAGCAGAAGCCTTTGAGAATGACTATAAGGAACTGGAAGCGGCATTTAAGCGGGCTGAACGGTTGGAGGATATGACAAAAATGATAAAGGCGCTTGAGAAAGAACTGGACACAAAGGCTCGTGAGCGTTATGCAGCTTTGACGGATGATGAAATCATGGATTTGTTGGTGAACAGAAAGTGGTATTACTCTATCGGCAATGGAATTAATGATTTGTATAGGACGGTATCCCATCAATTGGCTGACAGAATCATGGAATTGTCCAGACGATATGAGAACACGCTGCTAGATCTTTTGGGACAGGTAAGCGCTTGTGAAAGTAAGGTGAAACAACATCTGGAAAGGATGGGATTCACATGGTAAGGGAAATGAAACATACGGAAATTGGAGAGATTCCTGTAGAGTGGGAGATTCAGACTTTTGAAGAGACGTTTCGTATGCTATCCAATAATACGCTGCCCAGGGCAGAAATGAATAATTGCGGAGGGACTGTCCGCAATGTCCATTATGGAGATATTTTGACACGGTTCGGAGAGGTACTGGATTGTGAAAAGGATGAGGTTCCCTATCTGAAAGATGGCTCTCTTCTGACGGCATCGGCACAGGTTTTGCAGGATGGAGATCTGATTCTGGCTGATACGGCAGAGGACGATACTGTTGGGAAAGCAACAGAGGTTTATGGTCTGGGAAAGGGAAGTATGGTTGCGGGACTGCACACAATCCCATGTCGTGTTAAGAAAGGGGATTTCGTGCCAAAGTGGCTGGGGTATTATATGAATTCTCCTATATACCATAATCAAGTGCTGCCGTATGTTACCGGAATTAAGGTCTCATCCATATCTAAGACGGCGATTTCGGAAACTTTGATTGCGGTTCCGCCGCTGGAAGAACAGAGGGTAATTGTGTCGGCTCTTTCAGAGGTGGATCGATTGCTGGTGGAACTGAAGAAGGTGGTTTCTAAATTAAGGGATTTTAAAAGGGGATGTTTGTATCTGATGTTTCCGCAAGATGGAACGGATGTTCCTCAAATGAGGGAGCCGGGATATGGTGAACCTTGGGAACGGCGTAAGATGGGGGACGTTTGCGATTATGTTGATTATAGGGGTAAAACTCCTACTAAAACAGAAACAGGAATATTTTTGGTTACTGCCAAAAATGTCAAAAATGGGTATATAGATTATGATTCTTCAAAGGAATATATAGCAGAAGAAGACTATGAAGAGGTAATGCATAGAGGCAAACCGAAAATAGGAGATGTTTTGATTACGACAGAAGCTCCGTGTGGTAATGTGGCACAAGTAAATTCAGTTAATATTGCGCTTGCACAGCGAATTATTAAGTATAGAGGATATGAAAAAGTTGTTGACAATACATATATGAAACATTATTTATTGTCACCTGTTTTTCAAAAAATTTTGGCTGTTAAGAGTTCAGGTGGAACGGTTCAAGGAATTAAAGGAAGCATATTACATCAACAGGTAATCCAATACCCCACATATGATGAACAAGTAAGTATTGGTCAATATTTGGATACCCTCGACCTCCTCATCACCCTCCACCAGCAAAAGTTTGATAAATACTCCCAAATTAAAAAAGCCATGATGAATGAACTGATAACCGGAAAAATAAAATTAGTGTAAACGGAAAGAAGGTTGTACAAATGAGTATTGGGGATACAGAACGTGCGACACAGAATCGGGTAGTGGATTTCTTTAGAAACCGGGACATTCTTGATTATGAGTACCTTGGTAAGCTGAAAGGCGAGATAAATAAAAACATTCGGGAAGATCGTCTTCGCGCGTATCTGTATCTTAGCGGTTACAGCAAAAAGCTGATTGATGGAGCTGTGACAGAGTTGGTCAGGACGGCTGACGATATGACACACGGGTTGTACATTGCCAATCAGGAGGTATATCGTTTGCTGAAA
>ERZ808051.2195-NODE-2195-length-10399-cov-5.074114_pt1 | contig 10399 bp, 13 predicted proteins | sample MGYA00380199_ERZ808051 | MGnify/ENA primary metagenome ERZ808051 (study PRJEB31490, sample SAMN06133391) | mouse gut metagenome | isolation source: J11 | host: mice | place: China: Chengdu | collected 2015-05 ...
AAATGAGCAAAGATGTGTCTATTCCCACTTTTACTATTCAGTATTTAATGGAATCTGGTCAGGGTCTGACCAGTAACAAAGCCTCAACCTTTTATTATGTGTCTCTAAATTTTTCAAAAACAGACTCGAATTTCTTCCTATTTTACTATATCTTTAGCATGAAAGAAAGATATTTGGTTCCTGCCAAAGAAAGGAGATAAATATGTTGAAAAATGATTTAGAGCCTGTATCGGAAGCCCTTTTAAATAGGATGACAGACGATGGCTATAGCCAACAGATACTTGGAAAAAGCCGGTGGGTCTTAGGACTGTTCTGCCAGTACTGCAAAAGGAAAGGAATTGAAGCCATTTCACTTTCCACCGCAGCTGATTTTGTAGGAGAGCATTTTGATTTTGACCTGTATAACCCCTCTATTCCCATACAGTACGCAATCAGGTATCAGCTCCTGACATTATTTGAATTTGATAAAAACGGAACATATGCCAAGACTCATAATAAGCCGAACAGCGTAGAAATCCCCAGGAATTATGATGCGCTTTTCCAGGAGTATAGGATGTATATTGAGGGATTGGAACTTAAAAGAAACTCCCGGTTTAAACGCATCCTGACATTCGCAAAGTTTATCCATTATCTTGACGGTATTGGAATAACAGAAATTCATGGAGCCGAAAGAAAAAATGTATATGATTTTATAGAAAGCCTGGACGGGTATGCACCAAAAACTCTACAGGGGCACAAAGTCATCCTGCGCATGATCCTGGACTGGCTTCATGAAGAAGGATACATCCATTTTTCAGGCTGGGATGCACTGCCGGTGATTCATGACGAAACACGGCGCAAGCTCATGTCGTATTATTCAAAAGAAGAAATTGGTCAGATTCTTTCTTCCATTGATACGGACAGCAGGTCTGGGAAGTTTGCATACTGCGCAGTATGTTTTTTTGCTTATCTTGGTATGCGTGCCGGGGATGTCATCCGTCTCCGATTTTCAGATATAGACTGGAACAGGGGCTCGATTCGCTTTAGCCAGCATAAGACTGGGAACCCGCAGATACTCCCTCTTATGGATGAAATCCGTTATCCACTTATTGACTATATTAAAAATGCACGTTATCAGAGCAGCGATACAGAACATATCTTTATTACCCTGCGTGCGCCCCATAAGGCCTATGCAAACGGAGGAGTCCTCTACAACGTTGTAGAAGCCTGTATTGGAAAGTCAGGCATCGACTCTGGAGGAAGACACCGGGGGCCGCACGCCTTAAGGCACAGCCTGGCAACAAACCTTATGTCCGGGGATGTCCCGGTTAGCGGGATATCAGATATCCTTGGGCATACCAGTACCCTGACTACAGAAATATATCTTACGATTGATGAGAAACATCTGAAAGAAGTCTCATTGGAGGTGCCAAATGCGTGATATAGATGATTTCAAATTTACCGGCCCATTTTCAAAAGAGATTCCCCTCTATGTGCAGTATAAACGTTCCTGTGGCTATAAAGTGGCAGAAACCGACCTTTATCGGTTGCGGGAGATGGACAGGCTCTTCAAGGAGATGGGCATATCAGAACCTGTCATTACAAGGGAAATGTACGAAGTCTGGACAGCAGTAAAACCAGGTGAAAGAAAAGTGACTTCGTCCCGCAAGAGGAGCATACTATCTTCCTTTGGGAAATATCTGATATCTAATGGATACCAGGATGTTTATGTCGGGCATGACGACAGGCGTTCCTTCAACAGCGACTATATCCCTTATGTGTTTTCAAAGGAGGAAATCTCCCGCATGTTTGCCCTGCTGGATGAAAACTGTTCCAAAGCTCCCTGCTATGAAAACGAAGCATTCCGTGCAATGATGTCTATGTATTACTGCTGCGGTTTCAGAAAATCGGAAGTTGTTATGCTCAGGCTCTGCGATGTCGATTTCCAGACAGGGAAAGTGACCGTGCTGGATGGAAAAAACCGTGTGAGCAGGATTGTCCTTGCATCAGATACCCTTCTTTCACGAATGGGATCATTCTGTAGTAAATACCATTCACACTCCAGCCCTGATACATTCCTTTTCCACGGAACAAAACATAAAGACAAGCCTTTTTGCAGGGCTTCCCTTTATAAAATGTACCACAGCCTCCTGAAAAATGTCGGCATATCTGACAGGGAGGACGGAAGAGTGCACAGGCTGCATGATGTCAGGCATACCTTCTGTGTCTATGCACTTGAGCAGATGCAGGAAAAAGGGTTTGATACTTATACCTCTCTCCCGCTGCTGTCAGCTTATCTTGGCCATAAGCATATCCGGGAAACGGAATACTATCTCCGCCTGGTTGAAGACAGGCAGGAGAATGTCCTCGAAAAAACAGGGGAATACACACCGGGGTTATTCCCGGAGATTGGAGAAAAGAACCATGGATAACACGTTTACTTATCATCTGACAAAATATTTTTCTGATTATCTTCCAAACCAGCTTGCTGCTTCCATCCATACCATCCGCTCGTACCGTGATACGTTTGTACAGCTTATGGACTTTTACAAGAAATCTTACCGTATTCCGCCAGAAAAGCTGGAATACAGTTCTTTTTCAGCACAGCGGATTGAAGAATTCCTCAAATGGCTGGAGGACACGCGTAAAATAAGCATCCGGACAAGAAACCAGCGGCTGGCAGCAATCCATGCTTTTTTCAGGTATCTGCAATACCGTGATCCGACGGGGTTCAGCCAGTGTGCCCAGGTGCTGTCCGTACCCTTTAAAAAAGCCTCTGCTGTTCCGGTAAGCTATATGACCCTTGAGGAAACCACCTTCCTGTTTTCCCTGCCAAACCAGAAAGATGACATGCAGCTTAGGGATCTGGCCGTCCTTGTCCTGCTTTATGAGAGCGGGGCAAGGGTGCAGGAATTAACAGACTTATGTCCGTGCCATATCCGTTTTGGAGCAACGAATACCATTACACTACACGGAAAAGGGAATAAAACAAGGCTGGTTCCAATCTGCGATAATGTTGCAAAGATCCTTAAAGTCTATATGAAGCGTTGCGGCAGGGATGTGCCTGACTGTCCCCTGTTTGTAAACCGTAAAGGCGAAAAGCTGACACGTGCCGGGACGCAGTATATCATTGATAAATATATAAATATGGGAAAGAAACAGAAACCGGATTATTTTAAAAGCAGGATTACGAACCACTCCTTCCGCCACAGTAAAGCCATGCATTTGTTGGAAGCAGGGGTCAACCTTGTCTATATCAGGGATCTGCTCGGCCATACATCTATACTGACTACAGAAATTTATGCAAGGACAAACCCTAAGATAAAAGAGGAGCAGCTTAAGAAAAACAGTACATCTATCAATGCAACAGCAAAATATGGTAAAAAAGAAAAGGAAGATTTGATTGACTGGTTGAAAAAGGCCTTATAGCATTGTAAAATGTTATGTAAAGAAACAGCCGTCGCAAACCCTTGATATTTCAGGCCTGAGATGGCTGACTTTACATAACTATTTACCTTATATAACAATCCTTATGTTATGCATAACATAACCGTTGCGCCTCCAGCATTAAAAGTAATTTTTCACGAACCGTCATACCCAAATCATTGTATTCCTGGTCAGTGAAAACATTTTTTATCGTCACATTCCCTATATCTGCTTCTGTTGCATCCGTATCTTCCGGATGGATTGCCTGATATAACTGCAGGGCATACTTACGATCCCCGAACAGGTCACGAAATACAGAATCTTTAGACGTTGTTTTTACATCTGATTTTTGAGAGTCAGGTACAGGTATTGCTGTTCCATTTTCCGATTCATTCGCTCCTTCCTGAACATAATTCAGATCCGACTCAGCAGAATTGGTTCGTACCTCTCCAAATTTGCTTTTTACATCTGTCTCTTTTTTATCCATCGTATTCCCTCCACCTCCCATTCCCCACCATTCTTCTGATTTCTCTAAATCACCTTTACTATAACTTTATTATACTAAAAGAATGCTTACTTTTCAAGTATTGGGGGAATGGGCAAATTTTATTATATTTACTGCTGTTCTCCAAACTAAATCTTTATCTTTCTTCCGCATCTTCCTGCTTCATTTTTTCCATCAGGATTCCTTCAATGTCCTCTTCCTCATACGCCAGTGCCTTCTCCACGTTCATCTCTTCAATCCTTTCAAAATCCCGTTCCAGTTCCTGTGACATCCGTCTCTCTCCTTTCTCTTCACCTTCCATCATTTCTTCCAGTTCCCGTTCTGTATCTGCCTTTTTCACAGAGTCCCCACACACCGGGCATACCCTGTGCTTTTTGGAAATTTTTGCGCCGCATCTCCTGCTTATCCTGACCACGGCTCTTTTCCTTACCTGCATCACTGTATCAACACTGATATACAACATATTGAACAGAATGAATCCGACACTCAGCCGCCGATCATAAAACAGCATCCCCAACGCCAATGCCTGAATCAAAATACTGACAATATATTTTCTCACGACTTCCATATACTGCTTTTTCATGCCCATTCTCCAATCAAAATAATCTAAACACCACAGTTCCTTTTATTTCCTCGTTTCTGACACAGCCAAACTCTCTGGAATCCAAAGATATCCTCCTGTTATCCCCCAGCAAAAAATATGTACCAGAAGCCAGCCGTCTTTTTTTCCATGTTCCCTTTTCATCTGCATTTTCCTGTAATACATAGGATTCTTCTACACATTCTCCATTTATGATCAGCTTCCCTTCCTGTATTTCAACAGTATCACCGCCTTCTGCTGCCACACGCTTCACCACCGCACATCTCAGCAGTTCCACATCCGCAACTACGATATCTCCTTTCCGGGGGGATGCCTGCTTATCTATAAGAACAATGTTCCCACTGTCCAAGGCAGGCGCCATAGATTTCCCGATCACGCATACGAGTGCAAACCTGCTGCAGAATAAAGCCACAATTATAATTGCAATCACAGCTGAACCCCAAAAACGATATTGAATCTTCCTGTTTCCCGTTATATCCCTCCTCTAATCCTTATTTCCTAACTTGTCAAAGTTCTTACGCATCAGAGCAACCTCCGCCTCATTAATGCTACATTCATTGAAATCAATACTCAGCATCCGGTCCGTTTTTTCTATCTGCTTCTCAATATCCGGCTCTTTTGTACTTCTTACTTCCGACTTCCGAACAACAGAAAACTCTTTTTCCTGATCCAGATACGCAAGAATTGCTTTTACCACGACTCTTGCTTTCTTCCTGCCAAGTCTGTTCAGATAATCCCCTGCTCTCCTGTGATCAGGATCCGCTTCATCCAGCATGATTGAAAACCTGTATTGATGGCGTTTTTCCATTTATACCTCCTCAGCTTTCCCGTATAGTCAAATGCCCTGATGGTCGATCAGATACCGCATTTTGTATCCTTTTGCATTTGCATTGATGTCATCGATCACGAAATATTCCCCCTGATACCTTTCCCATACTTCCGCAATAATTCTGGAAAGTACGATTGAACCGCCGCCTACAAATATGGTCAATGTTGTATTGAAGTCAATCCCTGCCTCCCTGAAGTTCCCCAAAAGCTCCACCACATGCTCCTTTGCCATTTCAAATATATGATGGATCAGTTCTTCGGAAAATCCGGTTCGATTCCTTTTTAAAATGTGATAAATATCCACTTCATCCAGAAGAATATTGTATCTCCGGTTTATGGAAAGCCGGATTTTGTTGTAAAGTGTGATCATCCCCAATTCCAGAGAATCCGCCTGATCCAGTTCCCCATACCGCAGGATCAGATAATCAATCGTCATGCCGCCGAAATCAATCAGGCATACTTTGTGCCGTTCATTCAGCCCCATCTTAGAGGCAAGGACCAGATATACCGAATATCCTTGTATATTCATTCCTACTTCTGTAAATGCAACACAATAGGAGCGTCCTTTATATTCAAAATCGACCGGCTCCCCGCCTCTGTAAAAATACTCTTGAAACTTTTCACGCAATGCCGCATAATGCGCCGGAGGAAGCCCCACGAGCAGGGCGACTTCAATCAAACCGCGCGGAACAAGCGCTCCCTCTCTTTCCATAGATTCCAGTTCTCTTGCCAATGCCAGGAGCGTCAGGATATAGAACCTGTCATCTGCGGTTTTATCATACATATAAGACAGTCTTTCAACAGTTTCCATATAATATTCGCCATTGTAATATAATGCCTCTTCCGCAACTTCCGGTATGTAGTCCAATTTTTTTAATCCTGCCTGCGTCACATTTCCCTCAGTCTTAATCTTGTCGTTTCCTGTGTCTATTGAAAAAATCATCATAAAATCCCTTTCCGGCATCTGCCTGTTTCATTCCGTTTTCCATGCTCTTTCATTTTCTGCTCCATTTTCTTCTGTATTGTAAAATCAAGTCTGCCGTTATATACTGCGGCAGGCCCTCCTAATCTTCCTTGTAAGTGTCCCTGAAATGCTGGAGCAGCTGCCGGCTTTCTTTCTCATATCCCCACAGGATACTGCTGACCGCTTCAAACGCCTGCTCCCTCCATCGGAAATAGGTTGCCCGGTGGATCCTTGTGATCTTCGGGAAATGCGGTTCCAGTTCGTCCAAAATTTCTTCGATATTTTCAGCCTTATACGCTGACATATAGCTGTAATAAAGTACCCAATAGTATCGTTCCCCCTGGGGATGGTATTTCCGCATCAGATCCACTGCCCCTTCCATCAGCTTTAAAAACTGGTTCGAACGGTTGATGATCTCCACCCTCGGCTTTAAATCCGCCAATTCCTGGTTAATGTCCATGCCCGCCTGATAAATGCTGTCCAGAAATGCATCCACATCTGTCCCATATTCCAGACAAAAGCGCTGCTTTACCTGGCTGATCTTAATCTGCATATTCCACGAAACTGCGCGGTAAATCTTAAACACTGCGTTGATATCATGGTATGACGTATTTTCCTTTCCCTTATATTCTTTTGTGATAACTCCTGATCGTCCCATCTCGTGCCTCCTGTTTTTATTTCACTACATGATCTTCTTTTTCTCCGGCTCTTCTTTTCGCAATTCACTGCATGAAAATTGTTTCCTGCATTCTGCCGACTGCCTGCTCCTTTCCAGGCTGCTTTCCCTGTCCTGCCCCATCACCAGAAGCCGGACAAATATACAGCACGATAAAGACTCCAAAGCCTAAAATGAAAGCTGCTGTTAAAATCATCTTACTACCTCCCTGATTCAAACAAGTGGGAATACATCTGCCATGCCCCTGCCGATACAATCCTCCCGGTGACTATACGGTTCTCTGCTTTTCATTTCTCTTTGGTTCAAGATCTCCATAGATGATTTCATCTATGTTTTTTCGGAATAACTTCTGTAAGCGGATAACAACGTTCACATTGGGCTTTTGATCCCCATACTCAATCCTCTGATACGTCCTCAGACTGATTTCCAGCCTGTCTGCAAGCTGTGCCTGGGTAAATCCCTGTCCTATCCGCAATTCTCTTAGTTGGTTGATATGATTCCCTCTTTTCCAGTGATGCAGCCATGGATCGCCATGGATCTCACAGCCGCACCATATTCATAATCTGTACCACTCACTGCTTGTCATCCGTCAGATTTCATTTTCCATTCTTCCAGCAAATGAAAAATGATTTCCTCAATCTGTTTCTGGCTGTAATCTGCCGGGAAATACTCCCGCAGCTTTTTGCCGGATATATTCATTTTTTCAAACCCAGCTTTCGGTTTCAGCATGATCTTCCGGATCTCTTCCTCGCCCAGCCCCATTTCCCTGCTGGCCTCTTTCATTTTCCTGGCCTGTGTTCCCTGCGGCATCATTCCGATTTCATTCATGAATGTCAGAAGGCACTGCTGCTCTGATTGTTTCAAATAAGATAATTCCACACCTACGGTAAATGCCAGTGTTCCTTTATCCACAAGCCTCAGCAATTCCTTTTCCAAATAGGTCAACCGGATATATCGTTTGATCGCACTGATATTTTCTCCCACTTCCTTTCCCACCAGTTCAGCCGCCCACCGCTTTTCCAACTTTGGTCCAAGTTGAACCAAAGTTCGGTCGCTGCGGTTTCCCTGCCTTTTGAGCGCTTCATATTTCATACGGTAGGCAAACGCTTTTTCGCTGTACAGCAGTTTTTCCCTCTGGATATTAGAATCCACCATCGTCACAATGGCTTCATCATCTGTCATATCACGTATCAGGACCGGCATGGTTGCTAATTGAAGTTCTTGACAGGCGAATTTCCGCCGATGGCCTGCAATAAGTTCATATCTCTCCTGGCCTTTTGTATTCGGCCTTGCAAGCCCAGGAACCAATACGCCATGCTCTGATATACTTTCCATCAGGTCTTCCATTTTTTCATCCCGTATAACCTGGAAAGGATGATCCTCGAACGGCTTTAATTCTGACAGGCATACCTCCTGCACTCCATCCTGTTGGGGTTCTTCAATCCCAAACAGGGTATCCACGCCTTTAAGCTTTATCTTTGATACACTGCTCTTTTTTGCTGCCACTACGCAACACCTCCTCTGTAAGTTCCTCATAGGCACAGGCTACCTTTCCTTTCGGATCATGGACATAAATACTGCTTCCTTCCGCACTGGCTTCTGCCGCACGTATGGAAAATGGGATCCATGTATCATAAATGTTCAGGACAGAACCGTATGTTTCCTGAAGCAATTCTATAATCTCCCTCGAAAAATTTGTCCTGTTATCCACCATGGTCATTAAAATACCGTCTATCTGCAATTTTACATTGATCTGTTTCCTGACTTTCCCAATCGTCTGCAAAAGCTGATCCAGCCCCATTACGGAAAGGAAATGCGCCTGTGTGGGGATAATTACTGAATCTGCGGCAGCAAGCGCATTTATGGTCAGCATCCCAAGAGACGGCATATTATCAATCAGTATGTATCCGTAGCGTTCTCCTATCTCAGCAAGCACATTTTTCAGAATATATTCCCGGCTCAGTTGGCTTACAAGCCCCAGTTCAATCCCTGACAAGTCTATATTGGCAGGAAGCAGGTCTACCCCTTCTTCATGGTGCACAATGCCGTAACCTTCCGGAAATGCAATGCCATTCATAGCACAGTGCATCAGCGTTGCCACTGTGACCTCTAGCTCATCCAGATTCTGATAGCCCAGGCTTTCTGTCAGACTTCCCTGGGGATCGAAATCAATCACCAATACCTTGTATCCTTTTCTGACCAATCCAATCCCCAGATTCATACATACTGTGGATTTTGATACCCCGCCTTTCTGGTTTACAACCGCAATCGTTTTTGCCATATTTTTTCTCCCTTCTATCGGCAGTCCTATGACAGCCCATGTGCCTGCTTGTCACAGGATAGCTTTTTAATCCTGGCACCCGGACATTCCCCTATGTCCCAGACGCCGTATGATAAGCGAACAAGTTGACAATATAGCCTGTAGTAGTCATTGCCGCATTATACAAGGCGGTCATAATAACTGCCCTGACGTTTGTCACCTTACTTCCGCAATTTTTAATAGAATCCATCACGTACTCGACAGAGCTTTTTTCAAGCCGTCTGTAGATTTCCTGAACCACCTGCGTCGGACGTTCCTCACTGTTGACCCGAAGTGCCTCAGAAGAAGATGTGAGTACATCAACAGCAATCGAAACAATATTTTCCAACAGCCGTCTGTCATATGGACGGTCAACCCATATGGCATGGTAGTCAATCTGTTTCTTAAACTGCTCCTCCACGGAATGATAAGATTGGATGGGATTCTTATGATCCGTTGGCGCCCTGACCAAGATCTCTGTCGTATTCTTCTGGGTAATCTCTGTATTTGTCTCCACTTCCGGATGGGGGGCTGTCTCTTTGAAAGTCGGGACCCTCCCTCTTTTAAAAGGGGGAGGCCCGCCTTCACGGGGTGCAGTCTGTCCCACCGGGAAGCCTGAAACTCTGTCAGCTGCTTTTGGCACTTCTGCTTCTGGTTTGTCAAGGCACTCCGTTTCTGGCAGATTTCCCGTATTCTCCATCTGGATATCTTTTGGAACTTCCGTTTCCGGATAAGTCAGTTCCCTGAGCCTGCGCACAACCAATTCAAGGTACAAAACATTATTAATGACCAGCCCATTCATCGTAACTGTCCGGAATATCCGCCTTACCACCCCCAGCTTTTCCAGAAATATGACCGCATTTGTGGCTTCTTTCTTTGAAATTCCAAACTGCTCACTGATCTGCTGATAGCTCCTCTGCAGCAGATCCGATTTAAACCTCTTTTTTACTCCAACCACCTGCCCAGTGACTTCATCCCGAATTTCCATCGGCTTATACCAGTACACAATGTCCGCAAGGATAATGATTGCCGTCAAATTTGGTTGTAAGCGGCAAATAATCGGCGTCTATAAAAGGAGCACTGCCTGTGATATCGTACAGTTAGAGCTCCTTGATAATTAA
>ERZ808051.2196-NODE-2196-length-10394-cov-5.387710_pt1 | contig 10394 bp, 12 predicted proteins | sample MGYA00380199_ERZ808051 | MGnify/ENA primary metagenome ERZ808051 (study PRJEB31490, sample SAMN06133391) | mouse gut metagenome | isolation source: J11 | host: mice | place: China: Chengdu | collected 2015-05 ...
TCGGGTTCGGATTTGCGGGTTCCACCATGTTCGGATGTCTGCAGGATGCGATTACCTATGGTGAGTGGAAATCCGGATGCAATGCGGCAGGTATGGGAAATGCGGCTTCTTCCTTCTGCATGAAGATTGGTTCCGGACTCGGTACGGCGGCCATGGGATGGATCCTGGGGGCCGGCGGCTTCCGGTCGGAGCTTGCCGTTCAGAGCACATCGGCGCTGGCGGCAGTCACCGTGTCCTTTGCATGGGTACCGGCGCTCACAGCGGCGATCAGCGCAGTCTGCATGGTTTTCTTTGACCTTGACAGGCATTATGACAAGGTGGTCGCAGATCTCGCACAGGGAAAGCATAAAAATGATTAAAATACAACAGGAGGCGACGGTATATGATCAGAAATCCGATTCTGCCGGGGTTCAATCCGGATCCCTGCATCTGCAGAAAGGGAGAGGACTATTATCTGGCAGTGTCTACCTTTGAGTGGTTTCCGGGGATTCCGGTGTATCACTCCAGAGATCTGAAGCACTGGGAACTGTATACCCATGTGCTGACCGATGATGAGGCGGTGGATCTGAAAAATCTGCCCAGTGCAAAAGGAATCTGGGCGCCCTGCCTGACGTACTGTGAAGCGGAAGATTTATTTTATGTGGTATATGGCGTGATGAATTCCATGAACGCCCGGTATTTCGACGTGGACAATTTTTTGATCACGGCGAAGGATATCCGGGGACCGTGGAGCAGACCGGTGTATCTGAATTCCGCAGGCTTCGATGCGTCCCTGTTCCACGATGACGATGGGAGAAAATATGTGGTATCGCTGGAGTGGGAGACCAGGGAAGGCTATGAGAAGCCGGGCGAGATCTGCATGGTGGAATACGACCCCGAAAAACAGGAGATCATGGGCCATGTGAAACGGATCTGGCGCGGGGGCACGGACCGGGGCTGCATCGAGGCTCCCCATCTGACGAAGCGGGGGGAATACTATTACATCATGTGCGCGGAGGGCGGCACAGGCTACAACCACTGCGTCACCATGGGCCGCTCCAAAAATGTCTGGGGTCCCTATGAAAAGGATCCCATGAATCCGATCGTCACCAGCCAGCCGGCGGAGTCCTATGAGAGGCATGATCCGGATCATCTGAAGCCGAAATATTACAATCCGGATTCCATCCTCCAGAAGTCCGGCCACGGAAGCTATGTGGACCTGCCGAACGGGGAGACCTATCTGCTGCATCTCTGCGCCAGGCCGTTTGCGCCGGAGCTGAGCTGTACGCTGGGGCGGGAGACGAGTATCCAGAAAATGAAATGGACTGAGGACGGGTGGCTCCGCATGGCGGACGGGAGCAATCTGGCGAAAATAGACGTGGAAGAGCCGGCGCTTCCGGAAGCTTTGATGCCTCAGATTCCGGACTTTGATGATTTTGACTCGGAGGAACTGGGACTTTGCTACTATGCGCCCAGGATCATGCCGGAAAGCTTTGTGGACGTAAAAGCCCGGCCGGGATATCTGCGGATGCGGGGGCAGGAATCCAGAACCTCCCTGAACCGGGTCAGCATCCTGGCACGGAAGCTGACCAGCGTCTATGCTACGGTCACCGCGAAGATGGAATTTCAGCCGGAGGTCTATCAGCACAGCGCGGGCCTGATCCTTTATTATGACAATATGAACTATGTCAACCTGCGGAAATATTACAGCCAGACGCTGGGCGGAAGCGCTTTGTCCATCGTTCATCTGGAAAACGGCGAGAAGAACGAGATGGTGGATACCAGGATCGGCGTCCGGGATGTGCCGGTTTATCTTCGGATGAAGATAGAGGGGCGGAAGTTCCATTTCGAATGGAGCTATGACGGACAAACTTATACCCCCATCGGCGGGGACTTTGAGACCGCAAGATTCTCAGATGAATATTGCAGGTTCGGGGAATTTACCGGGACCTTCGTGGGAATGACCTGCGCGGACCGGGCCAGGCATCGGCATTACGCGGACTTTGATTTCTTTGAGTATATTGCGGATGAGACAAGAGATGTAGATTGAACGTAGAGGGGCTGCCGGAAAATGACGGTATGCCTGCAATATATGATTGCGAGTTGCTGTGTTTTACAACAATATATTGCAGACATACAGCATTCTCCGACAGCTCCCTTACAGTAAGATGTTACGGTTTTACAGAGTAAAGCACACAGAGTCCCATATGTACGATCATTGCGGCTATCCAGCCACCGGAATATGATATTCCCCCCCTCCGTCAGATACCCCTGTTCAAGCTCCTCTTTTAATATCATCATAGCCGTCTGCTCCTCTGCAGTCAGATCCCCTTTTTTTAATAATCTGGAAAATCCAAGGATCGAAACCATGGGGGTCTTAAACTCATGTGAAAAATTATTGATAAAATCAGAGCGCAGCATTTCGATTCCTGCAAGCTCTTCCGTCATCTGATTAAAGCGGCGGGACAATTCCCGAAATTCCTTCGGATGCTCCAGGTAGATTTTGGTCTGAAAATTCCCTTCGGATACAGAACGGTTCAGGATGAGTTGGAGAGGAAGCTGGAGGAGGTTACGAATCAGCTTGAGCATATCCTTTATTGAAAGTGCGGCAGGCAGATTCGTTATGATGCATTTTTCAAAAAATCACTGAATTCCTTCAATTCTTTTTTCTTCTCCTCCGAAAGCTGATTGAATTCAATATTTTGAATTGCACCCTCCAACGTATACAGGTGTACCAGGCAGACCTGGGGATAAGCCTCTTTCAGTTTTATAAAGGCCTGTCTGGAGCCGGTTTTTGCAAGCTTTTCGGAGGAATCAATGCCGACAGATGTCAGCTTTTTTGCCATTTCTTTTCCGATATTTTTCATAGACATTAATTCAGACATGTTTTTTCTCCTTATTGGTCCAGTTTCCGGGATTCGTATCATCCGGCACCAGCCCCGCCAGAATATCTTCATAATGCTTTACTTTACGGTCCATAAATTCTGCGGTTGCTTTCGCCTCCTCCGCTTTTTTGTGAGCCTGTCCGCACTGACGGAGGATGATCTGGTATCTTGCGCGCAGATTTTCCTCCGACTCCTCCAGACTGCATAACCGGCAGTATTCTTTGATGTCTTTGAGAGGAGTGCCGCAGCTTTTCAGATAAGTGATCCCCTGCATCCAGCTGACCGATTCGTCATCAAATACGCGGCGGTTCTGTTCATCCCTCCGGCAGGGCAGCAGGTTGATATCCGTATAATAGCGCACGGTGTGCTTTGTAGTGCCAAACATTTCCGCAAACTGTTTCATGGTGTAGTTCATAAAATCTTCTCCTGGTGCAATTTATTGTTACTATTCACAGTCATTTCACTCACATGCGCAAAAACAGCCGGCAAAGCCGTCTGCCGATGCTTCGCATCTTGATTTTTTGCTTATGTGGGTGAAGTGACTGATTCCAGTCAGATAAAAACTGTGAATAGTAACATTTATGACAGATTTCATCGACCATGAGTATAGGTCTGCAATTAAAATGGGACAGTGCGGAAAAGGCGCTGTCCCATTTTGAATATGGGCTTTAGCCTGTTGAGTCCAGCCACTATTACAAAAGAAAGGAAAAGTGATTTTATGGCAAACAAAGCCAGTGACATTTCCGATCGAAAACAGGGTGTAAAAGAGGGACTGAAACCGTATAGCTGAAAAAAATATCTGTGGCCATCCGGCCTTTCACAAGATATAAATTGTAGAATTTTGGGCAGTATAATTTCTGTGGTATTCTGTTACAAATGATTTTTCAAGAGTATTCTGCGAAAAAGCGGAGGTGAGGAAGGTGAAGGACGGATTCGCGTTTGATACATTTGTGGATCTCTACGGAGATATTTTTGCGGAGTATCTGAGTGTAGTCACTGCAAAGCTGCCCGGAGAAAATGAAGTCTACCGCTCTATCCGGGACGAGATCGAAACGCTGTATGAAGCATATCCCAAGGTCCTGGAGATATTTGACGCTGAGAAAACGTCAGACTTGAATGAGCAGGAATGCACGGCGCTGATCAAGGTACTGGAGCTGAAAAGCAGGCTTACAGATATGGAAATGGAGTCAATCTATTTCAGGGGATGCTGTGACGGGATCGGATATCTGAAAAAGGCAGGGATCCTTGGAAGGGATGCTGTGTAGGAGAGCGGTACGGCGTCCGATCCAGGGATCCACGCCGCACCGGCTGGAACTTTTAACGACGTAAATGTGAACGACTGGCCCGATCAACCGGAGGCTGCCATCTCCTACCATTTTTATCAAACTTCTTTTTCAGAGCGATTTCCGTAGGAATGATAGAACCGGCCAAAATAATCATTTGAACGGCGCACAGGATGAGTCCGGCATTTTCTATGGTATCCTTGTCCTGCCCTATCACAAGGCACATGATAATCACGGATATCGGCAATAATAGGATTCCGCAGAGATACCAGATCCTTCCGCAATACCTGTGGGCAAATTCCCAGGTTGTTCTGTTTTTCATGGACATGGATGTCCGATATCCGGTTACGCTGTTGATTTTTTTCGGCGGTTTTTTCATATAAGATCTTCCAATTCCGATCATAGTAAATGGAATCAATAATTCCATGATAAGCAAAAATATCCAAAATCCCATAATGCCCTCCTTTACTTTCCATCCTATCACACGGTTTCGGATAATTCTACACAGAGAACCTGAAATACGGGGATCATAACCTATATTACATAAGTTTTGCGCAATGAATTTGTCGCGTTCCAGTCTGGATTTTGTCAGGAAACATATTATCAAGCTGCGTGCCCTGTAATAATATCAATCATCTAAGGAACTGTCCCCGCAGTAGATGTTTATAATCCCCCTGCTCCGACTTTGAGCGGGGCAGGGGGATTATAATGGGCCGGTTAGATATCCCCGTTCCTCCGGATACATTCCTGATACCAATAATAAGAATCCTTGGGATAGCGCTTCAGATCCTTCTCATTTTCATTTGTACGGTTTACATAGACCAGGCCGTAACGCTTTTCCATCCCCTGGCTGCTGGAGACCAGGTCAATAAAGGACCAGGGGTTATAGCTGAGGATTTCCACGCCGTCACGGATTGCGGCAGCCATTGCTTTGACCATTTCGCTGAGATATTCGATTCGGTTTTCATCGTGTACCCGGCCGTCTGTCAATACCTCCTGCTCACAGGAGAGTCCGTTTTCCGTTATGATGATCGGAAGATGGAAGCGTTCGTATAATTTCCGCAGGGCAAGATGAAAGCCGACTCCATCGGTATTCCACTCGGGATTGGAATATTTGGTAAAAGGATTCTGATAATATTGCGCAAATCCTTTTTCCTTCCTGCGCCGCCGCGGCAGCTCTGGGCCTTCATAATTACCGAAGGACTCTTTTTCTTCGATATACTGTCCGACGACTTCCGTCGTATACCAGTTTACACCGATAAAATCTGGTTTTGCGCCTTTCATTAGATTCTCGTCCCCAGGTTCGGTTTCAAACAGCAGCCCCTTTTCCCGGAGCCGGTTGATCAGATAGCAGGGATATTCTCCTCTCATCAGCACATCCATGATGGAAAAAGAATAGATATCTTCTATTTCATATGCCGTCAGCTGGTCCTTTGGATCCAGCGTGGCCGGATAAACCGTACAGTAAGAAATGCAGGGGCCGATCTTACCGCCTGTTCCGAGAGAATGGAAAAGCTTCATCACCTGCGCATTTGCAAGATTCATATGATGATATGCCTGCCAGGACTCTTTGGGATCCTTCAGACCGGAAAACTGCGGGATATTGGCCAGTACGTCCTCCTCATTGATCGTAAGCCAGTATTTGACACGGCTCCTGAAATGAGTAAAACAGGTGTGCGCATAGAGCAGGAACGCGTCAATTGCCTTCCGGGAAACAAAACCCCTGTATTCTTCGATCATCCACTGCGGCAGGTCAAAATGATACAGTGTTACGATTGGTTCAATCCCATTTGCCTTTAACTCATCGACAACGTTGTCATAAAAATTCAGGCCCTCCTGATTGAGTACCCCTGTGTTGTCAGGGTACAGACGCGCCCAGGAAATGGAAAATCGAAAGCTTGTCAGCCCGCATGCTTTCATCAGCGCAATATCTTCCCGATAACGGTGGTAAAAATCAGATGCCACTGTTGTATCTGCGATGCCGGACTGACGTCTGCTCTCCATACATCGAAGATCGGCCGCGGTCGAACCCTTTCCGTCTTCCTGCCAGGCTCCTTCCGCCTGGAAGGCGCTGATCGCGGCGCCCCATAAAAATTTTTTTGGAAATATTTCCATCCGTTATCCCTCCTCACCATTTGAAAATGCTTGTTCCTGCCTGAGCTGGGCCTTATTATCCATCATGGTAAAAGGCAGATAGATGACAAAATCTAAGAATACACAAAGAATCCAGATGATAGCAAGTAAAACTCCTCCGACAAAAAAATCAACGATGATTCCGGGAGTCACCCAGGGGAAACCCAAAACAAAAGTTGGATTTAAGCTCATATGGAATATACTGAAAATTCCCCACCCCAGGAACCCATTTACCAGCGGTGTGAGCAGCATGGGAAGAAAATAGTATGGATTCAGCATCAACGGTACACCAAAGATGATCGGTTCATTGATATTAAAAATGTTTGGAATTACCACAACCTTTCTCAGTGCCTTTAACTTTTCAGACCTTGCAAAAAACAGGCTTCCGCAGAATCCGAGTGTACAGCCATTGCCGCCGATCGAACACACCAGATATACAACGATGATCGAGGCATAAGGCAGCGGAGAGCCGGAAGCAAAGGCTTCCGTATTTGCAATGATAGCGCCGATGATCACGGGTGTATATACGCTGGTGATAGCGGAGGGGTGGATCCCGCAGAACCACAGCAGGTTGCAGAATACGGTGAATATGATAAATGCAAGGGGCGAGGTGCCGAACCTCATAAACGGTGTCTGGATCATGGTTGCGATCAGGCTGAACAAATTTTCAAACGGCGTATGGCTGAATCCGAGTTTGATCAAAACCGCCGCTGTGATGAGGATGATGGAAGGGATGCAGGCCGAAATCGCGTCTGCTACCATCGGAGGAACAGATTCAGGCAGCTTCAGCTTGATTCCCTTATCCATCAGGGCACAATAGGCTGCAGTTGTGATGACTGAGATCAGGATAGCCACAAAGATCCCGTTGCTCCCCAGGTAATCGGAGGTCAGAGCCATGACAGACTGATCCTCTCCGATGGAAAGAGTGGAAGGAACCTGGATCAAAAATACGGCCATGGACAATACCGTTGCAATGAGGTTGTGATATCCACGTATCTTACTGTATGAATAAGATATCGTCACAAGAAGATAGACCGCAAGCAGGGACATGGTGACACCGATCGCTTCCTGGCCTGCGCGGTACAGCCCGGAGCTTTCGAGAAAAGTACCCCAGCCGCCCACATTGATATTTACCAGAATTGAGACCAGGGCAATCCCGATGGTGATCGGAACCGTGGCAAGGCATCCTTGGGCCACCGCTTGCAGAACCTTATTTGCTCCGACCTTTTGAGCGAGCGGATTGAATAGTTTTTGCATGGATTCTTCAAATTTTTCTAATAGTTTCATGGCTGCTTTTTATCCCTCCATCATGTTTAACGCGATATCTAAAACCGCTTCTCCATTCATCATCCCGTAAAGTGGAGCCGGGATTACGCTGATCCTGATGCCCTCCGGCTCATACTTTTTCCGGATCTGCCCTTCCAGATAGGCAATCTGCGGGCCGAGCAGAAGGACATCCGTCTGCTTTCCGCCTGTATCAAAAGAAGATTCCGACATGGCCTGGATCTGTACGTCCAGATTCCGGGAATCCGCTGCGGCCTTCATGCGGCTTACCATCATACTTGTTGACATTCCTGCGACACAAATTAGTGTAATCTGTTTCATTTTTATTCCCCTTTCTTTTTATAAATAACCTTTGATAAATGAATGATGTGCTCCGCAAGGTCCTTTACTGTGATCGCGTTCATGAGATGATCCTGCGCGTGTACTATCAGCAATGTGACGCGTACAGAATCATCACCGTTTAATTCCGCCTGGATCAGCCCGGTCTGGATGTTATGCGCCTGATTGAGTGACGATTTACACTCTTCCATTAGCTTTTCAGCCTGGTCAAACTGACCTTCCGCGGCGGCCGATACGGCGTTCAGTGCCTTTCCCCGCGCGTCCCCGTCGTTTACGATAAGCTCCATGACCTGATTTTCAAATTCCATGATATACTCCTTTCCATTTTCCGATATTTTCCTGTAAGCGCTTTTGGATTGATTCTATAATAATACTTAACCTGCGGGAACTCCAATCAAAAAAACGCTCCATTCAATCCTGCAAAAATTGAATGGAGCATTTTATGTAGTGATTCATACGGCGGCTGGTTTGAACAGCGATCTTTTTTCAAGCTATAGCCGGGGAAAAGAACCGCTATTCAGCAGCCGAATCAAAGTTTGATGATCGGGGCGCGCTTCCAACTCGCTTATGGCTGCGGCGTCTGAAAGCAGCCGGATCGTACCCTCGTAAAACTTCTGAATATCAGGATCCTCCCCTTTCCCAATTAATGCAAGAATAACTAGGGAGACTTCCTTTTTACCCCAGAAAACAGGCTTGCGGAGGACTCCTACAGCGATCATTGTACTTTCCGGGATCAGCCGGTCCGGGTGCGGGAGCGCTGAGCGGATTCCGATATCGGTGGACGCGGTATTTTCCCTGTTCATGACAGACTGGAAAAAATCCTCCGGCATCGGATATCTTTCGGAAATCATTTCACACATTTGCTCGAGGACCTCCTCCTTATGTTCCCTGCATAAATCTGAAAAGAATAAATCTTCTTTATAATAGGACTCCCATAGAAACGGTTTATCGGACTGCAGGGCCAGGCGCATCTCTGCCTGGTTATTCAAGGTCAGAAGCTCGTTGATCTCAATGACAGGAATCTGGATGCCGCAGTTGAGCGGTACGGTGGTAACGACCAGATCAATCTCCTCAAAATCACGATCCTCCAATTCCAATGTTCCTTTTACGTATAGCCGGTCAATATGATCATAAAATCTGCTTTCTATCTGATGTCTTAAAAGCTGGGCCGTGCCGCGTCCGGAAACACAGACCAGAAGCACATTTTTCTTTTCGGGGCTGTGCTCTTTCTTTTGCAGAGCCAGTTCAAAGATTACAGCCAGATATCCGATTTCATCGTCAGAGACAGAGGCTTCATAGATATGTTCCAATTCCGCTGCCATAAAACCGGCAATCTGCCAAGCCAGAGGATACATGGAACGAATGTTTTCAAGCAGTGGATTTGCCAGCTTCAGGCCGTATTTCAAACGGATATCCATAGGCATCATATGCTGCGCCAGGGACATATGTAATTCCAGATTGCCGCGGAGATCAATGTGGAATTCCTGATAGATCGACTCCAGGATCTCACCAAGCTTTGTATAGATTTCATTTCGGATCACCAGATTTTCTCTATATTGTATCAGCTGGTTCCGGCTGTTGTTTCCGCACATCCAGACAGCAAGGCTGAGCTTTTCCAATTCAGGCCATTCCACCTGGAAATCTCTTTCAAGCTCCTGAACCAGAGATTCTATAAAAAAATAGTCCTTCCGTTCCAGATAGTCTCTCTGATCCGGATGAAAAGAAATAAAATGTTCTTCCCGTATTCTCTGGATCGCGATATAAATATATTCTACAAAAGCCTGATAGGCAGCTTCGGAAAAAAACCTGTCAAAAGCCTGTACTTTTTTATGTACGATCCGGCCGATTTTTTTTAGGGTTTCCTGCTGGTGCTTTTTTCCGACCTCCCACAGGTATTCATGCCGCACAAATATATCGCATAGAAACCGTCGGATATCAAACTCGCTTCCTTCCGCCCGGATTCCATAGTTCGGTCGGCGTACAATCCTGATATTACAATCCAAATATAATTGCTCCACTTTTTTCAGCGTCAGAGACAGGGTGCCCCTGGAAACATACATCAGGTCGCAGAGAGTGTCAATTTTAATGTAATCTTTCAGGTTGAGCAGATATACAGATAAAAACTGAAGCCGTTTTTCCGATGAAACCGGAATAGCAGGAGCCGGTTTATCCTGATCTAAAAGAAGACGCAGCTGTTCCTTGGAGCTCTTCTCAATAAAAAAGCCGTACCGGGCCTTGGAAAGAACAGTAATCTGCCCCTAAAAATAATTCTAAAATAGCACGCTGCTGGTTTGTGATCATTTTTCCGAACCCTCTTTCCTGTAATGGACGTATGGTGTGGTTAAAGTCATCTTATCATTTTTGGTTTCATAATACAACGGGAAAACAGCTTTTCCGGCAGGGCGCTTGTTATGGGTTACAGGTCACACCTTGACCAGGCGTGCCCTGTAACTCAGGCCGTCATTTTAAATTGCCTGCGGCAATGGACGGC
>ERZ808051.2197-NODE-2197-length-10390-cov-4.113643_pt1 | contig 10390 bp, 9 predicted proteins | sample MGYA00380199_ERZ808051 | MGnify/ENA primary metagenome ERZ808051 (study PRJEB31490, sample SAMN06133391) | mouse gut metagenome | isolation source: J11 | host: mice | place: China: Chengdu | collected 2015-05 ...
AATTATGTAGAATGTATCGAGGTAGCCGTTGTCAAGCTGCGCTGCGCACACCACATCAATTGCGTCATCCGCAAGCTTTTCTAGGGCATCATCCGGGTGCTGGGTCAGTGAGTAGGCAACCGCCTCCACCCACTTGGTAAAATCTGTATCCTGGAATAAAAATCCGTAGAAGCGCTCCTCCAAGTTGTTGATATCCTCCGGTACAAGGTTAAAATTGGAGGTTGTCCATACAGGTTGTTCATAGGATGGATCTGCCTTTTTGCGCGCGTTTAAGTCTGCGGCAAGCTTGTAGTTTTTCATGCAGAAACTTGGTGCAGCCCCCGGCACATTGTCGTTGAGCGCATCCCACTGGTACGGGATTACCTCGGTGCGGACAAGTTCCATCTCGTTTTTCCAAAAATTGTCAGTTACTTTGATGTCCCGCAGGGAGAGCGGGTCACTGAACTTTTTTGAATCCATAATCCTTCCACTCCTTTCTTTTTTATGCATGCTGTACCGACAATCGACAAAGAAAGATCAGGAATTCGGCGCAGATGCATATTTCCGGTTTTGGTAACCTGGCTGAAGAACTGACTGAAAAGTTATTTTGATACAAATTTTCCTTACAATCCATGGACAGGCAGGCTAAGTTCCGGCTTTTGATATCGGTTTTAATTATATAGGGAAACGAAAGAGAATGCAAGAAATTTCGGGGAGTTTTGGTTGTAATCTCTATGAAATCCCGCTATAATGGAATGGAGGTTTGGGAGGAGAAAAATGTAAAAAGGCGGGTGCATGTACGGATGGTAAATGAGGATAAACTATATATTTTAATGCAGGAGTTAAACCGGGCGGAAGTAAAGGGTTTGATTACGCGCGCGGCGATGGAGCGCGTACTTTTCCCGCTCGCCGGGATGAATGAGAAACGCCAGGATTCTTATGCGGAGGAGATGATTTCGGTGCTGCGCACAAGTGGGGATGAGGAGGAAGTACTTGTGCGGATGCAGCTTTGTATGCAGTTAATCTCGGAAGGCGCGGTTATGGAGGGAGGAAACGGGGGGCAAAAGTCCGGTACAAATGACCGTGCAGAAAAGGAAAATAGTAAGGCGGACGGCAAGCGCAGAACGAAAATCACCTCGTCAAAGGCTTTAAAATCACAATCGAGTTCAGCGGATAAAAAAGGTGAAAAAATTTCGAGGGGAAATAAATATGAAGCTGGGCAGATTTTTCCTTACAGTATGGAATATGACGGGGAGGATACCGGGATTTATCTCTACCGTTTTACGCTGCCCATCTATAATGAGGAGGAGATGTACAACGAGCAGGCGTGGCAGAACGGGGGAAATTTTGGCTATGTGGACAATGCTTATCCCTGTGGGATTTTTGACAAAAAAGAGCTTTCGGAGATTATTTTTTCAAAAGTCACAATATTCTACGGGGGGAACGGTTCCGGCAAAAGCACGCTGCTTAACCTGATCGCGAACCGTCTGGAACTTAACCGGGTTGCACCTTTTAATTCCGGGGAGCTTTTTGACCGCTACAAGGAATCATGTGAATATGTGCTCGGACATGATGAGGAGGGATTTGCATTAAGGATTCCTTCCGGCAGCCGGATTATTACAAGCGATGATGTGTTTGATTATATGTTGGCAATGCGCGCGCAAAACGAGGATATTTCGGAGGGCAAAATCGCGGCAAAAGAGCAGTATGCAGAGCTGAAATACGGGCAGAGTGTGAAATTTAAAAGTATGGATGACTACGATAAAATGAGGGAACAGATTTTAGCGCGCTCCCGCTCGGTATCAAGGCGGCAGTTTATAAGGCGCACGGCGGGGCAGGAAGTGGAACTTGGCAGCAACGGGGAAACTGCGCTCGCGTATTTTGAGAGAAAGATTAAGAGCAAGACTCTTTACTGCCTGGACGAGCCGGAAAACAGCCTTTCGCCCGCGATGCAGCTTGAGCTGGTGAAACTTTTGGAAAAGCGGGCGGGGGAGGAGGAGTGCCAGTTTATTATGGCGACGCACTCGCCGTTCCTGCTTGCCATGCAGGGTGCGAAAGTTTATAATCTGGATGCTAACCCGGCGCAGGTCAGTCCATGGTGGGAGCTTGAGAACGTGCGGATTTACTATGAATTTTTTAAAAAACATGGGGCGTTGTTTTTTTGAACGATATGGAATTCTTAAATGGGAATCCCTAAATAGAATGAAATTTTTCCTGATTAATATTGTGTGGTAATAAATTGTATTTTAAGTAAGAATAAGATGTAGACGGGGAGTTTAACCTATCAGAAAATTCCTACACTTTTAAGCTGTAAAAACGAAAGTGGTGGGGAAGGGGAAATTTTTTTGTCAGGTGGGAAAATAAGCTCCATCGGACATGCGAGAGCAGCACAGGGAAATAAATTCCTTTGACATGGCGGGCATTCAAGTTTGGTCATGCCCCGGGAAGAACATAATTAGATCGAAGATATGGAAGGATGGAAAGGCGATGGGGAAATATAGATGTTTATGTTGTGGCTGCCGCACACTTTATGCGCGTGGCGAGTATGATATTTGTCCGGTTTGTTACTGGGAGGATGAGAGGTACCCATACATAAAAAACAATGTTTTATATGTCCTAGGTCAGGGGCAGCAAGAAGGGGATGGGGAATATGACGGCACAGATGTGCTTGATTTGCAATCGGGGGCGAATCATGGGCTTACATTAAGGCAGGGCAGGGAAAATTATCGGAAGTTTGGAGCCTGCGAGGAGGGGATGATTGTTTATGTAAGAAAGCCATTTGAAGAGGAACTGGAGGAGGATTTTAACCTATCAGAGGAGTCCCCCGCTTCTGACCTGTAAAGACGAAAGAGGGGGTAAAGGAAACTTCCTGTGCTTCTGACTTGTAAAGAAGAGAGCAGTGGATAAGGGGACTTTTTTGCAGCAGGCGGGATGCAAGACATATTTGACAAGTTGTGATAGCAGCAAGGGGATAATCTCTCCTGACTTAGGAAGAAAATTGGTGGGAATAGTGATGTGGTTGATTGCGGGGAGGGAAAAGTGTGGATGGGAAATAATCGATAATAAGGCGTGGATGGGAGATAATAGATAAATAGGAGCGTAATAAAATAATAGATAAATATGGGAGATTTAGTAAAAAATAGTTTGATAAGAGAAAATACCCGCGTATAGGTGCAGAAAAAAAGTTTATACTAAACCAGATAACCATGAAAATAAACGGATTTTAACGTGATATCTTTTGGGGTTTTATAATTGTATGTGGTTGTTTATATTTAACGCTACGGAATTCCAGGGATATGAAAAAGAGGTAAGGGTATGGACTTTTTAAAAGATGAGAAAATAAAATCGGGAATGTATTTCCTTTTGGCAGCAGGGGCGGTCTATCTGGCATTCCGCTTTTTGCTGCCGCTTGTTTTGCCGTTTGTGGCAGCGGGACTCTTTGCCATGCTTCTTTATCCGATTGTCCGCTTTTTGCACCGCAGATTGCGGCTTCCCGTCTATGCGGCGGGGGCGTTTGTACTTCTTACTTTTCTGTGCCTTTTATTGATGGCGGTATTTTCAATCGGGCAGATGCTTCTGACACAGATGGTTGCATTTTTTCAGAATTTTGAAACTTATGAGCGCTACCTGACCGAGCAGGTTGACGGGCTGTGTATTGGCTGTGACCGGTTGCTCAGGCTTGAGAAAGGTACGGTTATGGGCGTGCTTTCCTCGGCGATGGAAGTTTTGATGGAGCGCATCCAGACCGATATCCTGCCCGCACTCACAGCAAAGACACTGAAATTTGCTGCGGGGACGGCAGCGATTCTCGGAACTGTCCTGATTGTAATTGTTTCAACTCTTATGGTTATAAAGGATATGGAAAAATACCGGGAGGATTACAAAAGGCTTTGTGAATCAAAATATTTAAACGGACTTCTCGGCAGTTTAAGAGGTGGGGGTGCAGCTTATCTGAAAACGCAGCTATTACTTCTGGCTCTGATTGCTGCAATACTCTCGGCAGGCTTTTTTATCCTGCGCAACCCCTACGCGCTGTTGCTTGGCGTTGCCATCGCGGTTTTTGACGCGTTCCCGGTACTTGGCAGTGGCTTGATTCTGGTACCCTGGGCATTGATACGTCTGTTTGCAGGGAGCTACACGCAGGCGATTGTTCTGCTTTTAATGTTCTTTATCTGTCAGGTACTGCGCGAGTTTCTCGAACCGAAACTTCTCGGCGGGAAACTTGGTATCCGCCCCGTGACAATGATGCTTGCCATTTATGCGGGGGTTAAACTGTTTGGGGTGGCAGGAGTTTTTTTAGGACCTATCGGGCTGCTTTTTATCCGGGGGATTATGGAGCAGATCGGGGGAAGTAAGGGAGAAGAAGTGCAAAGAGTTGAGGTGGGGGAGGAGGAATAGGAGTTTTTTGGAGTGCGATGAGTAGGGGAAGAGTCATTTTCTCCTACTTGATTTTTATATTATTATAACAATTTTGTATAATTAAAGTATTTATCTGAAGGAATAGTTTCCGAAAAATCATTCCGTAATATTTTAGGATGACCAATGATATTTTTGGTGTAATTATAGACCTGGTTGACATTATATTTATCATGCTGTATAATTATATACAAATAGGTAGTGATAATTTTAGTAATTTAAAGGAGAAGTGGGTCTATGAAAAGATTATCGGAAAAAGAGTTTGAGATTATGAAAATATTGTGGGAGAAGGCAAGTCCAATGACTTCCGGTGAGATTTTGGAGGCTTTTAACGGGAATCTTGGCTGGAAGCTTTCCAGCCTGATGACGGTATTGGAACGTATGGCAAAGAAGGATTATGTACATTGCGACAGAAGCACGCGGACGAATTATTATACGGCGACTGTAGCAGAAGATGAATATAAGGCATGGGAAAGTGAATCTTTATTGCATAAACTATTCGAAAAATCTGCAACGAAATTTATTGCCAGTCTTTGTGAAGAAGATAAAATCTCGAAAGATGAAATTGAAAATTTAAAGGAATATCTTGATTCTTTAGGAAGGGATGCAGAGTGAGGGGAGGGGGTGGTATAAATTGGTGAATTTTTATAAGAGAAAAATCGTTATTCACAACATAATGCTATTTCACTTTACTTAACTTTCTATATTTTTCCCGAAGTTATCTGATGGCGATACCAAAGAAATAAGTTAGAAAGTAAACTTTCAAATATTGTTTGGTATGTTAAAGCACACAGGAGGGTATAAAAATGCAAGTAGGATTGAATTAATACCTGTCAGTAATTTTAAAGGTCAAAGGATATTCAATGCCTTTGACCTTTAAAATATAGAGCATGTTTTTATAGGGGACACCAGCGCTGGTTCGCTGTCTGACATGGTAACTGTACCAAAGGTGCGGAAGATGAAAATATAAATTTGATGCGTTTGTCAGGTTAATTGGTATCTTGATTAGCGTATTGTATAATTATATACAAATTGTTAGTAAAGGGATAAAAAAGAGACGGGAGAAGTGGCTTCATAAAAAAGGCAGGGGATATTGTGGTATGAAAATTAAATAGTAAAGTATATTTTGAATTTAAGGGGGAAGTTGAATGAAGGAATTATTGGAAGAGGTTTTACATGCATCAATCACAGGTGGAATAGGAGTCCTGATATTTTATATAATTTTTCGGTTGTTTGGAAAAAAATGTCGCGCTAAGGCAAGGAAAACAGGTTGGATTTTGATTGCCTTTTATTTGGTTTTCTCTTTTGTTATTCCAAAGTTTGCGGGAGTTCGTACCATTGAAATACCGGAGGTTATGTTATATGGAAAGGATGGTTTTGGGGAAGCAGATGTGATCTTTACGGGGAAAGATGAGGGCAATATAAAGATGCCAGTGTTGGATAAAAGCAGTCAGAAAATAATGGTTATCCATATGATGCTTATTTCTTGGATATTTCTGGTTACTTTGTTAAGTATATACAACATGTTTGCATATTGGATTACATATCATTACAATATGCGCTTGAGTTTTAGATGCAAAGATAAAGCAATTATTAAGATGGCGGTGAAAATTGCGGAAGAAACTGGTTTAAGAAAAATACCATCCCTGCAAATTATAAAAAGTGGGGGGAGAGGACCTTTTACAATGGGGGTAGTTAAAAAAATTATATTTATTCCAGATAATATTTTGCAGGAAAAAGAGATTCAATATATTTTAAAACATGAAATAGTTCATTGCAAAGAAAATGATAATTTCTGGAAAATTCTTTTTCTTGCAGTCCATATAATTCATTGGTTTAATCCGCTTGTCTGGTCACTAAAAAGATTTGCGGAACAGGATATGGAATTGGTTTGCGATGAAAGTGTGACAAGAGATGTATCAGCACTTGAGAGAAAAGAATACGGAAAAATATTGATTAAATATTTGGAAATTCAGAACAGGGATACTCACAAAAATTCTTTTTCAGCAGATTATGTGGCTGGAAAGCGCTTTTTGGAGCGGAGGTTTGACCGGATATTTGATCAGAGTACCAAACGAGGAGGGAGAGGGCTGGTCGGAAGTTTAGTGATGGTTTTATTATTACTTGGCGGCATAACAGGTATAAAAATAAAGGGAGCTATCCCACTGGAAGATGTAGCAATCCAGGATTTTTGGGAGGTTGTGGGAGAAGAAGGGAATATATGGAGATTTGCAACGGGATTGGAAATCACATTTCCGGAGGCATGGATTGGTAAAATCATAAGGGAAACAGATTGTTGGCCAAATTCTGCTCCTTCGAGTAATCTTTTGGCGATTTGTGAGAAAACGAATGCACAGGAGGGTGGTGGTGGTGATTTATTCTATTTGAGTTATGATTTGTATGAGGGGAGGGATATGGTAATTATGACTGGTACAGTATTGGGGATTTATGAGCAAAATGGTGAAACATATATTCTGACGCTTTCATTGCCCGCTTCCCTTTCCTATGTGGAGGGGATTGAGAAATACAGGGTGGCGTATGAGGAATTAAGCATGCAGTTGGACGCTGTACAGATTAACACGGATTGGATGCGGGGGTTCACACAGTGTGGGATCGAAGATTTAGAGTGGTTACATAATGAGAAATGGCTTGATCCGCGCTAGATTAAGGGGGAGGGTTGTATGTTTTAGGGGGATTTGAGAAATCGTAAAATAGGATATGGTATTTGGAGAAATGATAATTTAGATATTGGTTTGGCAGATGTGGATACGCCAAAGAAGTACTGTGATTTTATTTACAAGTTATGATTTCAGGGAAGAATAGCTGTGCAGGATAATATGGTGTGCAGCTATTTTTTAGTTAGGGCAGTATGGTACACTGAAATTTATTTTTTGGATTTTAAAATTCGAACAGTTTAGTTTACGTTTCCGCACAATTGATCTTTCTCTCTTCAAAAGGGGGAAAGCCATGTGGAAATGTCTAAACTGGTTGGTATAGTGAAAGAAAATAAGGAAATGTTTAACTTAATGATAGATCAATTCGAGCCTATAATAAAAAAATATACGAAACTTTTGTATAAGGATGAAGCGGAAGATGTGCGGGCTGAATTAATTGCAGCTTTATGGGAAGCGGTATGTAGTATTACCTTTTACAATGATGAAGGACAAGTTGTAAGTTATTTAACAAGAGCAATAAAAAATAAATATTTGGAATTATATAGGAAAAGTCGTAAACGAAATGATAAAATTATCGCTGTTGAGGAAGAGGAACTTTCGAATAGAGCAGAGTTTGATCGGGCTTATGAAAATCTAATAACAGTGGATGATATGAATAGATTTGGAGGTAAACTGGAGGGAAAAAAGAAAGAAATCTTTGAACTTATATTTTGCAGGGAGTATTCTGATATAGAAGTTGCAAAAGAATTGAAAATTTCCCGACAATATGTTCATAGGATAAAGTTATCGCTGATTGAAAACATCAGGCAGGAAATTCTGGATATTCGATAGTAAGAAAGTAGAGGAAAGTAAAATGAATAATAAAATACATACAAATACTATAAAAGAGATTATTACATTGGTGGGTGCCCTTGTGGGGGCGGAATTGAAAATAATTTCTCCTGCTATTCTTTTGTTGGCTTTTCTGATGGTCACGGATTATGTTTCGGGGATGTTGGCATCAAAGAAAGAAGCACTAGAACATCCGCATAATAAAAGGTATGGGTGGAGCAGCAAGAAAAGTATTATTGGTATTTACAAAAAGATAGGATATATATTAACGATTTTGGTGGCAATCAGTACGGATTATCTTGTCTATACATTATTAGGTAAAATGGGGATAGAATATCAAACCAAGACAATTTTTGGACTTTTGGTTACGGTATGGTTTGTAATAAATGAGCTATTATCTATATTGGAGAATGCAGGGCGGATGGGAGTGGTTTTGCCGAAACTTTTAAAAAATATTTTATCTGAATTACAGAAAGATATTGAAGATTATGATAATAAAACTTAAAAATAGTTTGCTAAAATTCGACAAAAAAATATTGACATTAAAATTAACATAATGTATAATGATATATAAATTGAGAAAAGAAAGATCTGGGAATGTAAACGGAACTGTGGAAAATAAAAATAAGTATTAAAAATTTAAGAATATTGCAATTTTGTGGGCTGCATAATTTGTCTGAAATATTGTATTGTCTAAGCTATAGCGTCATCAATTAAACTTATTTTTCATAATTTTAAAGATAAAAATTTGTAGCCGGTTACATTGATAAAAAAGAGGGAAATTATGGATGTGTAAACAGAATTATAAATTTGCTAAAAAAAATTTTATATCGCAAGGAGGGGATTAGGTTGCAACAGAATAAAACAAAAAGAAATTTTTTCGTATTTGCTGCGATATCTGTTTTGGCATATGGATTATCAGCATGTTCCTCTGGGGCGGGGGAAGGGAAAATGCCAAACAATGTACCATCAGGAAAGGAGCAGGAACCATCCGGTGGGAAGGAGGCTGTAACACAGGATTTGCCCCCTTCCAAAGAGCCAGATAAAGCCCCTGAGATACAGGCGAATACAGAGCCAACAGAAAAAGATTCTGATCTGATGGATGGGGAACGAAAACAACCGAAGGAACCTGATACGGTACCGGGGGAGGAAGCAGAAGGGCAAAAAGATTTTGTGGTGGATTTTCCGGAGCCGACTAAGGAAGGGCAGGAACAGATGGAAAAAGACCAACCGGAGGAAGAAACCCAAACTTGGAAGAGTGCATATCTGGAGGTAATCTACCATCTGTGGGATTACCTTGCCCCAAGGTATGAACCCCTGAATGGTGAAGAAATCAGAAAAAAATATGATGACCCTATGAACTTGATGGCATTCTATCTGGGGTTACATGATTTTGATGGGGATGGCATATTGGAACTGATTACGGGAGATGATTCGGGATTGGCAGTTTTTACATATGAAGATGGAAATGTGAAAAAAATTGCAGATTTATGTGATCCTGATTTATCAGCAACTTGGTGTGTGAATGGAGTAAGTTTTAAAAATAATAGTATTCAGGTGAAATGCGATGGTTCGGGGGGGATTAATTACGTAAATTTTGGTTATATAGAAGGGGAGTATGTGTTAGGGCATTGCAATCAGTGGACACCAACCATCCCGATTACGATTAACGGGAGGGAAGGTACCCTGGAAGAAATGGATCGGATTTACAAACTGGATCATGATAAACGGGAGGAAGGGGAAACAAGGGAACGCTTCTGGCTTGTAAATGAAAACGGGATATGGATCATGAAACAGGTGGGGGCGGATGAGGGGAAGGTTTTGGATATGGATTTTGATTTTGATTCGGTTATATGGTAAAAATTATTTTTTGTTTTACTTGATAAGAATATTGCTCCAATACTCTCAAAACGGAGTTCGGGCGGATAAGTGCTGCGGTATCGGCGATTTAAAATCGTAAATACAACAGCACTTAGTCCTGATTGATTATGCAATCCTATGTATTTGGATGCGATTTAGTCTGCATAGCGCAGAACTTTGTTCCAGCTATTGTCATAATAATTCTCGATTACGATATCCTTGCTGTTTGGACTGGCAATTACAACTTCCCCGTCGCCAATATACATGCAGGTTAAATTTCGTTTCCAGAGTACATCTCCGGCAGCAAGACCGGTTCCTGTCTGCATGTTGATTTTGTTAGCAACATTTGTGAACCCGGTCTTTTCAAAGGCGGTACACATATTGCTGATTCCGGTTGCGCCGTTGGTCTTTACATTCACCCCTGTTTCTTCCCATGCGCTGATGATGAAAGAAGAATTGTCATAATCCGGTCCCCAGCGGTTGGTCTGGTCATAGCCATGCGTATCATCTTCGGCAATTTTTATTGCCCAAGCCACAGCATCATCGATTACACTCATTTTTCATGCCTCCTAATAAATATTTTGTAGCCGGTTACATTGATAAAAAAGAGGGAAATTATGGATGTGTAA
>ERZ808051.2198-NODE-2198-length-10390-cov-4.000485_pt1 | contig 10390 bp, 7 predicted proteins | sample MGYA00380199_ERZ808051 | MGnify/ENA primary metagenome ERZ808051 (study PRJEB31490, sample SAMN06133391) | mouse gut metagenome | isolation source: J11 | host: mice | place: China: Chengdu | collected 2015-05 ...
AGAGGATTCTTCTTCACTTCGGCGCAGTGGATTATCTGTGCAGGGTGTGGGTAAACGGACAGCTTGTGACGCTTCATGAGGGCGGGCATATCGGATTTGAGATGGAGATCACGCAGGTTCTCAAAGACGGGGAAAATACGATCGTAGTCATGGCAGAGGACAGTGTGACGGATTTGGAAATGCCCAGAGGAAAGCAGTTCTGGCAAAAGGAGAGCGCCAGCATTTTCTATACCCGTACTACCGGAATCTGGCAGAGCGTATGGCTGGAGGCAGTAGGGGAAGGGTATCTGGATCATGTACATATTACGCCGGATTTAGATCACATGAAAGCGGAGTTCCAGTACGAGATCAACGGTGTGTCCAGGGCGCAGCTTAAAACCAGGATCAGCTTTGAGGGATGCGAGATGGCCTGCCTGACGGTAGATACAGAGAGGGAGTCCGGAAGCTTTTCCGTGATGCTGGATCAGCAGCTTCTGCGGAACTGGAATTTCCAGGAGGATTTAACCTGGACGCCGGAGAATCCGAGGCTGTTTGATGTGGAATTTACCTTGTCGGTGAATGGAAATGTGGTAGATGCGGTTACCTCCTATTTTGGTATGCGGAAGGTATCCGTTGAAAACGGCAGATTTTTGTTAAATAACCGTCCTTACTTCCAGAAGCTTTTGCTGGATCAGGGATATTGGAGAAAATCTCTGCTTACAGCGCCGCAGGACGAGGACTTTGTGAAGGATATTGAGCTGGCCAAAGCAATGGGATTTAACGGGGTGCGCAAGCATCAGAAGATAGAGGATCCCCGTTTTCTGTACCATGCGGACCGTCTGGGATTCCTTGTCTGGGGAGAGATCGCGGCGGCTTATGTGTATTCCCGTAAATATGTCCAGAGAATTACCAAGGAATGGATGTCAGAGATCGTAAGGGATTACAATCATCCCTGCATTGTGGCCTGGACTCCGCTGAATGAGTCCTGGGGCGTACCAAATATCAAGGATAATGTGGAGCAGCAGAGCCATTCGGCCGCTATGATTTATCTCACCAAGTCCTTAGATACCACCAGACCGGTGATTTCCAACGACGGCTGGGAGCACACCTGCACCGATCTGCTTACAATTCATGATTATGAATGGCAGAGGGACGTATTGGAGAGGCGCTACAGCTCCCTCGAAAATATTCTTCAGTTCACCGCAGCGGGGCGTCCCCTGTTTGCCAATGGCTGGGAGTATGTGGGACAGCCCATTCTGGTAACGGAGTTCGGCGGCATCTCCTATCAGAAAGGCGACTGCGAGGGCTGGGGTTATTCCAATGCGGTGTCTGATGAGGATTTTGCAAAGCGTTATAATGATGTGATAGCGCCGCTTCTGGCCTCTCCCTATGTACAGGGGTTCTGCTATACGGAGTTGACTGATGTGGAGCAGGAGATCAACGGGCTTCTGACCTATGACAGGGAGCCGAAGATTTCTGTGGATACCATTCGTGAGATCAATGAGGGAAAGTGGCAGGCTTAAGGTAAATGAGAGCACGTAGAATCGATATTCTGAAAGGGATATTGACGCTGCAGATGATTTTTGCCCATTGTATCCAGTTTTATGTGGATCTGGGCAGGAATCCTGCGGCGTTACACATATCGGATTATATAAACTTGACCACCTTTTCCGGCTTTCTGTTTTGCTTTGGCTATGCCTCTCATCTTGCCTATTTCAGTAAAGGATGGAAGGAAGCGGCCGGGCGGATGTTTAAAAACGGACTGCGCCTGCTGGCTGCGTTTTATATTTCCAGCTTCTGCTATGTGGTGTTCGTAGAAAAAATACCCCTGAGGCTGGATTTGGCATTGGAAATTCTGCTGTTACAGCGTCTGGCGGGATGGTCGGAATTTTTGCTTAGTTTTGCCTTGGTTTTGGTGCTGGCGGGGATTCTGTTTCCATTGTATCAGGAAAAATGTAAATGGGGGCTGCCGGCGATGGCAGCCCTGTCGATTTTGACCTGTGTGCTTCTGTATCCGGGAACAGACAGCTTTAGCGCTGTGGTGGGGCAGGGAAGCAGCGCCAGCTTTACAGGGAGCCTTGTGGGCGGAATCCGGGGCGCTTATTTTCCGGTAATTCCATATGGGATATACTTTTTAGCCGGTATCTGGTTTGCCAGAAAGCAGGCAGGATTCCGAAAACTGATTTTTGCTCTTGCCTGCGCAGGGACAATATGGCATACTATTGATTATCTGTGGATCTCGGATGGACAGCCGTCGAGGTTTCCGTTGTCCCTCGCTTTTTTGATCGGGGCGGCGCTTTTTGTATATCTGTACTATCTGCTGGCCCTGATGCTTGAGAGCAGGCAGCAGATGCCTCCGGTACGTTACCTGGCAGGGGTGGGGAAGAACAGTTTGTTTTATCTGCTGCTTAGCAACCTGATTATCTTTGCGGTGACGGCTTCCAGATTTTACAGGAAAGAAATAAATTACAGCATTGGGCTGTTCCTGGTAATCCTGCTGGTTACAGGGTATCTGCAGGGGCTGTGTAAGGGCAGGCGCGGCTGATTTGCTGTAAAAGAAGTGAGGAATGAAATGCCAAAACCGCTATTGTTGGATCTGTCAGACGGACAGGAGCTTTGTAATATTGGAAAGGCCCTGTCCTCCCAGGTGCGGCTGGATATTTTAAAGCTGCTCTATTCAGAAAGCCTGAGCATTGTGGAGATTTCGGAAAAGCTCTGTATTGCGCCCTCAAGCGCGGCCATGCATGTGAAGATGCTGGAGACGGCGGAGCTGATTAACGCAGAGGTGCAGCCCGGGACAAGAGGGGCGGTGAAGCTTTGCAGCCGTAAGAAAGATGTGATCAGTATTAATCTGGCCAATATGGATCTGTCCGTCAATGATGTGGAGACGGTGGACATGCCGGTGGGGGCTTATTCTGTCTGCGAGGCCAGACCTACCTGCGGTATCGCCGGGGAAGAGGGAATCATCGGAAATGAGGACACGATGTCATGCTTTTATATGCCGGAGCGGTTTGGGGCCCAGCTTTTGTGGAGCGCAGGCGGCTATGTGGAATACCGTTTCCCCAACAGGCTTCCCAAAAACGCGTCTCCAAGGAGCATCAGCTTTTCCATGGAAATATGCTCCGAGGTGGCGAATTACCGGGAGGACTGGAAGTCGGAGATTACGTTATGGATTAATGGCAAGGAGTGCGGGACATTTCTTTCGCCCGGAGATTTCGGCGCAAGGCGGGGGCGCTATACACCCAAGGTATGGGAATCCGGCAGCAGCCAGTACGGCCTTCTGGTACGATGGAGTGTTCTTCAAAACGGCTGCTACATCAACGAGGAACGGGTCGGGGATGTGACGCTGGATGATCTGAACATTATGAAGGGCGGCGCGATTGTTCTTCGGATCGGGAATAAGGAAGACGCCCGGTATATTGGAGGGTTTAACATTTTTGGGGAGAAGTACGGGGATTATCCTCAGAATATTATTATGAATCTGGAGTATAGGTAGGGGCATCTATTACCCTTTGGCTTTGGATGAGATGTTTGAGCGAGATGGATAATGACGGGCCTCAAAAGCAGAACGTGCTCAAGAGGGCGCTGTCTTAATGATTTTATATTTTGTTATAAAAAAATGAAATCCCTTGCAACAGGTTTTTCGGGCTGTTGCAGGGGATTTTTGGCTGACATATAAGGATAGCTTTTAAGACGTGCTGCTGTTTGGTTCTGTGTTTTCAGCGTTATCGGTCTCTATGACGGCCGGAGCAGTATTGATTTTGCGGATTCTGTCCAAATTAAATTTTTCTGAGCGGTCAAAACGATAAATTCCATTTTGCTCCTGCTCCACATCGGTTAACTGTGTGTAGCAGTATCCGCAGATATGGGGATTATCCAGTAATGTGCGGGTAAGGGCTTCGTAGCGCTGATAGAAGGCTTCCTTATCTGAGGGCGGTGTTCCGTAGCCCCATCCGTTGGAGGCTTCATCGGCCCAGAATATGCCGCCATACTCACTTACGAAATAGGGCTGATTTTCATAATTTTCCTTTTCGGGGAAATTGCGGAAGCAGTCGGGGGTGGCGGCTGTTTTCATGGCGTCTGCAAACTTTTCCGGATCCTGCTCGTAATTATGCACGTCATAAATATCCGTAATTTCATGAGTATATCCGCTGGTATCAATAACCGGACGGGTTGGGTCTAATAATCGGGTGAAGCGGTAGGTCTGCCGCAGTAAATCGGAATCTCTCTCGGCGCAGGTCTCATTATAGGGACACCATCCGATGATGGAAGGGTGAGAAATATCACGCTCCATGCATTCGGCCCATTCGGATAAGATTGGCAAAAAGAGAGAGGTATCATTGCGGTTGCTTCCTGCATCGGGATATTCTTCAAAAACCAGGTATCCCAGCCTGTCACAATAATATAGGAAGCGTTCTTCGAAAATCTTCTGGTGTAATCTGGCTCCGTTGAATCCGGCCTTTTGGGATAAGAGAATATCCCTTTTCAGGTCATTGTCATCAGGGGCGGTATAAACACCCTCCGGGTAGAAACCCTGATCCAGCACGGTGCGCAGGAATCTTGGTTTTCCGTTCAAATAAAATTTCTTTCCTTTCAGCTCCACGTCACGCATCCCGAAATAGCTTTTAACAAAATCAGATTTTCCATTCTCGGACTCGAGATAAAGCTCGATCTGATAGAGGTGAGGATCCTCCGGTGACCAGGGGTGGGCATTATCAAGGGGAATGATTGCCGATATGGTTCGTCCGAAATAGGGAATCTGCCTTTGGCAGATTTGTTTGCCGTCATCATAAATTGTCGCGGTGAGGCGGCCGCGGGAGTATTCGCTTAAGTTAAGAATCAGACTTAATTCTTCCTTCAAAAAACTGCCGTTTAGGTTAATGGATCTGATATATACGGAGGGTACTGCTTCCATCCAAACGCTCTGCCAGATGCCGGTGGTTCTGGTGTAATCACAGCCCTGGGAGAAATAGGCGGGGCTCTGTTTGCCTCTTCCCTGCTGTCCGCTTCTGTTGTGGTCTTTTGCATATACGGTCAGGATAAAGGAATCCTTGCCTTTTACCAATTGGGTAATATCGAAGGTAAAGGAGGAGTATCCGCCTAAATGGCGTCCGGCCATTACCCCGTCAATATAACAGAAGGTTTCATAATCACATGCGCCAAAGTGGAGTAATAACCTTTCTTCTTCGGTTATCTCAGGGGTTTTAACCTCGCGCCGATAGGCCACGGCGTTCAGGAAATCGATATTGTGGATTTCTGATAAAACAGATTCCGGACAGAAGGGAACTTCGATTTCAAGAGGATAATTCTCTGCGTTGAAAAGTCCTCTCTCCGGCAGGCTTTCTGCTGTATCTATTGCAAATTGCCATTTTCCGTTTAAGCAAAAATAACTGTCCCGCTGTAATTGCGGGCGCGGATATTCAGTTCGTCTCATATTTATAATCATTCCTTTCATCGTTGGTGTGTTGTTCGGATCCGAGAGGGTGGCCGTAAATGCGCATAACAATGGAATGTGCGTGATCCCCGAATTTTTCCCCAAACAGGTTCATGCCGCCTGCATAGCGCGCGTTCTCCTTGACACCGATTTTCAGACTGATATAAGGCTTTTCGCCGATTTTCAGGCTGGTGATAGTATGTTTGTTTGTTGTGTAGGCGTTAAGAGTGCATCCGTTTTGGGTTAGTATGATCCGGGCAAGGTCGCCGTATTGAGTGAGGCCTTCCGACCACCATTCGGGGCTGAAGAGGCCGCGCCTTCCGCCGTGATCGCCGGGGCACTCGATGTAACCGACTTCCTGGTCGTTGATCCAGATACTGACATCGGAACGCCAGAATTCGTTATAACAATAGGTCTCCGAGCAGATTTCAAATGAAAATTCGATTCTTTCCAAAGCTGTCTGAAAAGGATGGGTTGCATCTAACGGAAAGCGATATTCCAGATAACCGGTGGTCAGCCAGATTAGCTGCGCGCGAACGCGTTCGGGGCTGGAAAAACGGCTGGGGTTATCATTAGGAATTAGTTCTTCCTCCTCAGAGACCATCCCGCATGGCGCTGTGACATCATAATCAAAATAATTGCCTACAGGCATCTCCTCCTCCATAAGCAGACTTGTAGCAGGCTTTTGAGGAAGATCATCCATTGAAAATGAGAGAAGGATCTTATTGACAATGGAACCGCATCTTTTCTGCATTCCGCGGGAACCGGGCGAAGAAGTGACAGAAATCAGCTTTGCTTCTTCTAACAGCCGGATATGCGTTGTCATAGTAGACATGGGAATGTTCAATGCGTTTGCCAGATCTGAAATATTCTTTGGAGTTCCCGGCAGCAGGGACAGAATTTTCAGACGTACTTCTGAACTCAGGGCTTTGCATACCAGTGCTGTTACGTCGGAATTTTCCGGGGTTAAACGGAATGTTATTTCTCTTTCGTCCATAGGATTTCCTTTCTGTACTATGTCATGGCAAGATGAATACATGTTATTTATACTAAAAAGATGTATTAAAATCAATGTTTAATTCGAACAAAAAGTATCAAATGAAATTGTGTGTTTTATACAAAAATTATATTTTAATAAATTGTATGTTGACTAACAGAGTGCTAAATGCTACTATTTAGTTGCAAATATGGTAGTAAACATCTATATAATTACGAATAATACGAACCAATATTTTCCATTTAAAATAGAATATTGGAATAAATATGGCATTACAATAGGGATTATGAAGGAATATTTCAGCATCTGAGGATGTTTGAGATAAATAATTTTATTTTTTATGGAGGAATTACCTATGAAAAAAAGAAAAAGGAAACTAATGACGGTTTTGCTGCTGACAGGTGTCATGGCAGCGACACTTATGGGGTGCGGAAAAAAGAAGGAAATCCTTCTCTGGCATCCTCTTGGTGGCCTGGACGGTCAGTACTTTGAGGAGATGGTGGAGGCCTACAATGCAACTGAGCCTGAATATCCCATTAAAAGTATTGTGCAGGGTGATATGTATACCAAGATTTATACGATGATGGGATCCGGCTCAAAGGAGGAGATTCCTGATCTGATGGTTTATCATGCTGAAAGGGTAGAGGTTTTTAAAAACCAGGGATTTTTGAGTCCCATGGATGGGGTAATTGCAAATCAGCCTGATATTAATGGCGGCAACTATCAGGAGGAGGCCTGGAAGGCGGGTGAAGTTGACGGTGAGCGCTGGGCAGTGCCTCTTGATACCCACTCTACATTACTGATTTATAATGAGGACTTAGTTGCGGAATATGCGCCCGGTGTTCTTGATGATGGTATTGTTACTTTTGATGAGCTGTATCAGGTAAAAGAAAACCTTACAGACGATTCCGTCGTGGTATATGGAATGAATATGAGGAGCTGGCTTGCCAAGTCCTTGATTACACAGTTGGGCGGAAGCATAAATGACGGCGATATGCCTACCATTAATACTCCCGAAGCGGTACAGGCGTATTCACAGCTTAAAGCGCTGGTAGATGACGGTATTGCACAGCCTGACGGCGAGGACCCCCTTGCCCTTGTCCAGACAGGAGGATGTATTTTTTATCAGGGAGCTACATGGGATGCAGGTGCATTAAATGAAATTGAAGGTTTGAACTGGGGATTTGCGACCAGCCCTGTTTTCGACACATCAAGTCTGGCAAATTGCTCCTCTTCCCATCAGTTTGGTATGCTTAAGAAAGAGAGAAGTGAAGAGGTTCAGAAGGGGATTGCCGATTTCCTTGAATTCGTAAGGATGAATCCTGAGCTGTGGGCAAAGAGCGGACAGAATCCTGCAAGTAAACAGTTTGTTGAAAGCGGCGTTTACAAAAATTATAAGCAATCTGTACTTATGGATGACCCCAGGCTCAGTGAGAGCATCACTATCTATGATTTCCTTTATACAAATGAAACCGGAAGCGCGCTTGATACGGTAACGGATGATATGATATTTGGAAGGCTTGATATTGAAGAAGGGTTGGCTCTGGCCCAAAAAGAAGTGGAAGATAAGGTAAATGAGGCAACAAATTAAAATAACGACGGATGAGAGGCTCTACGGATACTCTTATGTTGAAAAACTAAATTTAACCATCCCGGATTTTCCGGGGTGGTTTTACAAAGAAAGGAGTGGATTGAATGCATACCTCCTCTAAAGCGAAAAAGGAATTAAAAAGTTTTCTCTTTGTACTGCCGCATTTGATTCTGTTCTTCGTTTTTGGATTTCTTCCTATTTTATTTGGATTTTATATATCCTTTACGAGGTGGGATCTTTCCGGTATGCCCCAATGGGTTGGACTGGCCAATTATCAGGAAATCCTTTTTAATATGGATTCTACATTTCATTTTCAGTTTTTTAACGGAATGAAAAATACATTTATTTTCGTTATATTGACGGTTCCCTTACTTATATTAATACCACTTTTGCTGGCGCTGGCAATGAGTGCCAGGATCCGCGGAACCGGTTTCTTTCAGGCGGTTTTTTATGTCCCGGGCTTGTTTTCCATTTCGGCGATTGCGATTATCTGGCTGCTTGTGTTTAACAGACGGATAGGGCCGATCAATAATCTGTTTCATATGGATGTGGTCTGGACAACGACACAGCCGTATGCCTGGATCCTGATCCTTATTGTGACAGCGTGGGCCGGCCTAGGAGGAAATATGATCATTTACAGGGCGGCGATCAGCGGTATTCCGGGCGAACTGTATGAAGCGGCTCAGATCGACGGCGCTAACAGCTTTAGGCGTTTCATGGCCATCACCTTGCCAGGGATCCGTTTTCAGTTATTGTATACACTGGTTATGACCACCCTTGGAAGCTTTGGCGTGTATGGACAGCCTCGGATGCTCACGGACGGCGGTCCGGTTCAAAGTACCACATCAATCATGATGTACATTCGGGAGCTGGCCTTCTCAAGCGGAAAATCCATTGCAGGTATGGGCTCGGCAATGGCTATATTATTAGGAATCCTGATGCTCATTATTACAGCTTTTCAGTTCAGACTAATGGGCAAGGATGAATAGACGTCTCGTATTGCTTTTGAGAGAGGAGGATTGTGAAATGAACAGGAAAGCCCATAAGGGAAAAATACATATAACGAAAGCCCAGGCGGCCGCGTTTCTTTTTTTGGCGGTCATGGTCACGATATGGATCATTCCGTTATTTTTTGGTATTTTTACTTCATTTAAATCAGAGAAAGAGATAAAAAGCGTTGGATTTACCCTCTTGCCCGAGGTATGGACGCTAAGCAGTTACCGCAAGGCAATATCAAATACAACAAGCGCGCCCCTGGTTCGTTGGTTTATCAATTCGCTGGTTTATTCTCTGACGCATACGGGATTGGCGGTGCTTATCGTTTCGCTGACAGCATTTGGATATTCAAGGGTGAAATTCAGGTACAGGGACACTCTTTTCTTTATCATATTTGGGATTTCACTTTTTCCTGATGTTGTCAGCCTGATACCCCGTTACAAAATCGTAGATGCGTTGGGGTGGACGGATACAATCTTTGCCTGTGTAGTTCCGGGACTTGCAGGAGTGGGAAATATTTTTCTGGTAAGACAGTTTATGCTTGGGATTCCGATGGAATATGACGAGTCGGCGCGTATCGACGGGGCAGGCTATCTGACCATATACCGGCATGTGATTCTTCCACTGGTTAAACCGGTGCTGACAGTGGTTGCTTTGTTTTCCTTTACCGGGCAGTGGAATGATTTCCTTTGGCCCTCTATCGTATTTAATAATGTAGATTATATGACAATAACGGTAGGGCTGGAGCTGATGAAAAATCTCTATGGAGATTATATGTATCTGGGCCAACTGATGGCAGGAGCTATACTGGCTTTGATTCCCACCTTTTTGTTGTTTTTAGCTGCGCAAAAGTACTTTTTGCAGTCCATGTCCCTGTCCGCCGGAATAAAAGGATAAGATAAATTATCCTTGCACACAAACCTCATCTGTTATATGATACATGTATTCTACATATGAGGAGGAAAAGATTCATGGAGAACAAAAAAGAGCTGTCCAAGGCAGCCTATCAGTTTGAGGCAAAAATGCCCCTGGGACAGGCTGTGCCTTTGGGATTGCAGCATGTGCTGGCAATGTTTGTGGGAAATCTGACGCCGATCCTGATTATTACGGGAGCCTGCGGTATGGGCGGAGGAGAATTTGCAGACCTGCAGGTAAGCCTTTTGCAGAACGCCATGCTGGTGGCAGGGCTTGTGACGCTGGTGCAGCTATATGCCTTAGGACCTGTAGGCGGCAAGGTGCCCATCATTATGGGTACAAGCTCGGGATTCATCGGGGTGTTTAACAGCGTGGCAGCCAGTATGGGCGGCGGAGTGCTTGCCTACGGCGCGATGATGGGGGCTTCCATTTTGGGAGGGATTTTTGAGGGTGTGCTGGGATTTTTCTTAAAGCCCCT